>JAEEGF011124523.1_pt1 | contig 43697 bp, 36 predicted proteins | sample 9134171 | NCBI WGS metagenome assembly JAEEGF01 (sample SAMN16246542, study PRJNA631951) | gut metagenome | biome: gut microbiome; feature: rumen; material: AP-attached | host: Bos | place: Iran: Karaj | collected 2018-10 | reverse complement strand
CACACATATCCGCATTCATGCCCTGACGGAACAGCACCTGGATCTGTGCCGATCCCGACGAGGCAGTAGAGGAGATATAGTCCATTCCTTCCACACCGTTGATGCTCTCCTCAAGCGGAACGATGACGGAATTCTTCACAGTCTCTGCGTCAGCGCCAGGGTAGCTGGTATAGACCACGACCGTTGGCGGTGCGATATCCGGATACTGCTCAATAGGCAGCGAGACCAGTCCGATGAAACCCAGCAGCACAATGACGATGGAGATCACCGTCGACAGCACCGGGCGTTTAATGAAATTCGTAAAAGTCATACTAATTTACAATTTGACAATTTACCATTTACAATTTAATTCTTTTTCATGGCTCCGACGATGTCACCGGCAGTCATTTCCTTGGCCTGATCCTTGATCTTCTGCTCATACTTCTCAGGCGTGATGGGAACGATCTCCATGCCGTCGGAGAGTTTGGTAATGCCGTTGGTCACATACTTGTCGCCCACTTTCAGGCCCTCAGTCACGATGTAGTTCTTGCCGTCGTTCTGCGGATCAACCTTGATCTCCGAGTACTTCACCTTGTTACCCTCGCCCAGCAGATAGATGAACTTCTTGTCCTGCACCTCAGAGACGCAGCCCTGCGGGATCACGATAGCGTTCGAGTTGCTTCTCGGGATGACGATGGCGCCAGAGCCACCGCTCTTCAACAGCTTCTCAGGATTGGGGAACAAGGCGATAATCTGCACAGAACCCGTAGCAGCGTCGATCACACCACTCATCTTCGTCACCTTACCTTCGTGATTATAGATGGTACCGTCAGCCAGACGCAACTGTACAGAAGGCATCTCGCCCAGCGAAGCCTGCGTCATGTTCATGGCGTCCTTCTCCGTCAGGGAGAAATACACCTCCATCGAAGAGTTGTTAGACACGGTTGTCATCACCGTCGAGGTATTCACGAGCGTACCGATTTTATACGGTAGTGTACCCACCACACCAGCAGCAGGGCTCTTCACATAGCAGAAACTCAGCATCTCCTTGGCACTGGCGAGACTGGCCTGGGCAGCAGAAAGACTGGCCTTGGCCTGCTCGTAAGAGTTCGTGGCCGATTGGAGTTCGAAGTCACCGATCACACCGTTCTCAAACAGTTTCTGGGAGTTCTCGAAATTCAGCTTTGCCGTGTTGCAAGAAGCCTCGGAGGTGTTCACCGATGCCTGAGCCTGGCGCACCTGCGACTGATAGGTCACGTTATCCAGCACGAAGAGCACCTGTCCGGCACTCACCGTCTGACCTTCCTTCACGTTGATCTGAGTAATGAAACCCTGCACCTTCGGGCAGATCTGCACATCCTGCACACCCTTGATAATAGCGGGATACGTGGTCTGCATCTGGGTGCTCGACGTACCCACAGTCAGCACAGGATACTCATTGTCGCCGAATGTCGGGCGACCACCGCCACCGCCACACGATGCCAACAGCAGCGTTGCGGCAGCAAACATCAAAATCTTGTTTTTTTTCATACCTTTTATTAAACTGATTATTTGTTGAATCTAATCCTTTTACCGAAAACTAATCATCTTGGTTGCGGTTTTCGAGATGCAAAGGTACGAAAAATATATCTTACGATATATCAGCAGTAAGTGTTTTTAACAAAGTTTATTGTAAATTGAAAGAACAATCCTCGTGGGTTTATGATTTCAGCCCCATTTGCCTGGCCTTCTCCATGAGGAGCTGCATGAGCGGCTCGCGCTCGTTTTCCACACGGTTGTCGAGGACGGCATCCTTCAAGAACTGTTTCAGAACACCCACCTCACGGCTGGGCTTTAAGTGGAACATCTCCATGATCTCGTTGCCGTCGATGACGGGCTGTAACAGACGGACGTAGTCTTTCTCCTTCAGGTCGGCCAGTTTCTCACGGACCATACGGAAGTTTTCGAGGAAGATTTTCTTGCGCACTTCGTTCTTCGAGGTGATATCGGCCTCACAGAGGGTCATCAGATCGTCGATGTCTTCTCCGGCATCGTTCATCAGACGGCGCACGGCAGAGTCGGTCACCACGTCGTCGGCAATGACGATGGGACGCATGTGCAGGTCGACGAGTTTCTGCACATACTTCATCTTCGCATCCATCGGCAGCATCAGCCGGCGGAAGATGACGGGTACCATCTTGGCACCGATAAGGTTATGGTTATGGAACGTCCATCCAATAGCGGGGTCCCAGCGTTTCGACTTGGTCTTGCCGACATCGTGGAGAAGGGCCGCCCACCGCAGCCAGAGAGTATCCTCACTTTTCACTCCACACTCCTCACTCCTCGAGACAACATTTTCCAGCACCTCCAACGTGTGGTAAAAGTTGTTCTTATGTGCGCGACCGTTCTTCTGTTCGACGATATCAAGGGCAGCCAATTCGGGTAGGATGATGTTCAGCAGCCCACAACGCTGCAGATACTCGAAGCCAATGCTGGGATGTGGGGCGAGGATAATCTTGTTGAGTTCGTCCTTGATACGCTCGCCACTCACGATTTTGATACGGCCAGCCATCCGTTCCAGCGCCTCATAGGTATCTTGTTCTATCTCGAAGTTCAGCTGCGTGGCGAAACGGACACAGCGCATCATGCGCAACGGGTCGTCAGAGAAGGTGATCTCCGGATCAAGGGGCGTGGCGATGATACCGTCTTCAAGATCCGCCAGGCCGTTGAAGGGATCGACAAGTTCTCCGAAACGGTCTTTGTTCAGACAGATAGCCATCGCATTGATGGTGAAGTCGCGACGGTTCTGGTCGTCTTCCAAGGTACCATTCTCGACGATGGGCTTCCGTGAATCGTGGCTGTAGCTCTCTTTGCGGGCTCCGACAAACTCTACCTCGTATTCAACGCCTTTCTGACGGAACTTCAACTGTGCCGTGCCGAAGTTCTTGAAAACAGAGAGATGAGCCTTGCGACCAACCATCCGTTTCAGTTCCTCTGCCACCGCGATGCCGCTGCCGACAACCACCACGTCGATATCGTTGGAAGGCCGTTCGAGGAAGATATCCCTCACGTAACCACCCACGACATAGCATTCCAGACCCAAGCGGTCTGCAGCCTCGCTGATCAGCCGGAATACCGCCTGATCGAGTATCGTCGCCAGTTCTTCGTCGGAGTATAGTTTCATCCTTTTTCCTTGTTTCGGGGTGCAAAGGTAATAAAAAAAGGTAAAAGGTAAAAGTGAAAAGTGAAAAATTTGCTTCCGCTCTACATAATTTTTGGTGGTGGAAGCATTTTTTTTACCTTTCACTCTTCACATTTCACTATTTTGTCGTACCTTTGCAGCTGAAACTGATGACAACCAATGTTATGAACATTAAGTTTTTGACATACGTTTTGATTGGAATGACAACCGTTCTCTGCGCTCACGCAGAAGATTACACGCATATGGAGCCCCTGAAGCTGGAGACTCCGGAGATGAAGCCAGAGCTGGTGGAACTGCCCGCGAACCCCTTCACTTCGTCTACTGCATCGCACAGCATGGCAACGACAGCGCATAGCATGAACCGCGGTATGGACTTTGATTTCTTCAAGTCGAAGACCAATCCCGGTCTGAAGCCCTATAAGTTCCTGGACGACTTTACGTTTGCCGGTGTGCCCCTGTTCGTCGCAGGACTGGCCATCAAGGGTGACAAGAACATGTTCCGTGTCAATGACAAGAACGCTAACAGGAACACGCTGCTGCTGTCGGACTTCAAGACAAGCATCGATGACTACACCCAGCTCTTCGGTCCAGTGATGACGATGGGTCTGAAGCTGGCAGGTGTCGAGGGCCGCAGCGACTGGCCACGCCTGCTGGCGAGTGCCGGTATGTCGTATCTCATCATGGCAGCCCTCGTCAACGGCTTTAAATACTCCACCAAGGAAATGCGTCCAGACGGATCGACGGCCAACTCCTGGCCCTCCGGCCATACAGCCACCTCGTTTGCTGGCGCCACCATTCTCCATAAGGAGTATGGTATGACCCGCTCGCCTTGGTACTCTGTAGCCGGCTATGGCGTGGCTACCGCTACAGGTGTGATGCGTGTGCTGAACAACCGCCACTGGGTGAGCGACGTACTCTCGGGTGCCGGTATCGGTATTCTGTCCGGTGAGCTGGGCTATGCCCTCTGCGACCTGATGTTCAAGGGCAAGGGCCTGCTTCGCAACGATTTGGAGGCGGATTATAACAATCCCACATTCTTCGCCATTTCGATGGGTCTGGGCATCGGCAGTAAAGACATTGAGTTCACCAGAGACGACCTCATCGGCAGGGAATTATACAACGAGAACGTGCGGAGTATTGTCGAGGATGACCCCATCCATTTTCATGCCGCTACGGTGGTGGACGCCGAGGGTGCCTATTTCTTTAACAGATATGTGGGTATCGGAGGCCGCCTGCGCGTCAGAGCCATGTCGGCCAAGTCATTTGGCGGATTCTCGGAAATCACAGGAGATGACGGTTTGAACGCCTGGGCCAGATTAGGAGGCATCTACCATGTGGATGATTACGAAAGCTACAAATACGACTATGCCGCGCAGTATGCCTTCCTCAAAAAGATTGGATTCGGCACGCCTGACGCGCCCATCACTGAGATGGGGGGTATCGTGAAGAGCGACCACCTGACAGAGTTCTGCGGCAGCGTGGGTTTCTATTTCAACATCCCGCTAGGCACGCGTTTCTCTCTGGGCACCAAGGCCCTCATCGGCCGTTCCATCACTCAGGAACTCGACATCGACGGCTATGCGAGGGGTAACGTGATGGACATCGACTACACCCTCACCCTGCATAACGGCTACTACGAGAATCCGGACATCGCACTCCCTGTCAATACTGGCCATACGTATGATATTGAATGGAAATATGTGACGTTGGGTGCCGACAACTCCACCACTCTGGGTACGGGACTGTCGCTCACCTATCAGTACAAGTCGAACTTCTCCTGGCGCGTTTTTGCCGATTACGACTACTGCAAGAAGACCTTCACGCTGAGGTACGACCCATTGCATTTCATGCAGTACGGACTGACAACCGGCACCTATGAGCTGGCCACACTCTCGCCCATTGCCTTTGAACTCTATCCTCTGGAATACCAGAAAAAGAAAAAGATGTACTATGTCACCCTCGGTCTGTCGTTTATGGTCAACCTCTAATCCCTATATTTGTATGATGAAACGAATTATTATCTTTCTCGCGGCCGTCTGGTTCGTTGCCTGTGGAGAAAATCCTCAGGAACAGGCGGAGCTGTTGGCTCAGCAGGCAGCCGCATGTTGTGAGGACGGACGGCTCGACGAAGCCCGGATGCTTATCGACTCCCTCCGCCGAACCTTCCCCGACATCGTCGAGGCAAGGAAGGCAGCACTCAGGCTGCATCAAGACGTGGAACTGAAGATCGCCCAACAGGAACTGGCTCGTACAGACAGCGTGCTGGTGGTGGTCAACCGGCAACTGGACGGTCTGCAACAACAGGTCGACGCCCACAAGGCAGCCCTGAAGGCAACCGCCGAAGAACTGACGGCGCTCACACTCACCCGCGTACGCCGCGACTCCATCCGCACCCAGTTTGAAGCCCTCGGCATGAAGATCCGCTATATCCGCCAGAAGCAGGAAGAAGGTAAAAGTGAAGAGTGAAAAGTGTAAAATTTGCTGCCGCCGTATAAAATTTATGTAGAGCGGTAGCAAATTTTTCACTTTTCATTTTTACCTTTCACATTTTTGTTGTACCTTTGCACCCGATTATGGACTATCAGGAGAAGACAAACGCCCAATTTGAGCAGGCGCTGGCAGAGTGCAGAGCCCTGTTCGAGAAGAAGCTTCACGACTACAAAGCCTCGTGGCGCATCCTTCGCCCGACGGCGCTCACCGACCAGCTTTTCATCAAGGCCAAGCGCATCCGTTCCCTTGAAATCAAGAAGGAATCGATGGTGGGCGAAGGCATCAGGCCGGAGTTCATCGCGCTGATCAACTATGGCATCGTAGGCCTCATCCAACTCTCTAAGGGCTTTGCCGACACTGTCGACATGGACAATGTGGAGGCGATGAAACTCTACGACCATTTCGCCCACGAGGCCCTGGAGCTGATGAAGAAGAAGAACCACGACTATGACGAGGCGTGGCGCTCCATGCGCGTTAGCAGCTATACCGATCTGATCCTGACGAAGATAGAGCGTATCAAGGAGATTGAGAACCTGGGGGGCGAGACACTCGTTTCCGAGGGTATCGATGCCAACTATATGGACATCATCAACTATGCGGTCTTTGGCGTAATTAAACTATCGGAGTGAGGAAGACAGCCGTCAACATCTGCCGATTGATACTTGCCCTGACGTTCATCCCCTCAGGATTCGTCAAGGCAGTGGATCCCCTGGGTACCCAGTACAAGATCCATGACTATCTGACGGCGATGGGATTGGGATCTATGGTTCCCGACATCCTGACGCTGACGGCAGCAGTCCTGCTGGCAGCCCTGGAGTTCATCCTCGGCATCTGTCTGCTCTTCGCCATCAGGCGGAGGCTTGTGTCGAAGCTGGTGCTCGTCATCATGCTCGTCATGACGCCGCTCACGCTCTGGCTGGCACTGACCGACCCCATTACCGACTGCGGCTGCTTCGGCGACGCACTGGTGCTCACCAACTGGCAGACGCTGTGGAAGAACGTCGTGCTGCTCTGTGCTGCCGTCGTTGTGTGGAAATGGCCCACCCTACAGTCACGGCTCATCGGCGAGACGAACCAGTGGATTGTCGTCAACTACGCAGTGGTCTTCATCCTGTTCTTCATCATCGGACGGAGCCTCTACACCCTGCCGCAGTTCGACTTCCGTCCCTATCACGTGGGCGCAGACCTCAGGACAGGCTGGCAGCGGATGATGGACGGTGAGGAATCGCCCTACAGCGAGTTCTTCCTCGAAAGCGCGGACGACGGCGAGGACATCACCGAGGCGGTGCTCAACGACAGCGGATACACATTCCTGCTCGTAGCACCCCATCTGGAACAGGCCGACGACTCACAGCTCGACGAACTGAACCACGTGTATGAGTACAGTCTGGACAACGGCTATCCGTTCTACTGTCTCACGGCCAGCACAGGCGCAGCCATCACCCGCTGGCGCGACACAACGGGTGCAGAATATCCGTTCTGCAATACCGACGACATCACGCTGAAGACCGTCATACGGTCGAATCCGGGACTGGTGCTCCTCCACGACGGCGTCGTCATCCGCAAATGGAGCCACAACGCCCTGCCGTCGGAAGCAGAACTCACCAGCCGACTGGAAGAGAGTGCGCTGGGACAGCTGCCCGCAGAGACTGTCACAAGCAAGATCCTATGGATGCTCACATGGTTCGTGCTTCCGCTGTTGCTCCTCACCCTCGCCGACCGACTCTGGGCATGGACCCACTGGATCAGGAAAAAGAAAAGAAATGATAGAATTCAAAGTTTAAGGTTAAAAGTACAAAATCAAACAGTTATGAGAAAGAAAATCGTAGCAGGAAACTGGAAGATGAACATGAATCTCCAGGACGGTATCGCTCTTGCAAAGGAGCTCAACGAGACACTGAAGGCTGACAAGCCCAATTGCGGTGTGGTCATCTGCACCCCGTTCATTCACCTCGCTTCTATCGCACAGTTCCTCGACCAGGACATCATCGGCCTGGGTGCTGAGAACTGCGCCGACAAGGAGAAGGGAGCCTTCACCGGTGAGGTTTCTGCCGAGATGGTGAAGTCTACTGGTGCCCAGTACGTCATCCTCGGCCACTCTGAGCGCCGTGAGTACTACAAGGAGACACCCGAGATCCTGAAGGAGAAGGTGCTGCTCGCCCAGAAGAACGACCTGAAGGTGATCTTCTGCATCGGTGAGAGCCTGGATGAGCGCGAGGCCGGCAAGCAGAACGAGGTCGTGAAGGCCGAGCTCGAAGGTTCAGTGTTCAACCTCTCTGAGGAGGACTTCCGCAAGATCGTCATCGCCTACGAGCCCATCTGGGCCATTGGTACCGGCAAGACCGCTACCGCAGAGCAGGCCGAGGAGATCCACGCTTACATCCGCAGCATCATCGCCGAGAAGTACGGTCAGGCTGTGGCCGACGACACCACCATCCTCTACGGCGGTTCGTGCAAGGCCTCTAACGCTCCCGAGTTGTTCGCAAAGCCCGACATCGACGGTGGTCTGATCGGCGGTGCCTCACTGAAGGCTGCAGACTTCAAGGGAATCATCGACGCCTGGAAGAAGTGAGACGACTCGCATTGACCTTAGTACTGTGTGTCGGCTGCTGGCTGGCAGCCGACGCGCAGTCTACCTTTACCGAACAGCTCCAGCAGAGCAAGACCGGTGAAGGCAAGGTGACTGTTACGCAAGACAAGGCCATCGAAGACCTCGTCAACACCCCGACGACGACCACTACGACGCCTGCCATGCCCCAGCAGAACGGCAAGCAGGCTGACGACCTTCTGGACGACACCTCTGTTGCAATCGACTCCATCGACCACAGCAAGAAGATCATGAAAGGCCAGAAAATCAACGGCTGGCGCGTGCAGGTATTCGCCGGAGGCAACAGTCGTGTAGACCGTCAGAAGGCGGAGCGCACGGGCGATGAGATCAAGACGCTCTTCCCCAACGAGCCCGTCTACGTGCATTTCTACTCCCCGCGCTGGATCTGCCGCATGGGCAATTACCGCACCTATGAGGAGGCGCACGAGATACTCACGAGGGTCAAGTCGCTCGGCTACCCGTCGGCCGTTATCGTCAAAGGGAAAATAACCGTTTTATACCCATGAGTCAGGAGTCAGGAGACTGGAGTCAGGAGTTAGGATTCAGGAGTCTGGAGACAGGAGTTGAGGAACTCGCTGCGCACTATCATCAGATCTTGACGCTGCTGGGCGAAGACCCGGAGCGCGAAGGACTGCTGAAGACCCCTATGCGCGTGGCCAAGGCTATGCAGGTGCTCACGCGAGGCTACCAGATGGATGCCCACAAGGTGCTCACCGACGCCCTCTTCCGGGAGGACTACTCGCAGATGGTCATCGTCAAGGACATCGATTTCTTCTCCCTCTGCGAGCACCACATGCTGCCATTCTACGGCAAGGCCCACGTCGCCTACATCCCTAACGGTTACATCACCGGACTGTCGAAGATAGCCCGCGTGGTTGACATCTACGCCCACCGCCTTCAGGTACAGGAGCGTATGACTCAGCAGATCAAGGACTGTATCCAGGAGACGCTCAAGCCCCTGGGGGTGATGGTCGTCGTCGAAGCCCGCCACATGTGCATGCAGATGCGCGGCATCGAGAAGCAGAACGCCATCACCACCACCAGCGACTTCAGCGGCGCCTTCAATCAGGCCAAGACACGGCAAGAATTCATGAACTTAATTCACAATAATCAAATTTAATAGCAACTATGAACCCATCCGACAACCAAGGTTACAGAACAAACGAGAGCGTAGGAAAGATGTTTCTTCACAGCTGCCTCGGCAAATTTGTCATTTTAGCAGTCATCCTCTTGGTGCTCTTCATCCTCGCTGTCCTCACCAAGCCGACAGACCAGGAGATGCGCGACGAGATGAACGACAACATCATGCAGTGCATGGAACAGAACGACAGCATCCGAGGCGACCACATCGACGACTTCGTCAACAACATCGGCTTCATCTTCACCAAGGCCGACACCACGAAGGCCGGTAAGGAGTGGCGCGAGGTGTTCGACAAGTACAACCGTCTGGAGATCTTCAACCATTCGTTCTTCCGCACCGCCTACGTCTACAACAACGTCAAGACGGAGGGCACGCGCGTAGGCTTCGGCATCTACGGTGTCGTCATCCCCACGGCCAACTTCAACGACTTCCTCCTCCGCATTGGCCCGATGCGCAAGAGCTACAACCAGAAGCTCATCAATACCACGACCATCGGAGGCGACCTGGGCACGAACCCCAACATTCAGGAGTTCCACTACAAGCGTAACCCCGACGATTGATCAGGTAACGGTGACATCCTACTGATTATCTTCCCTGATAACCATCGACGGCGGACAGTCGTACATCACCCGTGCATGATTGGTGCGGATGAGCTGGCTTTCGAGACATTGGCCGGTAGTACGGTCTATGATGTCTCGAAAGACTTTGCCGTTACGATAGACCACGCCGCCCTCTCGCGAGAAATACTCGTCCTCGGCATGGATGTGGAACGTATGCGGCTGCTGCGCCGTGGCCCGCAGTTCGCCGCATAGGTATTCCTCGTCCGTCCAGAGGCGGAGCTGATAGGTGTTCCGGGTGTCGTTCCTGAACCGGTAGTCGATATAGTTGTACGAGATGCTGGTGCCAGTGCCGAAGGGAATCTGGCGCCCGAAGTCGGGAAACAGGTCGAGCCCGTCGTGATGATGATGCTCGGTGATGGTCAGTTCGCTGTGCAGCACGAGCCAGTGTATCAGGTTCGAAAGCTGGCACATGCCGCCGCCGATGCCCTGCGAGGGCTTGCCCTTGGCGATGGTCAGCCCCTCCTTGTAGCCCTTGCGCTTGGTGGTGCGCCCGATGAGCTTCCAGACGGAGAATGTCTCACCAGGACGGATCACCAGCCCATTGATGTGCTTCACCGCCAGGGCCAGGTTCGTAGCCTTGTTCTCCTGCAGTTGCATATTCACGTTACCCAGCCGCCGGCGGATGAGTGAGTTGTGGCGATAGACCACCACTGGCAACGTCTCCTCCGTCCGCTCCTTGGCGAACTGTGTCTTCCGCAACAGGTCCTGAACGCGGCGCTTCAGGATTTCCTTCTCCATCGACAGCCGGTAGGTGAAGGGCGATATTTCGCAAAACAGTTTCCTTTCCATGTCTTTGTATGACTATCCCTATTTACGTCAGTTGCCCATGATGGCGTTCACGATGGCGTCGATCTCGGCTTGGGTCTTGCCTTCGCTGATGGCCTTTACGAGATCGGCAGCGTCCACCTCGCCGTTAAGGTCGAGATCGTTGGGGTCGGGATCATTCAGCGTGAGGCTCTTGATGGTGATCGGCTCCTCCTCCACGTCGAAGGTAAGCACTAACGGACCGTCCTGAAGCACCACGTACTCTTCGCCCGACTCGATTTCTATCATCTCGTCTTCAACGCCCCGAACGCGGGTGTGCGACTTTTGTGGAACCTTTACCCTTTTCAAATAATCCTTCTCTGCTTTAGTCTTAGCCACGCTCTTTGGGTTTATTACCTCTATACGAAATCTATCTCCCTTCCCGGCACCCGGGAAAGCAGCCTTCATAGACGAGCCCTTTTCGAACTTCAAAGAAATTTTAGCTTTTCCGCCGGAAAAATCCTTTACTACAGACACACGATGAGCATTACTTGGTTCTATCGCGATCGAAGCATTGGTCACACCGCTGAGGGCCTCCTGAGTAGCTGCCGACAGTTTCTGCATCTGAATGCCGCCGATATTCACGGACTGATCTGAATCCATGTTAACCTGTTCATGCGTCTGACCAGCAGCTGTCCCAGCAGTGAAGATGAGATTGCCGTCAGAGAGAGAGACACTGGCGTCGCCAATTCCCAGTCCAATAGTGTAACTGGCGCCAGTGATGGTTCCAACAGTATCGCCGAAGCCTGCGACAAGTGTCATGCTGCCATTGGTTGGAACAAACTCTATGTTTGTAAAACTGAGACTTTCGATATTTATATCAGTCTTATAAAAACTGATGTTAGCGGGACGTGTTATCAATGCGCCGTCTGACTTCCACTCCACGTTGCCGAAGGTCAGTTTCGTCGCCTTATTTGCCGTAACTTCGTAGGTCGCATCGTTTCCGTTTAACTCTACAAGCAAGGCAGACACAATTCCATTCATGAGTACACCGTTTATGTTATAAACGTACCCTATACTCACCTCATTATAGGCATATCCCGTCTGGCCGATGGTCACAACGATAGTATTATTCTTTTTCACATTCCAGGGGGCCACTATGTCGATCGGGGCTAACGGTTCGATGTCGGCATTGGTACTCCAGTTCTCGTCATTCGTAAAGTCATTAACGAGGTCGACCAGCACATATACTTTCAAGTTAGAATTACTTCCTGTAAAAATCTTACCGCTTGTAGTTGGCACCGACGGCGTATAGACAGTCACCAACTGCAGGTCTTTGCAATTCAGGAAAGCAGTTTCACCTATGCTCTTCACGCTGGCAGGGATGGCGGCTGAGGTCAGACCCGTGACTTCGAATGCACTTTTCCCGATGCTGGTCACGCCGTCGGGGATGGTGACTGAGGTGAGTTTGGTGCAGTTTCCAAAAGCGCATACTCCGATGCTCTTCACACTGGCAGGAATAATGACTGAAGTCAGGTCATCGCAAAAGACGAACACTCCATCACCGATGCTGTTTACGGTATAGTCTGCTCCTTCGTATTTGACGCTGGCGGGAATGACCAGCTCGCCCGTCGGTTTATCACCGTCAATGTCCGACAGTTCGGCTGTATGCAGGCTCATGCTGGTAATCTTGTATTCGAAACCTCCGTGGGTAAAAGTCGGAATGGGGTTAATGGTGAGGGCCGTTGAGTTTGCGGCGGCGTTGTCGAAGGTGTAGTTCTGTCCGTAGTTGCCGCTTGCTTTACCGTTCAGCTTACCTGTCACTGCATACTCGCCCTCGGTCGACGGGGTTCCTTCTACGCTGAATGCCAGCACATCATCGGTATCACTCAGTCCTTCGCCCTCGACAAAGCCCGTAATGCTTCCCGTGAACTCTGGCAGCGCTTCTCCCTCGACGATGGTCTTAGGATCGGCAACCAACTCCAAAGCCTTGCGGGCGATGGTGAACGTCGCCGTAGCCGAACCCGTATAATTGATGCTGGTGCTCTTGGCGGTGACGGTGACGGTGGGAGCGTTCTCGGCAGTGGCCTCGCATGCGTTCATATTATTATTATACACCACGTCGAAATCATCGGTGATGTCCGTCACGCCGTCCGTCACGGTGACCGCTGGCGTCTGTGTCTGGCCATTATAGACAAGGGGCGTACCGTCGCCTACGGTAATCCAGTCGGGCTGGATGGCCTTGGGCGCGTTGAGCACGAACAGCACGCTGTTGTACTGCAGCGGTATTTCGTAGCTCAAGTCGAAGCGGCAGTTTGACGCGATGGCATCGGCTCCGGGCTGGCGCGTAGCGCGGTAGGTCGACACGCCCGCCGTCTCGTCGTAGTCCTCCACCAGCAGCACGTCGCGGTTGCCGTCGAGGTTCAGGTCGAGGTACCAATCATTATTGTCAAAGATGCTGTTGTCATCCAGGTTGTGTATGAGCAGCATCCACATCGACTCGGGAAACTCCTGCGGCTCGTTGGTGGTTAAGTCGAAGATGTACTCCTCCTGATCGGCCAGCTCTACCGATACAGAGACCGCCTTACCGGGCATGACGAACGTCGCATCCGTATTTCCCTCTACCGGGGTGAAGGTCACATCGTCCGACAGATAGTTGCCCGTGAAGTATTTGCCCGACGGGATAATAACCTGGCCGGTGGAATCATTCGGATTATAGCTCACCGTCACCGTCTCGCCCTCAGCAGCCACGGTGATGGGATTATAGTCGCCCTCAGGAAAGAAGAGCACGTAGTTGCCCGTCAGCGGAAAGACGCGCTCGAAGTGGGCCACCACCGCACTGAAGTCGCCGTTGACGGTGAACTGATAGGTGGTCTCCGGACCGCCATCGATGCCGTCGATCGTCCAGTTCTTAAACCGGTAGCCCTCGTTCGCCGTCGCCGTTAATTCCAGCTGCGTGCCCTCGGCGTAGGTACCGCTGCTGCCGCCCGTCACCGTGCCGCCATCTTTGGGATCAGCCTCAACGGTGATGGTGTGGGTGGGAACTGTGATGGTCACGGGGACCACGTTCGAGGGGGCTACGGCCTTCACGTTGGCGTCGTCGGTTTTCGTGGCGGTCGCAACGCAATAGTAATAACAGGTGCCTGCCGTCGCCGTCGGAACGGTATAGCTGGCCGATGTAGCCTCGCTGATCTCCGAGCCGCCCTCATTGGACTCACTCGTATTCACATACCACTGGTAGGATAGCTCATACCCTGCCGCTGCCGTCGCTTCCACCGTCAGCACATTGCCGCTCCCAGCGCCCACCATCAGGTTCAGGCTCGTCGGTTGCGTCGTGACAGAGGTGATGACGTCAATATATTCGATCTCGGCCAAGACACTGTAGGCCGGCATCGTGAACGAGAACTTCCCATCGGCGCTATAGGTCGGCGTCACCCCGCACTGTGCCGTGACGTCGGTGCCCACTGCCGGTTCATTACTGCTTTCCTGTCCTTGCGCCGACAACACACCTGCCAACAGCGCCACCATCAGGGCCAGCCGACTCATCAGTCCCTTGGCATTGCAATTTATATATCTCATATTCATATCCTCCATATTTATTTCTGAATGACAAAAACTACAAATCTATCACGGGCGAGTTGAGGGAGTATGTCTGCGGGTATCGCAATATTTAACGAACCGTCCTGACAACCTTCGCCATCGACGAGAAGCCACGAAATGTCACTTTCTCCAGGACATGCGAACAGAATCCAGTATATCAAGCCACCTATAAACGCCGCATTTGACTTGTAATTCAACGTTACATTCCCAATACCCTCCTTATAACCTTCCAGTTTCATCGTCTCAATATCATTTATTTCATCGTCTCCGCGAAAGTGTCTCTTGATTTTATCAGGTAAAGCCAGATCGCTCACTGTATTAACATCATTTTTTATTTGACGCGTTTGATCGTTATCATCAGTTCTTTTCAGAGATAAATTGTGCTGCTGACTGATTTCCCCTGACTGACCACCGGGGTCGTTCCCCGGATTTTCACCTGTATGAATGTTGGGGTCGAGGTCTTCCCTTCTGGTGAGTTTCAGCCGCACCAGTTTCCCCGCTGCCGGTGCCGCACCCTCTATTCTCACCGTCGTCCCCGACTCAACCTCTACCGTCGCGTTGCTCAACACCTCCGTGGCCGCTTCTTGGCCTACACCGATCTTCGTCACGCCCGAGCCGGCCTGAACCACTGTTGTCAGTGCTTCCTGACCCCAGGCCGCACCGCACACTCCGGCCGCGAAAGCGACCGTAAAAACTGCTCTTCTCATTGTTTGGTAAGTTTTGTTATTCATATCGTTGGTTGATTTTGTTGATATCTTAACATTCTGCTGCAAAGATAATGAAAAATTCCCAAACGGCAAAATAAATTAAGATTTATTTTTAGGTCGGATTTGGCACCAAAAGAAAGCACCCTCATGCTGTTTGGGCATGAGAGTGCTTAATGTCCACTTTCCGCATTTCCGCATTTCCGCATTTATATCGTCGGAAGTTCGGAGACGAGTTTCTTGTAGTGGCCGCGCATGGTACGCTCGATGACCTTGTCAGCCTCTAAACGCTGCAACGGCTTCTGGGCTGCCCGGTTATTTGCTAAGCCGAATACCTGTGCAAACTTCTCGGTGGTGAATTCCTCCGGCAACTGGCGGAAACACTCCTGGTACTTAGTCGTACGACGGCACTGCTTGGCAGCATCCCGCAACTGGTTGTCATAGTACTGACGGTGCAGTTCATAGTACCAATAGTGCTGCGTCCGATACTGAATGTCAAGTACCAAGTCTACCAAAGAGAGGTCCACGTCGTCTGGAGTGTAGGTGCCGGTCTGCTCGCGCTCTTCCCAATGTCGCATGTCGATGTAAGGTGCGCTGACGTTGATGCCATAGTACGGCACACGCTTGATGAGCAACCAGTCGGCCTTGTCCCTGTCGTTGAACTCGGCAATGGCACGACGGTCATCACACCACTGGTGGACGTGCTCCACCAGAGGCCAAAGAGGTAATTCACCACGACGCTGATCCAGGCGGTACGACCACTGCTTCAAAGTATTATTATATTCAGCAGTCTTGGGGTCGTTTTTCTCGCCCAACGGAATCATACGGAAATCGTCCTCGCCCATAGGAATCGACCCAGTACGTGTATCAAGGCCAGAATTTACCGACCTCTCGTTCACGAGCTTGGAAAGCGTGGGCGGCGTAAACGTCTCCACCATGTTCCAAAAGACGCGGTAACGGCCACTGACCGACTGCTTGTTGGAATAGTGCTGGTCATCGAACTCCCCATGGAAACTAAGCAGTATCATGTTAGATTTCGAAATCCAGCTGCCAGACTTGCCTATCTCGAGGTCTTTCTCTGACGATACGGTTACCATGTGGCGTCCCATCATTTCACCGTCCACCTCCTCCTTGCAGTTTATCAGGCTGCGTATGAACTCTGAGTTAGACGTGCGGTAGCCAAACATCCGGTTATAAATCTCTGGTCTGAGATCCTTCTCTTTGTTGGCCCCCTTGGCATCTGTCTCACCCTTCCAGGTGTTGGTGCTCTCATCAGCAATCTCGCTCTCCGCAATGATGGGGGCCAGCAGATTAACCATCAGTCGCTCCAGCGTGTGCTTTCCCGACGTGGGGTCACCTATGCCCCAGATGATGTAATTCAGGCGTGTGCGCTCACCTCTGTTGGCATAGAAATAGTAGTAAGTCAAATCCATGCACGTGCCCATCATGGCAGCCGAGGCATAGAGCAGGAAGGGCCACAGACGGCGCGGATGGGGTTCGCAGACCTCGCGCAGACAGGGGAACACATCGAAGAAACTCTCTATCGTGTCGCACCAGCGGTCGAAGGGCAGAACGGCCATCGGGTTGACATTCTTCGAAGTTGCCGCAGACTGCTCCAGATTGATGCCAGCCTTATCCATCAGCTCTTTCAGCGTCTTGGGATAGCGCGTCAACAGTTTCTTCTTGGCAGCCGTCTGGCACAGGTCTTCCACTTCGCCTGGCTTCGGATTCCATTCCTTCACCCAGTCAAGGCGATAGGCCATGGCAATGGCTTTCTGTGCGTCGTTGTCGTTGAAATAACAGAGCCAGTGTGAGGTCTCTGTCTGCATACGGTCGTGCTTTGTGTGAGGCGGCAAGCTGGGCCCGTAGTATTCGTTGAGAACCTTGATCAAGGCGTCGTCCTCCTCCGAGAATTCCACTGGCGTTTCCGTCTGTGGCTGGGCGACTGCGGTGGGCTGCGCTGATGTCCTGCTTACCACCCCTTTTCTCGCCTCCTTGCGCTGCCGTTCCAACTCCTGCCAACGGGGCTGGGTGGGGTCTGACTCACCACGGCGGTAAGCCTCACCGAAGCGAGCCTCAAAGGCGGGATTCTCATAGGTGAACAACGCCTCCCAGTCGATGAACTTCACGTCGTCGGCCTTAGGGATGAAGTGAGCATGGTCGCTGTTCTTCGTCTGAGAGTCACAGTAGTCCAAGATACCCAGCTTTTCTGCCATGGTGTAGGCATTGTCCTGCAGGTTGCCCCAGTCCTCGCGGGCTTTGAAGATCACCTTCACGCCTTCGCCGCTTGGAGTGACGAATATACAGACGATGCCCAGCTCGTTGAAGTCCTCACGCTGGAGCCACTCAGCTATGACGGACTCCACGTTCGGCACATGGTCACCGTCCACCACGGCAAAGCCCGACAAGTAGCCGTAGGCCTGCAGTCGCCACAGCCCAATGCGTCCCCATCGGTCTTTACTTTCGATAAAGTAAGCGATGGTGGGAATGATGGCAGGCAGCGAAGTCTTAAGCTGACTAATGTAAAGCTTCACTCGGTCCTGGTCTGAAGAGGGCACCTGCTTCTTCCTACGACGCTCATCCTTCTTCAGTTCCTTTGCCAGCCACGATTTGTAGTCGTCGAGGGCCAGTACACCGTTTACAAACTCCTCTACAGCCTGACGTGCCTCGGCCTCAGCCATCTGGCGTTTCATCTTTCGGTAGTTGTCAATGAGCTCGATGTTCGCAGGATGCTCCATCATACCCTTCAGAGCCTGTTCGCAGAGTTCCTGCGTCGGCTTGTTAATGTTCGTTTGAAATACAATCATTTTTTAAGTCCTCCAATATTTTTATAGTTGCTAATTACCTTGTTGAATCTCTCTGAGGCGGGCAGTCGGCGAACTACCAGCTGCACCTGACGCAGCACCTCAGCTTGCCAGTCGCGGCTGTGACGTGAGAGGTCGACGGTGCCCGTAAAGGTCATCTCGTTCTTCTCCTCGTCGAGCCAACATTCAAGGCCATTCTCCTTCACCACGCGCAGGCTGTCGGGCAGCGTCACGGGCTTCTCGGGTTTCAGGTCTTTTGTCAGTGCGTCAAACTGTCTTACGAAGTCGGCATACTGGTCGGGGGAGCTCTCCTTGCTTTTCAGACTTATCATCTTCGAAGGGTCAGAGCCCGTTGTCGTCCAGCGTTTACCACCACCACTACATGTTTTCACGTTGGTCTGCGTTGAGGGCGCTTCGTTAAACGGCTCGAAGCCGAACTTCTGCGTCTCAGGGTCAAAAGTGCCCGTGCCGCGAACCCGAATTTTCTTTACTATTTTGTCCATTTTCTCTTATACCTTTTTTATATTATAAGAATAAGCATGGGGCACAAAATGCTGGCACTTCGTGCCCCCAGACGTTCGCTTAGATAGGATATTTAAGATGAATACCTTGTTTAAAAGCGCACGTCAATATACGGGCGTATAAACGCCCCAAGAGATCGTCGATATGGCTAAAGCCAGTGACGTGGAGTCCAAGACCGCTCATGCAGTCTATCAAGTTGTCGACAATGATCAGAGCCATCTCGGAATCGAATCCGCGCAGGCTGTCGGTCATCTCGAAGTACAGAGTCGAGGGAATCCAATCCGGAGTGCCCATCGTTAATATTGATGTTGCAAACGAATCGGGAACAAACTTGCTCATTTCCCTACGTTGGTCGAAGATTGTCATCTTCAAGCCACTGCTTTCGCTGCGCTTGGCAGTTCGGCAGTGTTTTTGTAAATTACGCTTTTTCACTTTCTTCTTGCGTTTTTACTTTGTTAATGCCTCGCACTTCAGCCACCATAGGCGATTTCAGCAGCTGTCGGGACCTGTGCTCAGGTGCGCTAAGCGCGAACCCTATATTACGTACGTTTTGCGAGTGAAGGTTTACCTCCCGATAGGTGCAAAACAAATTTGCATCCCCGAAGCCTCACTTCACCTTCGACGGTGCAAAATTACAAAGAATATAAAGAGGTAATAGTTATATGATGGAGTCTTTCATTGTATCAGGGGGGCACAGGGGGAATAAAACGATACCCCCTAGGGGGATTGCTATATTTTGAGCTCTGACAAGTTTAACTCCAAGTCATTACAGCATTTGTTCAGCGCTTTAAATCCAGATAAAGCCTGGTCTCTTTTATATTCGTAGTCTAATGGTGGTTCTCCATTACTTCTTAACCATGATGCGTATCTAAAGTTGTCTTTTTTGAAAAAACCATTACGATAAGTTCCAAGGGAATCTGCACTGCATTTAACCTTCGACGTAGGATACCAAGCCTTCATCTGATTCTCCATGTCAGTATTAGATATTTGTCGATTCCCTAACAATAAAGAATGATGATTCTCCAAAAAGAGTAGAAGAGATAAGTATTGATAAGGATAGGAAATTTTGTCTATTGAGTACTCTTTAATCCAACACCAAAGCATTTTTAGTTGCTCTTGATTGAATGTTGTTTTGAAAATGAGATTAACAAGTACCGACGGCATTCCTAAATCTTTATCAGAACGTTCCTCGTGCACGGCCACTATGAAGGGGACTTCCTTAGAAGAAAGTATGTCATTCATCTCACTATCAATTTCGGGATTATAGTCAAATGCCAAAAATGCCGTTTTGACACAAAAAGCCCATCGCAAAGCTTCATCTTTGCTGAAAGCACCTTTCATATTATTAAGACATTCTATGATGGTGTATGTCTGGTTGCCAATGGATATTTTTGATTGATGTGTTGTCACTTGTGAGGAGCGTATTTCTGGTTCAGTAGTTTGATGAGTTCTGCGAATTTCTGCTCTTTGCATCGAAAATCTATAGTAATGTCTTCTCTTCCCACTGCTCTTACGTAGTCATCCACCTGTTCGGATATTCTTACAAACATATCATCAAGCGAACTTTCTTTGACAGCTATAAAAAGCCCGAGAAGACTTTCTATATTATTTGACGTGAGACAACCTGTATTTGCCTCTATATGGCCATACATCAGTTCAAGACGACCATGAGGATTCTGGGGATAAAACTCAGGGGCAATCTTAAAGCCCATTAATTTAATGTCATTCACAAGTCGGGCAATCATAAAGCCTGATGACATGCCGCTCAAATTACGAAGGCGTTCCATAGCACTAAAATTTTCCAATGAAATATAATCAGCATTGTCATAGCCCAACAGTTCTGTATTGCTTACGTCTGTTTGCCACACCTTGTTTTCTGCCCAACGTTCCGGCATGATCAATTGTGGGGGCAGTTGCTTTGACTTGTTGCAATAGCTTACAACTGGCATAGATATCATGCGGAGTGCTCCAGGCATATTTCCACCTCTCAGTTGTGGCTGAACCACAAGGAGAGAACCTGTTTGTATGCCAACTCGACCACGAAAATAGATTATAGGATATGGCGGATTGAGTGGCACATAATGTGAATTGAATTGGATATTATTCTCCATATTTTTCTACTTTCTTTAACTTCTATTTTATGATTCATTTACGGATTTGCGTTCATCTTCGGTTAGTCTGTAAAGGTCGAACACTTTGATGTCAATCTCTTTATCCGTTGCCTTTTATTCGTTCCCATCCTGTTTCTCTATTATGCTCTTCTCCAAGTCTTCCAGCATTTTGATGTCGTCGGCATCGGCCTGCTGAGCGTCAAGTTGTTTGCGTTTGGCATTGAAGGTGTCGTATATGCCCTTAACAATATCTTCCGCTTCTGCATTAGAAATAGAGCCTTTGCCTTGCAGGATGTCCTTTTCCTGGAAAGTGAGAAGGTTGTCAACATTCTTGCGCCAATAATCGAGCGTTAAGTCTCTACGTCCTTTCACACGTTCTTCAGCACTGGTGATGAAGATGTCAACGAGGCGGTTCAGTGAATCTATCTCATCGCTTTGGAGATAGTTCTTGGCTATAATCACGTCACCTTTGCGCACGATATTACCTTTCCATGTGGTCAGTCCCATATTGGGTTGGTTGGCATCCGCACGGGCAACTATCAGTTCAGCGGCAGTCTGATGAGTGACGGCATAAAGTAGTTTGTTCTGTGTCTCGGCAAAGAACATCTGCGTGGCTTTGTCCGTCTTATCATAATCACTGCTCAGGGCAAACAGATCACGCACTTTCTGGTAGAACCGCTTCTCTGATGCACGGATATCGCGGATGCGAGCCAGCAACTCATCAAAGTAGTCAGGACGTCCATCAGGATTCTTCAGTCGCTCATCATCCATCGTAAAGCCCTTCACGAGATATTCAGTCAGGTGCTCTGTCGCCCACTGTCTGAATTGAGTGCCTCGAAATCCTCGTACGCGATATCCCACGGCAATGATCATCTCCAAGGAGTAGAACACCACGTTATAATTTTTGCCATCGGCGGCAGTAGTCAAATATTCTTTGACAACTGAAATCTCACTTAACTCCTTCTCTTTCAGGATGTTAATGATGTGATAGCTGATAGTTTGCTTCGAGGTGGCAAAAAGTTCAGCCATCTGTTGCTGGTTCAGCCATATTTTTCCATCTTTGGCATATAGCGCCACCGAAGCTTTGCCGTCTGCCGTCCGATAAATGATGATATTCTGTTGTACGTCCATAATTGTTTCTTTTATCCTTCCTGTTCATAATAATATGAGTAGTCGATGCCCTTCATAAAGGTCTCGCGGTCGTTAATCTTGTCGGTCAAAGCTTGTTTCAGCAAGCTGCGTATCTTGGTGCTGTCCGTCTGACTCGCGATCATCGCATCCAGATAGTCACGCTTACCTATCTTGCTCCAGTCCACACACAAGCCAAGGCGTTTCTTGAAGATGAGGTCGAGCCATATACGCGTACTGCGTCCGTTGCCCTCCATAAACGGATGGGCCACATTCATCTCAACATATTTATCCACAATCTCGTCGAAGGTCGTCTCAGGCATCTGCTCAATAGTCTTCAGGTTCTGCTGCAAGTATTCCGCCTGACAGAACAACGTATTACCCTTGGATATGGTCTTAGTCCGGATCTTGCCAGCAAAGTCGTAAAGCCCACCAAAGAGATAGGCGTGAATCTGCTGTAGAGCTTTGATGGTGCCAGGTTTCAGCGAGTCCAGCAAACCACTTTCAAAGAGCGTATAGGCTTTCTTCAGGCTTTGTCCGTCGATGGTGTTGTCGCTATAGGTAAACCAATCCAGAAAAGCGCTGGCACGGTTATTGGGATAGTGTTTGGCCAACGTCTGCACACACGCAGCATCCAAGGCATCGGCGAATCGCTGTTTCCCATCAGGAGCCTCGAATTTGAAGTCGTGAGTGACACTCACGAGTTGAATACCATCGCCCAAGAATTTCTTTTTCAACCATCGCCAGTAGTTACCAGCCTTCACATAGTCATCCTCATCGTTGATGGCACGCACAATGTCTGTAGCCGAGAACCACCACTTGCTGTGTTCCTCGTCCCATACGGCACGCACTTCGCGGTCGTTGAAGAATCTTATCGACTTTTTGCTCTTCATTTATATTGTCATCGTAACTTTTATTTCGTCAGTCCATCTCCCATCACGATTTCCCGTTCTTCAGGTGTGAGTCCGTAGAGGTCGAAGACGCGGTTGTCTATCTCTTCATCTGTGGTCTTTATCTGCGCTGAGAGTTCCCGACATTCTGCCACGCGCTCATTAAAGAAGTCTTCCCACTCGTCCTGCTGCTTCAAAGGGATGCTTAACTTTTGCTTCTTCAGTTCTGCCATCAGACCCTTGAAGTCCATCTGCTCGAACTGCTGCAAGGCTGTCGTTATCTTCAACCCTTCCAAGTTATCACTTAGTCGACGCAGGAAACGGCTGCGCTTTTCCTGAAGCTGGGAGTTGAGAGAAAGCATTGTTTCTGCAAGGGCAATGAAGGGTTGCTGAGCATCAATAGTTAACTGTGGTATGGGGATATTCCTAATGTATTCGGGGTTTACATCGATATTACCACTTCCTCTGATAGAATCAAGGAGATAATTGGCGTATTTAGAGTTAAGCAAAGCCAATAGAAACTTTATCTCAACACCAGAAGATAACTTTTCCAATTCCGAACGAGGGACCTCCGCAAACTTCTTAACACTATTGTTAATGCTCGCATTTTCGACACCATGCAGATCTTTCCATAAAACACAAATTCTATTTGTCTGGTCGCATAGTAATTTGTTTACATCAAGAACTACTTTGAGTGCACCAATCTTATTTGTCAGTAATTTGGGACAATCATATAACTCCCTAAATGTTGGGCGACTTAATTGATAAGGGCTACGTTCTGTCTCATATTCCAAGTAACGTATCCTGTTTATAACGTATTTATCTATATCCTTAGCTTCGACATACTCTCTACAATGAATAGCATCCTTTGTAAGACTAACGAGGTCTTCTTTCTTAAACGCCCCTTTCGCTGTTTTTTCATCAGCATTAAGTACCATACCTTTACTGATGTAACAAAAATCACCAAGCACATTCATTTGTGAGTGTTTGTCAGCCTTTTTATTATCTTCGTCCAAATTCCAAACACCACTTTTTATGTCTTGAATAAGTGTCTCCTTCGTTTTTGCATAAACCTTTTGCAAACCAGAATCTCCCTTTGTGGAAATTGTAATGTCTGATTCCTTGTTACTCTTTTCTACAAAGAAAATAGTACTCGTTACTGTCGCATCCTCAAAAACCTTTGTACCCCTCAAATCCGACAATTCGTAGAGATGATAGTCATTCAAAAGCATTTCGCGAATTTTCTGACCATAGAGCTGATGCGTTAGGGGGTAAGGAACAATCATAGAACAAACTCCGTCATCTTTGCATAAGTGCCGTATTCCTAATTCAATAAAAGGTATATACAAATCCCATTTCTGACATAGAGAATCATAAAATTTAGATTCAATAATACCCTTTCTTTGACTTGCCATAAAGGGATTTGCCATTTGCGTAGCTACACTTACATACGGCGGATTTCCAATCACAACGTCAAAACCGCCCTTCTCAAATACTTTGGGGAACTGCTCCTGCCAATTGAAGGCCTTTTCACCTGCAATCGCCGGGTCACTGATGAGCGAGTTGCCGCACTTGATGTTCTGATTGAGCGAATTCAGTTTGCGGTGGGGCTTGGCGGTACGCAACCACAGAGCCAATTGTGCTATCTCGACGCTCTCTTCGTTGATGTCAACACCATAGAGGTTATGCTCTAAGATGCTATTCTCTATCTTGTCGAACGGAATTTCATAGCCCGTAACCTTCTTCTCCAGTTCATAGACCTTTTTATGCTCATTCATCAGGAACTGAAGGGCTGCATTCAGGAATGCACCACTGCCACAGGCTGGATCGAGGATGGTAAGCTGGAGCAGCCATTCACGATAATCCTTCAACTGATCCAGCAGACGCTTCTTCGTCTGAAGCTGTCGGCGTTGGTCAGAGAAGTATTCATCTTCTACGATGTGTAATTCCTGTTTCTTCTCGGCACAGAGGCGACCCACGGTATTCTCCACAATATACTTCGTAATATACTGCGGGGTATAGAACACACCATCCTGCTTGCGCTTAGAGGTCTGAGGTGTTGCGCCGCTGTTGATTTGCTGCGTCACCTCCTCAATTTCTGACAGTGAGTTCTCGAAGATATGACCCAGGATGTTCACGTCTACGTCGCTCTCGAAGTCATATTCCGACAGTCGTCGTGTGTGTTCTGCAAGAATGACGTCACTTATCTTCAGATTATCGAGCACCTCATCAACCTTGAATAGACCGCCATTGTAGGCAAATATCTCGTATTTCTTGCCCTTATACCCCGTATCAAGATAGCCAAAATGTTTCTTGATGCGCTCGTAGAGAGATACGTCCATGTCAAGGTCTTTCAGCTGTTCCCATTCATCCACTATTTGCATGATCATATTGGGTGGCAGCAGTCCGCAGTCCTCGGCAAAGAAGATAAAGAGCAGACGGTCTAACAGCTTCTGTGTCTTCTTGAACAGCAGCAACTGCCACTGCTTGTCATCGACAGCCCACCGGTTGCCTTCCTGATAGGGATTCTTGGCTACGATATCGGCAAAGAGCACACGCTTGAATTGCGAATAGTCTTTGTATAGTGCGTTAGTAATCTGGTCTTCTGTAGATACAGACTCATCTTTCATCTGCAGGGCGATGCCTCGTTCCACCTGTGTCCAAGCCAGGCAAAGGTAGAGTTCGCGAAACTCATCTGCCGTCATGTGGAAGATGTCCCACTCGCGGTATTCCACTGCATTGTCGATGTAAAGGCGCAACTTCTCGAAGTTGGAGATGATGACCAGGCGTGTGTCCCTATGCTTGCTCTTATAGCCGAAAGCCTGATTCTCGATGCTGGCCAAATCAGGCGTCTTGTGGTCTTTCAGTTCTATCACACCAATCACCTTGCCGTCGAGCAGTATGGCGCCATCGGCCTTCTTTGAACCCACCTCGTTCTTCAGTTCCGTCGTCAGATTATAGTTGGGCGAGGGATTGATGGTGTAGCCAAGCACCTTGACGAACAGCTCTCGAAGGAATCCCTCCTGGAACTGCTCTTCCTTGATCTTTTGTATGTTGGCCTGTATGTCCTCGTTCAGAAAGTAGCTCTGGTATTGCTCCCAGGGCTTTACTGTCTGGTCCTCTCCGAGCAGGCTCAGATACTTCTTGACGATATTTCTTTGTAATAGCATAATCTATTTGCCTTAAGTGGTTCGCAATACTTCTACATGCTGTAGTGTGCAAAGATACAAATAATCTTCGAGAAAAAAGCGATATTCTCCATTATTTACACATTATTAATATATAACGCATCGCATTTTCTGAGAAAGTAGGAAATGCGGAAATGCGGAAAGTGGACATAAAGGTATTTTGAGGCAGGATCTTTAGAGTAGTAGTAATCATTAATATGGTATTAATAATTATATATAATAATAATTTATAAGTAATAATTATTTATATATTAATAATAATATTATTAAAAGAAATTATACTATAAATGTCTCTTTTCCGCACTCAGAAAATGCTTAATGTCCACTTTCCGCATTTCCTACTTTCCGCATTTCCACCACCGGTCATCGTCGGCAAAAAGCATTGACAACAAGAACCCGTGGTTATCGTCCAAAAACCTTGGGTTATTGCGGAATAAGGCAGGGTTTTGATCCCGTTACTTTTTTGAAAAAAAGTTGGGAAAATGTTTGGTAGTTTCAGATATTTTTTGTAACTTTGCACCATAGAAATTAAGGCGGGAAGGACCACCCGATGTAGTTGGTTCACTTGGTATTCTAACACCACAAAAAACACTTACAGATATGTTAGAACTGTATCTTTCAAAGGTTTCGGAGTCTTCGGAGTCCGAGTTGGCGGGCAAGACCTACGCACGCGTCGATTACAAGGAGACGCTGACCGTACAGGACATGGCCCGTCACATGGCGGGGCACAACACCGCCTTCAGTGAGGGAACGATCACGGGTATCCTGATCGATTTCGTGAAGTGTATCCGCGAGCAGGTGCTCAATGGTAACACGGTGAAAATCAACAACCTGGCCATCTTCAAGGCCTCTGTTGAGGGCAATGGCCTTGACGTGCTGTACGATCCGGAAACGGACAAGACCGTGACTGCCACGATGGGCACGCTGAAGCCTGGCGACAAGACCGGTCCTGCCGTGAAGGTCGTGAAGCTGCTGGCTCAGAGCACGGGCGACTTTACCCGCGATGAGCTGAAGAAGGACGTGAAGTTCGCCTGGACCGACAAGACCAAGGCTGAGATCGCAGCTGCCAAGGGTGGCAACACTCAGAGCAACAGCGGCTCGCAGAACGGCGGCACCCAGAACGGCGGCACCTCTGGCGGCGACAACGGCGGTACCACTGGCGGCGGAACCACTGGCGGCGACAACGGAGGTAACTCTGGCGGCGACAACGGTGGCGGTGGCAACAACGGCGGCGGCAACGACGTGAACTGATGAAGATGGGGCTCGCAATGCGGGTCCCATTTACTTTTGGCCGCGCCACAAACTAAATCATCCCAATTATGACGAAGACATGATACACTATGACCACATTGTAGTGGAAAGAGGAAGACTGCTATAATGAGTCCTACCTGGCGCACAAGGCTGTCATCGATGAGATGATAAACAGCAAGAAATACACAACTACCGAAATCAACGCAAGGCAGACCTCATTTCGCCCCAGTCGGATGACGATCATATCGGCACCACGCTGCAGTGGTTCATGACAATCTTATTCAACATGTGGCGAATCATTTATTGAAAATAGCCTAAACGAATGTTAAATATATCGAAATTCAATAAAGTTTTATCGATTTTATTTGGCGGATTAAAATATAGTTCATACTTTTGCATATCGAAATTCGATAAATTTGATAAAATATTCAATAAATAACATCATTAAAACAATAAAAGTATGGGTACAACTAATTTATTCCGCAATGCGGTAAAGAATCCGTTCACCACAGCTATCATCGTGGTTTTAGCCATTGTCATGGCATTTCTCATTTATGGCGACATTCAGGACATGCGCGCTGCAACGTCAGGCTATGACTATTGCCATAATCTCTGTTATTTGTTCGAGAACATCTGCGCCTGCTATTTCATGGCCATCTTTTTCATCATGTGCTACTTCACCTATATTAACAAGCAGTTTTCCAAGTGGAGCATCTGGCTGTTTTATGCGTTGGGAGTGTCGGTATTAGTGAAATTCTTCATAGCAGGCCTTGTCTTCGACTATGTGTACCACCACGTTGAAAGTGAATACATGGACAAACTGCCCTCGCTGGCCAGGACGATCTTCATAGGCGGTGTCTACTGGATTACCATCGTTTTCTTCTTAGTGCCCAAGTTCATCAAAGACACGATGAAGTTGAAAGAAGAACAGGAATTGACCATTTAAGTGCCTATGGGAAGGATCATTGTAAACCTGGATGTGGAGATGGCCAAGCGCAAGATATCGCTTAGCGAACTGGCTGAGCGGGTAGGTTTGACGCTGGCTAATCTCTCCATCCTGAAAACCGGAAAAGCCAAGGCCGTGCGCTTCACCACCCTCGAAGCCATCTGCCGGGTATTAGGCTGCCAGCCTGGCGATATCCTCGAATACAGAGACGAATGAGAACTGGGGGTTTTATTTTTCAAACCCATAGCACCTCGATATAAAAACTGAATGGACGGAAACCGTCGTTGCAGCTGATCATCGCACTCATCGGGTTCTTCATCCATCCGTCGTAGAAGTTGCCCTCGCCTCGGGCCAGCGACTCCACGAACTCCCTCATGGAATACCATGCCGACGGACACATTCCCTCGGGCTGCTGGCCGTCGATGGAAATCCACTGCTGACCCTCCCTGACATCGCAGGTATGCTCTATCGGGTTCTCGTATTTCGCCATCAAGTCCTCATAGACCGTCTGGCGAATGGCTGTGATTCGTACTTTGTTCATATCAGTTTTTCGTTTCCAAATAATCAAATATGTTGATGAATACTTCATCATAACATCTAAAATCACTTAAATCAGAGGGCAAAAACAGTGCAAACCGAGTGCAGAAAGCTCGCTTTTTGCCGAGGTGCAGCCTGTTTTCGCAAAATATGTTTGCAAAATTACGAATAATTACGGAATTATTGCTAAATTTGCAACGATATTTATGATAGTTTAAAATCAAATGAAGAAGATTTTTACATTCTCGTTAGTAGCTATGATGCTGGTAGCTTGTGGAGGCCAGAAGTCACCTCAGGATGGTGGTCACGGTATTGGTATTGACAGTGCTACCGTCGCACAGATTGACGCAGAGGAAACAGACTCCATAGCCATGAAGGCCAAGGAAGCCTCTGAGCTGACTTATGCCAACATGGATGGTATCTATGACAGCCTTGATGAGAACATGAGCAGCGTGAGCCGTATCAGTCTGAATGCGGACGGCACTGCCACATGGTGTATGATAGGAAGCCTGAACTATACGGAGTACACCTACAGGATCGAGGGGAATACCATCTGTATGAAAGCCAAGGGAGTGGACTCAGAGGAGGAATGCTATGAGTATGATTCAGATACCCGAACCTTGAAAAACGAGCAGGGTGCCGTCTATTATCGTCAGGTTGCTGAATAATAAAAAAGAAGAATCGCCAAGTTGTTGATTATCAACTTCTTAGCGATTCTTTCTGTCGGGATTACTGGACTCGAACCAGCGACCTCGCGCCCCCCAGACGTGTGCGCTACCAACTGCGCTAAATCCCGATCCTTTTAAGCTTGGCACCGACCCTAAGTGTCGAATGCGGGTGCAAAAGTACACAGATTTTTCGGAATATCCAAATATTTGAGGAACTTTTTTAAAAAAAAGGTGAATTTTACGATTCTTTCTTGCACATACATATAATAATGTGTACCTTTGCACGTTTATTAAAGGTAAAAAAGTAAAAAGGTAAATAAGTAAAAAGTAAAAAAGTGACAACATATAGACTTACGGCGCCGGAGCGACTGGATACGACCATCGACCTGCCGGCATCAAAAAGCATTTCAAACAGGGCTCTCATCATCCACGCACTCAGCGGCGGGGAGGTACTCCCACGGAACATCAGCGACTGCGACGACACGGAAGTGATCGTCGAGGCCCTGCGCCACATGCCCGAAGAAATCAACATCAAGGCGGCCGGTACGGCGATGCGCTTCATGACCGCCTACCTGAGCCTGAGCCCGGGGACACATGTGCTGACGGGTACGGAGCGGATGAAGCACCGTCCGATAGGTACGCTGGTGGACGCCTTGCGACAGTTAGGTGCCGACATCGAATACGTAGGCGAACAGGGATTCCCGCCCCTGCGCATCACCGGCACACATCTGCCCGGCGGCGACCTGGACATGGCGGGCTGCATCAGCTCGCAGTACATCTCGGCCATGCTCATCATCGGTCCCCTGATGGAAAAGGGACTGAGACTCCATCTGACGAACGACATCATCTCAAGGCCCTATATCGACCTGACGCTGTGGATGATGGGCGAGTTCGGCGCCGAAGCGCAATGGGTTTCGGCAGACACCATCGTCGTAGAGCCGAAGCCCTACAAGACCAGGGAATACTTCATCGAGAACGACTGGAGCGCCGCCAGCTACTGGTATGAGATGGTGGCCCTGAGCGACGACCCCGACGCCACCGTGAGGCTGACGGGACTGACCGACGGCTCGAAGCAGGGCGACTCGGTGACGAGATACATCTTCAGCCTGCTGGGCGTGAAGACCAAGTTCGAGACGAAGAAACAGGGTGTGCCGCAGACGGTGACACTGAAGCGCAACGGACGCTGCGTGCCGAAGCTGGAGTACGACTTCGTGAACTCGCCCGACTTGGCGCAGACGTTCGTTGTGACCTGTCTGGCAAAGGGCATCCCCTTCCACTTCACGGGGCTGGCAACGCTGAAGATCAAGGAGACGGACCGCATCGACGCCCTGAAACGGGAGGCAAGGAAGCTGGGCTACGTGGTGGAAGACCGCAACGACAGCGAACTGCTGTGGAACGGTAAGCGCTGCGAACCTACGGGCGAGGCCATTGACACGTACGAGGACCACCGCATGGCACTGGCATTCGCGCCCTTCGCCATGAAACTGCCTGGACTGGCCATCAACAACCCAGAGGTGGTGAGCAAGTCGTATCCGAAGTTCTGGGAGGATGTCAAAGCCGCAGGATTTGAAGTGAAAAGTGAAGAGTGAAAAGTGAATAATTTGCTACCGCAGTAGAGAGATGGCGTTCGCGTGGGTGTGCATAGGGATGATCGTGGTATTGGGGGTGATTGCCGCCATAGCCAATAAGTTCGATAAGGGGAAGGACCAGATCGAACAGGGACACGATTGTTCGACATGCACGGCGGCAAAGGACGAGTCGTGCAAGCTGCACTGTTTGATGGAAGATGTTGAGAAGTTAAAGAAGTTAAAGGAAGTCAAAGAAGTTAAAGGACAAATGACTGGCGGGCAGACTCTTTCTCTCCTTCTCTCCTTAATTCTTCTTTCTTCTACTATTTTCTCCTCCTGCAACATGAAGAAGAACACGGCCACGAACCGCCTGTACCACTCTTTCACCGCCCGCTACAACGTGTATTTCAACGGGCAGCAGGCCTTCATCGACGGTAATCTGGAGAAGGAGAAGGGCAACAAGGACAACTATACGGAGATGATACCCCTCTACATGGTGGGCAACAAGCAGAGCCGCGAGCTGGGCAAGGGACAGTACGAACGCGCCATCGAGAAGAGCGAGAAGGCCATCCGGCTGCACAGCATCAAGGGAAAGCCCGTGTGGAAGGGCAACAAGCGGAAGACCGCCAAGGACCGTGAGTGGCTCGGACGGAAGGAGTACAACCCCTTCATCTGGCGGGCGTGGATGCTGCTGGGCAAGGCACAATTCCAGAAGGGCGCCTTCGACGAGGCCGCCGCCACCTTCTCGTATATGACCCGCCTCTATCAGACACAGCCCGTGCAGAACGGCCTGGCACGCGCCTGGCTGGCCAAATGCTACACGGAGCTCGACTGGATATACGACGCCGAGGACGTGATCCGCAATATGAGCCGCGACTCGATGGACTTCCGCACCGTGAACGACTGGGACTACACCTACGCCGACTATTACATCCACACGGGCGACTATGAGAAGGCCGTGCCCTACCTCAGGAAGGTGATCAAGCACGAGCGGCGCAACGTGCAGAGGGCCAGGGAGTGGTTCCTCATGGGACAGATACAGAACCGGCTGGGCAACCGAGAGGCCGCCTACAAGGCCTATCAGAAGGTGGTGGGGTGCCATCCGCCCTACGAGATGGAGTTCAACGCCCGCATCGCACAGACGGAGGTGATGGCCGCCAACGACGGCAGCAAGATGATCAGCCGCCTGAAAAGGATGGCGAAGTCGGATAACAACCAGGAATACCTCGACCAGGTGTACTACGCCCTCGGCAACATCTACCTGAACCAGGGCGACACGCTGCAGGCCATCGGTGCCTACGAGAAAGGCAGCAAGGAGTCGGTGAGGAACGGCATCGAGAAGGGTGTGTTGCTGCTGACGCTCGGCAACCTGTACTGGCAGATGGAGAGGTTCGGCGATGCCCACCGCTGCTATGGCGAGGCCATCGGACTGCTGGATCAGGACCGTAAGGACTACGAGGAACTGTCGTACCGCTCGAAGGTGCTCGACGAGCTCGTGCCACATACGGAGGCCATCCATCTGCAGGACTCGCTGCTGGAGCTCTCCGAGATGCCCGAGGCAGAACGGCTGGCCGCCATTGACCGCGTGATCGAAGCCCTGAAACAGAAGGAGAAGGAGGAGCGCGAACGGCAGTTGGACGCCGAGGCCGAGGAGCTGGAGCAGAAAATAGAGCAGGAGCAGGGTCCCAACCGCAATCTCCCCAACACCCCTACAACCCCTACTCTCCCAACCACCCAGGGCAACGGCCAGTGGTACTTCTACAACCCGATGGCGGTGAGTCAGGGTAAGACCACCTTCCAGCAGCAGTGGGGCCGCCGTGAGAACAAGGATAACTGGCAGCGCATTAACGTGACGGTGGTGAGGAATGAGCCGGATGATGATATCACGGAAGAAGAAACGAGTAACGAGGAAGGAGGAACAACCGAGGCGAAAGATTCCCTAAAGGCCGGGAAACCGCAGAACATCGGCGGGCTGCCCGAGAATCCCGCGGACATCCCTAACGACCCTAACCACCCTACTGCCCCTAACGATACCCTCGCATCAGCCTCTCCTGCCGACTCGATCGCATCAGCCAACCCCGCTGACTCCCTCGCCAACGACCCCCACGAACGGGAATACTATCTCGCACAGATTCCCTTCACCGAAGACCAGAAGGCAGCCAGCCACGCCATCATACAGGATGCCCTCTTCCATGCGGGCGTTATCTTCAAGGACAAGCTCGAGAACCTGTCGCTCAGTGAGCGTCATCTGCGGAGGCTGACGGACAACTACGATGCCTACGAGCATCTGGACGAAGCATGGTATCACCTATATCTGCTCTATTCGCGATGGAGGGACTTCGAGATGGCCGACTCCTGCCTGAACCGGCTGGCTGACGACTATCCCGATAGCGAATGGACCATCCTGCTTACCGACCCCTATTATGAGGAGAACGCCCGCTTCGGCGAACATATCGAGGACTCGCTCTATGCCGCCACCTACGACGCCTTCAAGAACGACCGCTACGAGATGGTGATGGCCAACGCCAGACTGTCGGAGACAAGGTTCCAGCAGGGCGAGCACCGCGACAAGTTCCTGTTTATTGAGGGTCTGAGCCTGTTGAACGAGGGCTACGGCGACAGCTGCATCGTCAGGCTGAAGGAAGTGGTAGAGCGCTTCCCCAGCAGTGAGGTAAGCGAGATGGCCGGCATGATTATCAAGGGCGTACAGGAAGGACGGCGCCTGCATGGCGGCAAGTTCGATATCGGCGACGTATGGTCGAGGCGTGACATCACCCTCTCGGCCGATTCCACCCGTCAGGACACCCTCGACGCACGCACGGACCAGAACTTCCTCTTCATCCTCGCCTACCAGCCCGACTCCGTCGACGTGAACGAGAACCAACTGCTCTTCGAGATGGCACGCTATAACTTCACTAACTTCCTGGTACGCAACTTCGACATCCAGATCGACGAGGACCGAGGGCTCAGGCGTATGCTCATCAGCGGATTCCTCAGCTACGGCGAGGCGCTGCAGTATGCCCGCCAGCTCTACGACGACGAGCGGATGAGCGAAAAGGTGAAGGATTGCCGCAGCCTCATCATCAGCGAGAAGAACCTGCCGCTATTGGGTACGGCCTACAGCTACGACGACTATCTGAAGTTCTACGAAGAGAAGTTCATCCCGCTGAAGATCAGCGAGGAAGAGCTGCTGATCGTGCCTGAGGGCATGACGCCACTTGATCCCGAGGATGTGATTGAGGAAGAAGATTCGAATGAGGAAGGAGAAATGACAGACGAGGAAGACGACGAAGACGAGCTGTTCCCGACGCGCAAGCCCCAGCCGAAAGTGCAGGACTTCGACTTCGGAGATGACTTCTGGTAAAGAATTTCCGATATAACGTTATAACGATATTACGACATTACGATGAATAACGGCTTATTACTTTGGGTGGACGACGAGATTGAGCAGCTGAAGGCTCATCTGTTGTTCTTGGAGAAGAAAGGCTACGAGGTGGTGACGGTCTCGAACGGCCCCGACGCCATCGACCAGTGCCGTGAAAGGAACTTCGACATGGTGCTGCTCGACGAACAGATGCCCGGCCTCAGCGGACTGGAGACACTGCAGAGGATCAAGGAACTGCAGCCTGCGCTGCCCGTGGTGATGGTGACCAAGAGCGAGGAGGAGAACATCATGGAGCAGGCCATCGGACAGAAGATCGCCGACTACCTCATCAAACCTGTCAATCCCAACCAGATACTGTTGGCGCTGAAGAAGAACATCCACCGCCGGGAGATCGAGACGGAGGTGACGCAGAGCCAGTATCAGCAGAACTTCCAGCAGATAGCCATGCAGATCATGGACTGCCGCGAGTGGAAAGACTGGGCCGACGTGTATCGCCGGCTCGTACACTGGGAACTGGAGCTCAGCAGCACCGACAGCAATATGACCGAGATGTTGGCCATGCAGAAAGAAGAGGCCAACAACGGCTTCGCCAAGTTCATCAAGAAGAACTACCTCGACTGGGTGGCCTCCCTCTCCCCTAATAGCCCAAATCGCCCGAACGGATCTAATAGCCCTAACCCTCGTCCCGTCCTCTCGCCCGAGATCTTCAAGACCAAGATATTCCCCCTGCTCAGCAGCGGCCAGCGCGTGTTCCTCGTGGTGCTCGACAACTTCCGTTACGACCAGTGGAGGATGCTCGCCCAGGAGCTGAGCGGCGACTTCGACATCGACGAAGACCTCTACTGCAGCATCCTGCCGACAGCCACACAGTATGCCCGAAACGCCATCTTCAGCGGACTGATGCCCAACAAGATTGCGGAGATGTTCCCCAAGCTGTGGGTCGACGAAGACGAGGAGGAGGGCAAGAACCTGAACGAGGAGCCGCTCATCCAGACACAGTTGGAGCGCTACCGCCGGAAAGAGACATTCTCCTATCATAAGATCAACAGCTCTGCCGACGCCGAACGGTTCATGCAGCAGTGGCGAAATCTGGAGAGACACCAACTGAATGTGGTGGTGTTCAACTTCATCGACATGCTCAGCCACGCCCGCACGGAGTCGAAGATGGTGCGTGAACTGGCCAGCAACGAGAGTGCCTACCGAAGCATCACCCAATCGTGGTTCCGACATTCTGTCATCTCCGACTTCTTCAAGCAGCTGGCACAGACCGACTACAAGGTCATCGTCACCACCGACCACGGCAGCATCCGCTGTACCCAGCCCGTGAAGATCATCGGCGACCGCAACACGAACACGAACCTGCGCTACAAGCTGGGCAAGAACCTGGCCTACGACGACAAGAGCCTCTACATCATCAAGGAACCGCAGAAGGCCCTGCTGCCGATGCCCAACCTCTCGACAAGCTATGTCTTCGCCACGGGCGACTCGTTCTTCGCCTATCCGAACAACTACAATTATTACGTCTCCTACTACCGCGACACCTTCCAGCACGGTGGCATCTCGATGGAGGAGATGATCATACCCCTGGTCACACTTTCAGGAAAGAAAAGGTAAAAAGGTAAAAAAGTAAAAAGGTAAAAAGGTAAAAAATGGAGATCAAGATCAACGATTTGGAACATATCCGCGAGGCCGCCCGACAGTTTATCGACGCGATGGGCGACCAGCAGGTCTATGCCTTCTACGGCCACATGGGTGCAGGCAAGACCACCTTCATCAAGGCCGTCTGTGAGGAACTGGGTGTCGACGATGTCGTCACCTCTCCCACCTTCGCCATCGTCAATGAATACACGGCCTCAGACGGCACACCCATCTACCACTTCGACTTCTACCGCATCAAGAAACTGGAGGAAGTCTACGACATGGGCTACGAAGACTACTTCTACGGCGACGGTCTCTGCTTCATCGAGTGGCCGGAGATGATGGAGGAACTGCTGCCCGAAGGTGCCGTAAAGGTACACATCACGGAAAATTCCGACGGCACAAGGACTGTGATATTTTAGAGACAACGAATTACACGAATTTCACGAATTTTTCAGTTGCAGACAATGCGCAGCCAATTCGTGTAATTCGTGTAATTCGTTGTTGATAGAACTATGCGTTCTGTTCCTGGAAGTCCAGGTCAGCCTGTACGATGAAGAACACTTCCTCGGGATTAAACGACGAGCAGAAGCCCTCTTCCTTCGCACGGTTGCAGACATACTCTGCCACCACTTCGAGGTCGATGTCCACCTCATCCGCATCGCTCTCCAGGATACCGCTGGTATAATAGTAGTCCACGATCAGGTCCATCATGTAGAGGATGTCCTTATCGCTGTAGAACTTCTTGATATCCGTCGGCAGCTGCGTGCGGATGTAAGCCAGTTCACGTCTGTTCTCTTCTTCGTCCAGACGGATTTCCTCGTCAATGTTTGCCATTATTACAGCAGTTGATCGATGGCTTCCTGAATCTTGGCTCTCGACTGGGCGCCCACGAGCTTGTTCACCACTTCACCGCCCTTGAAGAACAGGATGGTGGGGATGTTGCGGATACCATACTCGGCAGCCAGGTCCTCGTTTTCCTCTACGTCGCACTTACCGATGACGACCTTGTCGCCATAGACATCTGCCAGTTCAGAGATGATGGGAGACACCATACGGCAGGGGCCGCACCAGGTTGCCCAGAAATCCACAACTACCGGCTTGTTACCACTCTTCAGACTCGAGAGATTCTCGTTTGTGATTGTTACTTCCATAAGATTCCAAATTTACAATTTAACAATATACTATTTATTTCTCAATGATCCTATCTACAAATTCCGTGCCAAATCATTTCTCTTACCTCTTGCCACTCACCTCTTAATTGATCTTATAGTCGAGCATATCGTGACGCTCGATGTAGTCGATAAGGGTATGGCGCACGTCTACCCCGCCCTTCTTGCTGTGAAGCAGCACGTGGTTCTTGCCCTGAGAGTCGCGTAGCTGGAAGAACAGCTGGGTCTTGCCGGGATGGCTGCTGATGATCTCGCTCAGGTCGGCCACAATCTGTTCATCGAGCTGGTCGGCCACCATCGAGATGGTGATGCGGTCGACAGCCCGTTCCTTCACTGTCTGCAGCAGCTCGACGTTGCTCACCTTCAGTTCCTTCTGGTCGTTATTGTAGAAGCGTGCCTGCATCTTGCCGGTGACATAGACCGCCGCACCCTCGATGAACTTGCCGTTCAGGTTGAGCCAGTCGTCGCCGAAGAGCATCAGCTCGCCCGAGCCGTCAAAATCCTCGAGGGTGACAATGCCCCAGGGCTTATTGTTCTTGCCGAATTTCTGCTGCACGCCCGTAACGACGCCTCCCAGGGTGACATCCTCACGGTCCGTCAGGGCTGCACCACGGTCTGCCAATTCGGCACAACGGGTGTTACAGAGGTTGTCGAGAATGATCTTATACTCGTCGAGCGGATGGGCAGAGAGATAGATACCCACGAGGTCGCGCTCCTTGTTCAGCCGCTCAATGTCGCTCCAGCGCTCGTCGTTCTTGGGCACAGGGGGAACAGCAATCTCCACCCCGTCGCCAAAGGCGCCGAAGAGCGAGTTCTGCATCTGCGACATCTCCTGCTGATAGAGCTGACCGTAGCGCACAAGGACGTCGAGGAACGGCTCGCCCTTGGAATTGACGGCGAAGTAGTCCTCACGGCGAATGCCGAAGCTGTCGAAGCCGCCGCTCAAAGCCAGAGACTCAAAGGCCTTACGGTTGACAGAAGCGAAATTGATGCGTTGGGCAAAGTCATAGATATCCTTGTAGGGGCCGTTCTTCTCGCGCTCGGAGATAATGGCCTGTGCGGCCGACTCTCCCATGCCCTTGATGGCACCGAGACCGAAGCGGATCTCACCGTGGTGGTTCACACCGAACTTCTCGTACGACTCGTTGACATCCGGTCCCAGCGTGGCAATGCCCATCTGCTTGCACTCGTCCATCAGCTTTGTAATTTCCGTGATCTGGTCTCGGCGACGGCTCATGATGGCGGCCATGAATTCTGCGGGATAGTTGGCCTTGAGATAGGCCGTCTGATAGGCCACCCACGAGTAGCAGGCAGCATGCGACTTGTTGAAGGCATAGGATGCAAACGCCTCCCAGTCGCTCCATATCTTCTCGAGCACCTTCGGATCGTGACCGTTCCTCACACCACCATCGATGAATTTCGGCTTCATCGCGTCAACGATGTCCTTCTTTTTCTTACCCATCGCCTTACGCAGGGCGTCACTTTCACCACGGGTAAAGTCGGCCAGCAGTCGGGAGAGCAACATCACCTGCTCCTGATACACCGTGATGCCATAAGTATCCTTCAGGTATTTCTCCATGACGGGGATATCATAGGTGATGGGCTCGTCGCCGTGCTTGCGGCGGATGAACTGCGGGATGTAGCCCATAGGACCCGGACGGTAGAGGGCGTTCATGGCGATGAGGTCCTCGAAGACGGTGGGTTTCAGCTCACGCAGGTATTTCTGCATGCCCGACGACTCAAACTGGAACGTGCCGACAGTGCGTCCCTGCTGATAAAGCTCATAGGTCTTGGGATCGTCGATGGGAATAGTGTCGAGATCCACCTCGATGCCACGGGTACGTTTGATATTCTCGCAGGCCTCCTTCAGCTCCGAGAGCGTCTTCAGACCTAAGAAGTCCATCTTGATCAGTCCCGTCGACTCAATCACGTGACCGTCATACTGTGTGCAATTCGTCTTCACGCCCTTGAAGTCAGGGTCGTCGGCGGTAGACACAGGCACCCAGTCGGAAATCGGGTCGCGGCAGATGATGAAGCCGCAGGCATGGATACCCGTGCCTCGCACCGTTCCCTCCAGCATCTTTGCATATTTGATGGTGTTCGCCAGATGGATGTCACTCGAAGCCTCAGCGTCACGAAGCTCCTGCACATATTTGAGGGCATTGGGCAGATTCATCTTCGGTGTCTTGCCGTCAGGACCGTCAGGCAGACGGTCTGGGATAGCCTTACACAGGGCGTTGCTGACGGCAATGGGCACCTTCTCCACACGCGCCACGTCCTTGATGGAGTTCTTCGTGGCCATCGTGGCATAGGTGATGATATGGGCACAGTTCTCGTGGCCGTACTTGTCTTCGACCCATTTCAGCACACGTCCACGGCCGTCATCGTCGAAGTCGGTATCGATATCGGGGAGTGAGATACGGTCGGGGTTGAGGAAACGCTCAAACAGCAGGTCGTACTTCAGCGGGTCGATCTTCGTGATGCCCAGGCAGTAGGCCACCACAGAGCCTGCCGCCGAACCACGTCCGGGGCCAACCATCACACCCAGTTCATCGCGGGCGGAATTGATGAAGTCCTGCACGATGAGGAAGTAGCCCGGGAAGCCCATCGTCTTCATGATATGGAGTTCGAACTTCACACGCTCGACCACATCATCGGGTATAGGATCGCCATAACGGCGCTTGGCACCCTCGTAGGCCAGTTTCGCCAGATAGTCGGCCTCAAACTTGATACGATAGATCTTATCATAGCCGCCCAGCTTCTTGATTTTCTTCTCACCCTCCTCAGGTGAAAGCTGGTTCTGGCCGTTTTCATCGCTGGTGAACTCGTCGTAGAGCTGCTGCTCGGTGAACTTCTGCCGCCACTCCTCTTCCGTTCCGAACTCCTCGGGGATAGGGAAGAACGGCATGATCGGGTCGTTGTCGAGGCTGTAGGTCTCCACCTTATCCAATATCTCCAAGGTGTTCGACAGTGCCTCGGGCACATCGCTGAAGATGTCGTTCATCTCCTGCTGCGTCTTAAACCACTCCTGCTTCGAATAGAGCATACGCGTGGGGTCGTCGAGATCCTTGCCCGTGGAGAGACAGAGCAGATGGTCGTGCGCCTCGGCATTCTCCTTGTCGACGAAGTGGGCATCGTTGGTACATACCAGCTTCACGCCGTACTCCTTCGCCAGCTCTATCAGCACCCTGTTTGCCTGCTGCTGCAAGGGGAAGGTCTCACGGTTGGCACGAATCGAGGGGTCTTTCACCTCATGACGCTGCAACTCCAGATAATAATCGTCGCCCCAGAGACGCTTGTGCCACTCGATGGCCTCACGGGCGCCGGCGATATCACCTTTCAGAATCTTCGCAGGCACCTCACCGGCGATACAGGCAGAGCAGACAATCAGGTCCTCGTGGTATTTCTCCAGATCCTTACGGTCAGTACGCGGACGGTTGTAGAAGCCGTCCACCCACGAGTTGCTCACGAGTTTGATCAGGTTCTTATAGCCGTGATAGTTCTTCGCCAGCACGATGAGGTGATAGCCGCCAAGGTCTTCCTTCTGGTCACGCAGGTTCTTGTCACCACGACGCGCCACATACATCTCACAACCGAAAATAGGCTTGAACGGCTCCAAACCTTCTTTTTTACGCTTTTTGTTCACATCGTTGCAGATGTCATGAAATTCCTTAATGCCGAACATGTCACCGTGGTCGGTAATTGCCATACCCCGCATACCGTCGCCAAGTGCCTTGTCTACAAGCTTCTTGATGCTTGACTGACCATCGAGAATCGAGTAGTATGTATGTACATGCAGATGTACGAAATCTTCCATCTTTTTCTTTGAATTCTGTTAGTTTTGAGCTTCAAAGTTACGCCTATTTCTTGGAATAACCAAAAGAAAAACGTGAAAAGTTTGTAACTTACGTAAAAATTGTGTACCTTTGCACGCAAAATAACGACAATTAGCTATTGCAATGGGAAAAAGGATCAATAAACTGAAGAAAATCAGGATTCACCGCGAAGGAACACAGGAGCTCACTCTGAGTGCCATCGCCTTGGTGGTCATCGCCTGGTTACTCTTGCATTTCATCGACTCTGTCATTCCTTTCTGGATATTCATCATCATCTTCGGCGCTGCCTGGTTCATGGCCCTGAACTTCTACCGCTGCCCCATCCGTTACTTCAACGGCGACTCCACTAAGATGGTCGTGGCACCTGCCGACGGCCGCATCGTGGTCATCGAGGAAGTGGACGAGCATGAGTATTTCCACGACAGACGACTGATGATCTCCATCTTCATGAGCCCGCTGAACGTTCATGCTAACTGGTTCCCCGTCGACGGCAACGTGAAGTTCGTACGCCATTTCGACGGCAACTACCACAAGGCCTGGCTGCCGAAAGCCAGCGAGGAGAACGAGCATGCCGACGTCATGATCACCACCCCTGAAGGCGAGGATATCCTTGTGCGCCAGATTGCCGGTGCCCTGGCCCGCCGTATCGTCACCTATGCCAAGGAAGGTGAGGAATGCTACATCGACGAGCACATGGGCTTCATCAAGCTCGGCTCCCGCGTCGACGTCTTCCTACCCGTCGGTACAGAAGTATGCTGCCGCATGGAGCAGCCCACCACCGGAGACCAGACTGTGATTGCGAAATTGAAATGAAGAAGCATATCCCCAATACCATCACGTGTTGCAACCTGATTTCAGGCTGCATCGCTACTTATTTCGCTTTCCAGGGCGATTACGAGCTGGCATTGCTTTTCATCGTCATAGGAGCCGTGTTCGACTTCTTCGACGGCATGGTAGCCCGTCTGCTGCATGTCTCCTCACCCATCGGCAAGGAACTCGACTCGCTGGCAGACGACATCACCTTCGGCTTCGCACCGTCGGCGATCATCTTCAGCTACCTCTGTTCGTTCCACATCCATCTGCTGTTCGTTCCCTTCCTGGCTTTTGTGATGGCCGCCTTCTCGGCTTTACGACTGGCGAAGTTCAACCTCGACGAGCGACAGGCACTCGGCTTCATCGGACTGCCGACACCTGCCAATGCCCTCTTCTGGGGTTCACTCATCGTCGGACTCCAACAGAGTGGCTACACCTTCGAAGGCCTTGAGTGGATGATACTCGCAGGCATGTTCATCAGCAGCTATCTGCTCATTGCCGAGATTCCCATGTTCGCCCTGAAGTTCAAGCACTGGGGCTGGAAGGGCAATGAGATCAAATACATCTTTATACTCACGTGCGTACCTATTTTATTAATATTAGGCATCATCGGCCTTGCCGTCATCATCGCCTGGTACGTTATTCTGTCTGTCGCAACCAATAAAACAACTACAAAGCCTGAATAATCATGGTCAAACTCGTCATCGGCGCCATCGTCTTCGGACTCATCGCCATATCCATTATCGTCCTGCTCGTCATCAACTTCACCTATCGCAGTGTGAAGAAAATTCGTCAGGAAATGGAAGACAACTACTACCGCAACCAGAAGCAGAAGGAACAGAAGGAGAGGAACCCCTTCGGCGGCGACTACTTCAAGGGCAGCAAGGGCGGACGCCGTCAGAGCCGTACGCAGGCCCAGTATGAGGAGCGCGAACAGCCCAACCGCGACAAGAACCCCTTCGGCGAAGACTACTTCAAGGGCAAGCAGCAGGAGCGGTCCAAACAGCAGGCAGAGAAAAAAGACACTGCCCGTAAGACGACTACGAGCAGTGGCGTAACGATTATCGACGGCCGCGACCAGGAGCGCAAGATCTTCGACCACTCCGACGGCGAATACGTTGAATTCGAAGAGGTTTAGGGATGCACTAACGTCCCTATCTGTTCACCGTCCATCACCTTTTTCAGATTACCGACGACGTCCATGTTGAAGACGTAGATGGGCAGGTTGTTGTCCTGACACATGCAGACTGCCGAGAGATCCATTACCTTCAGACCTCGTGCCAGCACCTCCTTGTACGTGATATCCTCAAACTTAGTGGCCGTCGGGTCCTTCTCCGGATCGGCGGTATAGATACCATCCACACGCGTTCCCTTCAGCATCACCTCTGCCTCGATCTCCACGCCACGCAGCGAAGAGCCCGTGTCTGTGGTGAAATAAGGCTGGCCCGTACCGGCAGAGAAGATACACACATACCCCTGCTCCATCGCCTCGATGGCCTTCCACTTCGTGTAGAACTCACCGATGGGTTCCATACGGATGGCCGTCAGCACCTTGTTCTTCACACCTACGGCGCCGAGAGCAGACGACAATGCCAGCGAGTTGATCACCGTCGCACACATACCCATCTGGTCACCCTTCACACGGTCGAAACCTTTCTGCGAACCACTCAGGCCACGGAAGATGTTTCCACCACCGATCACGATGCCGATCTGGACACCCATCTCAGCCACCTCCTTGATCTGCTTGGCATAGTCACTCAGACGCTCAGGGTCGATACCGTAGCCCTGCTTTCCCATCAGGCTCTCGCCCGATAACTTCAATAGAATTCTCTTAAATCTTGCCATATACTTTGAAATTAAATAAAAACTCTTTGAAACTAATTCCCATAATAACCCCTAATTTCCATAATAATTATGGTCAATTATGGCCGCTCGGCTTTGCCGCTTGCTACCATCGGGACGCAAGAATTCGTTTCCTATAATCTCTCATTACTATTCGTTTCATTTATACAAAACTGCACCTCTTTGAAAGCGTACATCCTTGCTTTGCCCTCAGTGTCGAGGAGCACAAGACGGCCATCGTCAAGCACATTGAGCACCTTTGCCTCAAACACGCCCTGACTGTCTTGGCACCGGTGCATCCCCTCCCTGCGGTAGAGTCTGCTGAGATAGG
>JAEEGF012001079.1_pt1 | contig 43702 bp, 27 predicted proteins | sample 9134171 | NCBI WGS metagenome assembly JAEEGF01 (sample SAMN16246542, study PRJNA631951) | gut metagenome | biome: gut microbiome; feature: rumen; material: AP-attached | host: Bos | place: Iran: Karaj | collected 2018-10 | reverse complement strand
AGTCCTCCACCTACAACGCCAACGACTGGTCGCCAGTGAGCCGCGCCCTCGCCTATGTGGACGGCAACCAACTCTACGTCGCCCACCGCGACGGCCGCGTCACTCAACTGTCGAAAGACGGCAGCCGCGAGATTGTCTATGGGCAAAGCGTCCACCGCGATGAGTTCGGCATCTACAAAGGCACGTTCTGGAGTCCCGACGGCCTGCACCTCGCCTTCTACCGCATGGACCAGAGCATGGTGACCGACTATCCACAGGTGAACACCTCTACACGCATCGCCACTTACGAGCCCGACAAATACCCCATGGCCGGAGAGACGAGTCATGTGGTGACCGTCGGCGTGCATGACCTCACCAGCGGCAAGACCGTTTACCTGAAGACCGCCGACCCCGTCAACCGCTATTTCACCAACATCCAATGGAGTCCCGACTCCAAGCGGCTCTATATCCAGGAACTCAACCGCGACCAGACCGACATTGAACTGACCGTCTATGACGCTGCCAGCGGAAACTGCGAGGGTGTCATCTACCGCGAGCACAACGACCGTTATGCCGAACCGCTCGTGCCCATCACCTTCCTGCCCTGGGATGCCAAGAAATTCATCCTTCAAAGTCAGAAAGACGGCTACAACCACCTCTACCTGATGGACACCAGCGGCAAGCAGATCAAACAACTCACCCGCGGCGAGTGGGTGGTGCTCGACCTTGTCGGGTTCTGCCAAAAGCGCAAGAGCGTCATCGTGCTCTCCACGGAGGCCAGCCCCATCCAGAACAACCTCTATGAGGTGAACCTCTCCAACGGGCGCCGCACACTGCTCGACAACGGGCGGGGTTGCCACGCCAACGTCTATCAGGAAGACGGAAGGCACACCAGCATCCTCTCCGCCTCAGGTATTTATATGGTGGACAACTACACCGAACCTGACGTGCCGCGCCGCATCGCCCTGCTCACCCTCGGACAGAAGGGCGAGCGCGAATTGTTCACCGCTCCCGATCCTTGGAAGGGCTACAATGTGCCCGAATTCACCTGCGGCACCATCAAGGCCGCCGACGGGACAACCGATCTCTACTACCGCATGGTGAAGCCCACCGATTTCGACCCCACCAAGAAATATCCCACCGTAGTATATGTCTATGGCGGTCCGCACGCACGCAACGTGGAGGCCCGCTGGCACTGGATGTCACGCGGCTGGGAGACCTACATGGCCCAAAAGGGCTATCTGCTCTTCATTCTCGACAACCGAGGCAGCAAGGACCGTGGCCTTGAGTTCGAGCAGGCCACCTTCCGCCAACTCGGACAGGTGGAAACTGCCGACCAGTTGCGCGGCATCGATTTCCTGAAGTCACTCCCCTATGTGGATGCCGACCGCATCGGTGTCCATGGCTGGAGTTTCGGTGGCTACATGACCATCACGCTGATGACCGCCGCTCCCGATGTGTTCAAGGTGGGAGTGGCAGGAGGTCCCGTCATCGACTGGAAATGGTATGAGGTGATGTATGGAGAGCGCTACATGGACACCCCGCAGGACAACCCCGACGGATATGCCAAGACTTCGCTCCTCGGCAAGGCAAAGGACTTAAAGGGACACCTTCTCATCATCCAGGGCATGAACGACAAGACGGTGGTGCCTCAGCACTGCCTCTCATTCATCGATGCCTGTATCGAGGCTGGCACCCATCCCGACTTCTTCGTCTATCCCGGCGAGCCGCACAACATGCGCGGGCGCAAGAGCGTGCACCTGCATGAGCACATCACTGATTATTTCCTGAAGTATCTTCAATAAGAGGCTATAGATACTATAGATGCTATAGATACTATAGAAGCCAAAAAAACGATATAAAAATATGAACATCTTATTATTAGGCAGCGGAGGGCGCGAGCATGCCCTTGCATGGAAAATCGCGCAGAGCGAGAAAGTGGACAAACTCTATATCGCCCCCGGTAACGCTGGCACATCGGCGGTAGGAGAAAACATCGCCATCAAAGCCGATGACTTCGAAGCGCTTGAGGATTTCGCAGCCACCCATGACATCGACATGGTGGTGGTGGGGCCAGAAGATCCGTTGGTGAAAGGCATCTACGACCACTTCGCCGCCAACAGCCGCACGAAGGACATCCCCGTGATCGGTCCCTCCGCCCAGGGTGCCGTGCTCGAGGGCAGCAAGGACTTCGCCAAGGCTTTCATGCAGCGCCACCATATACCCACCGCACGCTACCGCACCTTTGACGGCAACAGCCTCGAGGAGGGTATCGCTTTTTTGGAAACCCTCGCCCCACCCTATGTGCTGAAAGCCGACGGACTGTGTGCCGGTAAGGGTGTGCTCATTCTCGACACGCTCGAAGAGGCCAAGACTCAGTTGCGCGACATGCTCGACGGTATGTTTGGCAACGCCTCCGCCCGCGTGGTCATCGAGGAGTATCTCAGCGGCATCGAGTGCTCTGTCTTTGTGCTCACCGACGGCCGTCACTATCAGTTGTTGCCCGAGGCCAAAGACTACAAGCGCATCGGCGAGGGCGACACCGGCCTCAACACCGGCGGCATGGGAAGCGTCACCCCCGTTCCTTTCGCCACTCCAGAGTGGATGAAAAAGGTAGAGGACCGCATCGTGCGCCCCACCGTGGAAGGTCTTGCAGAAGAGGGCATCGACTACAAGGGATTCATCTTCTTCGGCCTCATCAACGTAGGCGGCGACCCGATGGTCATCGAGTACAACTGCCGTATGGGCGACCCGGAGACCGAAAGTGTGATGCTCCGCCTCAAAAGCGACATCGTCGACCTCTTTGAGGGCGTGGCAGCCGGTGACCTCGACCGCCGGAAGGTGGAGTTCGACGAGCGCTCTGCTGTCTGTGTGATGCTCGTCAGCGGTGGTTATCCCCAGGCCTACAAGAAAGGCTATCCCATCACCGGCATCAGCGATGTGGAAGGGTCGATTGTCTTCCACAGCGGCACCGCCCTCGACAGTGAGGGGCGTGTGGTGACAGCCGGCGGGCGTGTCATCGCCGTGAGCAGTTATGGCAGCGACAAGGAAGAAGCCCTCCGCAAGAGTTTCGAGGAAGCCCAGAAGATAGTTTTTAAGGACAAGTATTTCCGCAGCGACATCGGGAGAGACCTATAAGCCCTAGGAAGACTAGGAAAGCCTAGGAGCCCTAGGAGGCCCTAGGAGATCCTAGGAAACCCTAGGAAATCCTAGGAGATCCTAGGATACCCTAGGAAGCCCCCTCGAAAAAAATCTACAGATGGCATACAAGAGATTTCAGAACACGGTGATGGAGAGCAAGATGCTGTTCCCCTTCACCGTGGTAATTGCTGCCGCCGCCATCTACCTGGCAGGCTTGGTGGAAGGTGGCTGGTGGATCCAGACGGCATGTCTCGTAGTGTCGGTGATGCTGATGGGAGAACTCAACAGCAGCAATCAGTTGCTGCGTGTCGTCAGTCAGTCGACCCCATCCATGTATCTCCTGCTGGTCGCCGTTGCCATTTATCTGTTTCCCGACATCGAGTGCAGCATCATGCAACTCTGCATGATAGCCCTGTGGTATATGCTCTTCCACTGCCGGCAGCACGACGAGTCACCCGGATGGGTATTCTATGGTTTTTTCTGCGTCGGACTGGCCAGCATGGTATTCGTTCCGGTGCTTTGGTATGTGCCAGTGTTCTGGATCCTGATGGCCACCTGCCTGCGCGCACTCACTGCGCGTGCTTTCTTCGCCTCACTGCTCGGCCTCATCACCCCCTACTGGATTGGAGGTCCGTTCATCCTCTACCTGCAAGGACCCGATGTTGTTTTGACACATTTCAGCCAACTGTGGACCTTTGAGCCCCTCGGCGACTGGTCGATGCTGGGCATTCAGGAGTGGATGGCCATCGGATGGACGACACTGCTCACGGTCATCGGCATCTGCCATTATCTCAACAGCGGCTATCAAGACAAAATACGCACCCGCCTGCTCCATGAGGTGTTCATCACCTCCGCGCTCATCACCATCGCAGCCATCGCCCTGCAGCCCCAGCACCACAAACTGTGGCTGAGCATCCTGATTGTCAACGCCAGTCCGCTCATCGCCCACTATCTCACGCTGACCCACACCTGGCTCACCAACATCAGTTATCACCTCATCATCATCATCACACTCGCCATCATCACCCTCAACGTATGGAAGCCCTCCTTGACTTTCTTGTCAGTTATGGCTACGCAGGCATGTTCATTTCTGCCGTTATAGCAGGCAGTTTCCTGCCGTTCAGCAGCGAGGCGGTGATGATGGGGCTCATCGCCGCTGGCCTGGAGCCCATCCCCCTGCTCATCTACGCCACCATCGGCAACTGGGCCGGCAGCATGTTCAACTACTGGTTGGGACATCTGGGCAAGATGGAGTGGATAGAGCGCTACCTGCACGTGAAAAAGGAGAAGATCGACCAGGCCCGCCGCTTCGTGGGCGGCCGCGGGGCTTGGATGGGATTCTTCGCCTTCCTGCCCATCATCGGGACGGCCATCTGCATCCTCCTCGGACTGATGCGGGCCAATCCCTGGATCAGCAGCCTCAGCGTGTTTTTGGGCAAGGTGCTGAGATATGCCTTCATCGCATACACGTCGATGAAGATTTTTTAAAGAACCTCTCCCCGGCCCTCCCCAAAGGGGAGGGAGAAAACCTCTCCCCAGCCCTCCCCAAAGGGGAGGGAGAGACTTCTCAGAAGGAAAAATAGTTCTCGTTTTGCACTTTCGTTCGGAAAAGCACAAATAAATTTGGCTTTTCTCTCGTTTATCAGTAACTTTGTCCCCAAATTGCATTATTGGAAAAAAATATGAAGAAGTTCAGATTAGTGGACAATACACTCGGCTGGCTGGCATTTCTCATCGCCGCCGTCACCTATTGTCTCACCGTAGAGCCGACAGCCAGTTTCTGGGACTGTCCGGAGTTTATCACCACAGGCTACAAACTCGAAATCGGTCACCCGCCAGGGGCACCGTTCTTCATGCTCACCGCCAACCTGTTCTCGCAGTTTGCCAGCGACCCCACCCAGGTGGCCTACATGGTGAACATCATGAACGCCCTGCTGAGTGCGGTGTGTATCCTGTTCCTGTTCTGGTCAATCACCCACCTGGCCCGCAAGTTGATACTCAAGGACTGGAGTGAACTGACCACCGGCAAGTTGATCTCCATCGAGGCTGCCGGTTTGGTGGGCGCGCTCATCTACGCTTTCAGCGACACGTTCTGGTTCAGCGCCGTCGAGGGAGAGGTATATGCCTACTCCTCGGCCTTCACTGCCGTGGTGTTCTGGCTCATCCTGAAATGGGAAGACCAGGCCGACCAACCCCACAGTGACCGCTGGCTCGTGCTCATCGCCTACATGACCGGTCTGTCCATCGGCGTACACCTGCTCAACTTGCTCTGCATCCCCGCCATCGTGCTCGTATTCTACTATAAGAAGAGCGAGAACGCCAACCTCATGGGATCGCTCCTCGTGCTGCTGCTGTCGTTTGCCATCGTGGCCGCCGTGCTCTACGGCGTGGTGCCCGGCATCATCACCGTGGGCGGATGGTTTGAGTTGCTGTTCGTCAACGTGCTCGGCTGCAAGTTCAACACCGGTGTCATCATCTACATCATCCTGCTGGTGGCTGCTGTCATCTGGGCCATCTATGAGACCTACAACGACCACAGTCAGGTGCGGCAGAACACTGCCTTCCTCATCGCCATCGCCATGCTGGGCATCCCCTTCTATGGCTACGGTGTCAAGGCCGCCATCATCGGCATCATCGTGCTCATAGCCCTGTGGGCCGTGCTCCGCATCAAGAAAAACGGCAAGTTGCTCATCTCCACTCGTGTGAAGAACACCACGTTGCTCTGCATGCTGATGATGATGATCGGCTACTCCACCTATGCCGTGATCGTGATCCGCTCCGCCGCCAACCCGCCGATGGACCAGAATTCCCCCGAGGACATCTTCACCCTGGGCAACTACCTGAGCCGCGACCAGTATGGCTACCGTCCGCTGCTCTACGGTCAGGCCTACAACTCAGAATATGCCGCCAGTGACGACGGGTATGTGAAGATGACCAAGCAGTCGCCCATCTACCAAAGGCGCGAGAAAGCCAGCAAGGACGAGCCCGACCGCTACTTCATCGTTGACTGGAAGCAGAACCCGCAATATGTGCAGAACATGGTGTTCCCACGTATGTACTCCTCGGCACACGCCAGCATGTATGAGAGTATCATCGACGTGAAAGGCCACATGGTGCCATCGGCCTACGGAGGCCCTGACATCAAGATGCCCACGATGCTCGACAACCTCAAGTTCTTCTTCGCCTATCAGTGCAATTTCATGTACTGGCGCTATTTCATGTGGAACTTCGCCGGCCGTCAGAACGACCTGCAAGGCTCTGGCGAGAAGGAACATGGCAACTGGCTCACCGGCATCCCCTTCTTCGACAACCATGTGCTGGGGCTCGGTGACCAGAGCAAACTGCCCGACGTACTGAAGGAGAACAAGGGCCACAACGTGTTCTACTGCCTCCCGCTGCTGCTCGGACTGCTCGGACTCTTCTGGCAGGCCATGCGCGGCGAGCGCGGCATCAGACAGTTCTGGGTCGTCTTCTTCCTCTTCTTCATGACCGGACTCGCCATCGTCGTCTACCTCAACCAGACACCCAACCAGCCGCGTGAGCGCGACTACGCCTATGCTGGTTCATTCTACGCCTTCGCCATTTGGTGCGGACTGGGTGTGACCGCCATCATCGACTGGCTGCGCAAACTTGGTCTGAAACAGACCGCCGTGGCTGCCGTGGCAGGCCTCGCCTGCCTGTGCGTGCCCTTGCAGATGGTGTCGCAGACATGGGACGACCACGACCGCAGCGGCCGCTACACCTGCCGTGACTTCGGTCTCAACTACCTCAACTCATTGCAGGAGAAAGGCTATCCCATCATCTACACCAACGGCGACAACGACACCTTCCCACTCTGGTACAACCAAGAGACCGAAGGCAACCGCACCGACGTGCGCGTGTGCAACCTGAGTTATCTGCAGACCGACTGGTACATCGACCAGATGCTCCGTCCCGCCTACGACTCACCGTCAGTGCCCATCACCTGGCCCCGTATCGACTATTGCTCCGGCACCAATGATGTCATCTCGGTGCGCCCCGAAATCAAGGATGCCATCAAGGAACTCTATGAGAAATATCCCGAAGAGGCCAAGGCCGCCCTCGGCGAGAATCCCTATGAACTGAGCAATGTGCTCAAGTTCTGGGTGCGCGGCGCACTGACACCCGAACAGGCACAGATCAAGAACACCCTGCTGCAATATGTGGGATTGGAGGGAGAATCCCATGTGGTGCCCACCGACACGCTGCTGATGACCATCGACAAGGATGCTGTCAGGAAGAGCGGCATGAAACTCGCCTACGAAGAGATCCCCGACCAGATGGTCATCTCGCTCTCCGGCCGACGCAGTCTGGCGAAGAACGACCTGATGATGCTGGAGATGATCTCGCAGGCCAACTGGACAAGACCTGTCTATGTCGCCATCACCGTGGGTGAGGAGAACTACATGAACCTGGGCGACAACTTCGTGCAGGAGGGACTCGTCAACCGCATTACACCTTTCACCACGAAGGGTGACTCCCAGGCACGCTTTGACGCCGACAAGACCTACGACTGCATGATGAACAAGTTCAAGTATGGCGGTCTCGACAAGCCCGGCCTGTATCTCGACCAGACCATCATGCGCATGTGCGCCACCCACCGCCGCCTCTTCGGACAACTCGCCCTGGCTCTCATCAACGAGGGCAAGACCGACAAGGTGAAGAAAGTGCTGGAGAAATGCGAGAAGGAGATTCCCGACTACAACGTGCCACTCGACTATATGAGCGGCGGCCTCGACCTGCTGACCGCCTGGGCCAAGATCGGCAACAAGAAGCATGCCACAGAAATCGCTGACAAACTGTGGAAGCAGTCGGAGCAGTACCTCAGTTGGTATGCCTCCTGCTCACCCAGTTACCTGGCCTCCTCGAAGCGCGATTGCGAAATGCACATCTACATCATGCAAGCCATCCTGCAGGAGATGGATGAGGTGGACAAGAAATGGGGCGATGAGCATGCCAACCGGCTGAACAGCCTCTACACCGTCTATCAAACCAAGATGATGTCTGTCAACTGATGATACTGGAGCAACCCTCTTTCTGGCTTCGGTGGATGTTTCCTCACGCCCTGTGGCGGATGAACAAAAAGGAGCATACCGTCTACCTCACTTTCGATGACGGACCGATACCCGAGGCCACTCCGTTTATACTGGAAACGTTGCGTGCGTACGACGCGCACGCAACGTTTTTCATGGTGGGCGACAACGTGAGGAAATACCCCCATCTCTTCCGCCAGGTGGTGGAAGAAGGACATCAGGTGGGCAACCACACGTTCAACCATCTGGGAGGACTGAAACACCTCACCCACACCTATCTTGCAAACACCGAGAAAGCCAATGAACTGATCGGAGCCCACTTCTTCCGTCCTCCCCACGGCATCATGACACCTGCAGAATACCGTTGTCTGCGAAAGAAATACGACATCGTGATGTGGGACCTGGTGACTCGCGACTATTCCAACCGACTCTCCGCAGAGGATGTGGTGGAGAACGTGCGCCGCTACACCCGCAACGGCAGCATCATCACTTTCCACGACTCACTCAAGAGCATCGAAAAACTGCACACCGCCCTGCCCGCATCCCTCGAGTGGCTGAGGGAGCAGGGATATGCTTTCGGCGTTTTTGGGAAAGAAGAACTGCGATGACATCGCAGCATATCTAACGATGTCATCGCAGCATATCTCTCACCCCTCACCTCTCACCTCTCACTTCTCACTTTTCACTTCTCACTTTTCACCTCTTTTTCTCAAAAGCATATTTGCAGTATTTCCAGCCGAGGGCTTCGTAAAGGCGGCAAAGGCGCTTCTGGCGCTGGAAATAAGCATCATAGTCCTTGTGTGAGGGCTGTATCCACTGCAGTTCGGCGAGGGCTCCCATACGCGGAAGCACCTGATAATCAGCCATCTCATCTGCATAGGTGTATTCTGTCCACAAGTTGGCCTGCAGGCCGATGATATGCTGTTTAGCCTCCGCTGAGAGCGAGTCAGGCAGCGGATCGAAGGAATAGACCTTCTCCAACGGCACGAACCCACCGATGAGCAGCGGTTTGTTCCAATAGTCATTCTCGGGGGTCTGGTAATAGTCGAAATAGAACCATGCGGTGGGCACCATGATGACATCATGCCCCTTGGCAGAAGCCGCGATGCCTCCTTCCACCCCTCTCCAACTCATGATCGTGGTACTGGGGTTCACATCACAGTCGAGCAGTTCGTCCCATCCGATGGCCTTCCTGCCATGGCTGTTGAGATATTTCTCTACCCGTTTCATGAAATAGCCCTGCAGGGCATCCTCCGCCGAGTGCTTTCCCTTAGCGGTGAGATGCTCCTCCTTGATGCGCTGCTGACAGCGTGGACATGCCTTCCATCGCGTGCGGGGAGCCTCGTCGCCACCGATGTGGATATATTCCGACGGGAAGATATCCATCAGTTCATCCAACACTCCCTCCATAAAACGGAACGTCTCCTCACGGCCCGCACAGAGGATGTCGTCGAACACACCCCAGTTGGGCTCCACCTCATATGGACCGCCCGTGCAGCCCAGATCAGGATAGGAGGCGAGCACAGCCTCCATGTGTCCAGGCATGTCTATCTCCGGGATAATGGTGATGTAGCGCTCCTTGGCATAGCGCACGATATCACGCAGTTGCTCCTGTGTGTAAAAACCGCCATAGCGTTTCCACTCATAGATGCCCGAATTGCGGCCGATGACGGTGCGCTGCCGCCAAGCCCCCACCTCAGTCAGTTTGGGATAGCGTTTGATTTCCACCCGCCAGCCCTGGTCGTCGGTGAGGTGAAAATGGAACGTGTTGATATGATGGAGCGCCAGCATGTCGATGTAATGCTTGACATACGCCACATCATAGAAATGGCGGCTCACGTCGAGGTGCATGCCCCTGTAGGAAAAACGCGGTTCATCGTTGACGACAGCCACGGGAATGAGCACATCACCCTTTTTCACCGTCGGCAGTGCCTTCCGCAGCGTCTGGATGCCATAGAACACACCCTGAGGAGCACCGCCCTCGATGGTCAGGGCTTTCTCCGTCACCGTGATGCGGTAGGTCTCGGGCTTGGTGATTTTCTTATCGAGTTTGAGCAGGATGGCATTGCCTTTTGTCTTTGCTGCTGACTTGTCCGACTTGTCGGATACTGGCACGGTGATCTCCGTCATTGCTTTGAGATAACCGGCGAGGAACTCCGCGTTGCGCCGCATGTCGTCACCACCCTCGTAGCGGATGGCAGTAAGCGAGGCGAGGGCAAAAAACTTGTCTTTCTGATACATGAAATTCGCGGGACGGGGCACGACATTGAAATCGGCGACGTTATCCCCCAAAGACTGCGCTTTCATGACGGAGGAAAAACACAGAAGAATGAACAGGAGTTGGATGGTTTTCAACTTGTTAGCCATAAGTGTAAAAGATAATGTTTAGGTATGGATGGGGATTGCAAATCCCCGATGAATAGCCGTCGGATTGCAAATCCGCCGGAACGGAGTATCTGTGCAGCAAATATTATCAAGAAGTGCCCTGACGGGCAGAAATGATAAAAAATGAATAAAAAAATGGTAAAAAATATTTTCTTATAATTTTCTTAAACATTTTCTTAAAATTTCTCGCCGTAGGCGACTCAAAAAGATGATTCGCTGAATGGTTACGGAACGGAAGTTCATAGTTAAAAGTTTATAATTCAAAGATATGGAACAAAGGTAGCAATTATTTATTTAAATAGGTCAAAAAAACAAGGGTTGTTTTCGAAAAAAGCCGTAATTTTGCCTCAATCATTCCTTAAAACATCCAAAACTACTCAATAATCACTGCAAATGAAAAGAAAGTTAAGACTATTAGGCATCATGCTGACGCTATGTGTCCTTGCGGCACACGCCCAACGCACGACCGACAAACTCGACCGCGGCCTTGTCGCCGTGCCCTCTGGATCCGGTTCGTTTGTGAGTTGGCGCATCTTCGCTGAGGAATACTACGACACACAGTACAACCTCTACCGCAACGGAACGAAGGTGAATGAAAAGCCCCTGAACGTATCCAACTTCACCGACCCACGGGGTTCGGCCGGAAGCCGCTATCAGGTGGCTGCCGTAGTGCGCGGCGTGGAACAGGAAAAGAGCGCCGAGGTAACCAGGCAAAGCAGCCAATACATACAGTTCGCCGTCAAGCCCATCCTCTCACGGCGCGGCACCAACATCTCCAAGGACTACAACATCAATGACATCGCCCTGGCCGATGTCGACGGCGACGGCGTGTCGGAGTTCCTGGTCAAGCGCAACTACGGTCCCGACGGCAGTTCGGTGGCCAACGACAGTGCCTTCAACCACATCGAGTGCTACAACCTCAAGGGTGAGCGCCTGTGGTACATCGACCTGGGTCCCAACATGGTGAGCGGACCCGACGAGCAATATGACGCCGTGGGTTATGACTGGGACGGCGACGGTTGCGCCGAGGTGCTGCTGCGCGGTGCCGACAACATGATCATCCACCATGCCGACGGCACGAAGACCAATATCGGCAACATGAACGTGAACACACGCAACACCGTGCTCCAGACCGCCAACATGACCTATACCAACAGCGGTGCCGAATACCTGCTATACCTCGACGGCAAGACCGGCAAGCCCTATCCCATCGGTGCCAACGGCGCGTTGTGGATGGCCTATCCGCTGCCGCGTGGCAATGCCAATGACTGGGGCGACGGCTATGGACACCGCTCTACAAAGCACTATTTCGGAGCGCCTTTCCTCGATGGCCGCCATCCCTTCATCTTCCTCGGCCGTGGCTGCTACACCAAGCACCACATGAAAGCCTTCTACGTCGACCCCGCTTCCCATCAACTGAGCCTTTACTGGGAGTGGAAGAGCGGCGAGTCTGGTCCCTATTTCGGTCAGGGCTTCCACAATTTCGGCATCGCCGATGTCGACTGGGACGGCCGCGATGAGATCGTCTTCGGTTCGATGGTCATCGATGACAACGGCATGGGACTGTCCACCACCGGACTGGGTCACGGCGACGCACAGCACTGCAGCGACTTCGACCCCTACCGCCACGGACAGGAAATCTTCACCTGCAACGAGGACCACCCCGCCATGAATTACCGCGACGCCACCACTTCGAAGATTTACTACCGTCTGCAGTCCACCAGTGATGACGGACGCGCCATCTGCGGCAATTTCTCCAACGACTATCCCGGCAGCATCGGTCATTCATCCCAGTCGGGTGTCGTCTCCACGGTGGCCGACAAAGTAATCTCCGGTGCCCCCAACGGCTTCGCCATGAACTTCCGCATCTACTGGGATGGCGACCTGCTGGAAGAAGCCCTCGACGGAGCCTCCTCTCGTGAGGGTTCCAGCCGTGTGTTCAAGGCCGACGGCACCACCGTCTTCACCGCCAGCGGCACAGCCAACTGCAACTGGACGAAAAACACCCCCTCCGCCACCGGCGACATCCTCGGCGACTGGCGTGAGGAAATCATCGTGCGCACGAGCGACAACAATTATATCCGCGTCTACACCACCGACATCGAGACACCCTGGCGCAACTACACGCTGTGGCACGACCACCAGTACCGCCAGGGCATGGTATGGGAGTCGATGGGCTACAACCAGCCTCCCCATGCCAGTTATTTCCTCGGCGAGTTGGAGAACATCACCGTCGCTCCTCCCCCACTGACGATGACCGACCGCATCGAGGTGAGCAATGGCGGCATGATCAGCACCTCACTCAACGACCAGCATGTCATTGTCTGCGAGACCAACAGCACCACTGTCAATGTGGCAGAAGGTGCCTCCCCATGGGTGGCCACGTTCAACGTGCCCTCCTGGGTGCAGGGCACCAACAGCACCGCACTCAACGGATCTGCAAGAATCAACTATGAATACTACACCTGTCAGGTGGAGGGAGGTGCCTTCAGCGGCGCCACCCGTCTTGTGAAGCAAGGCGACGGCATCCTCAACCTGCCCAAGGTGGAGCAGAGATACACCGGCAACACCGACATCTGGGCAGGCACCGTCAATTTCGACGGAACCATGCTCAACACCTCGGTGTGGCTCAACCGCTTCGCAGAACTCAACTCCGACGGAGGAAAGTTCCGCAGCATCAAGATGGAATACGATGCCAAACTGCGTCCCGGACGTGCCGACAACCGTGGCACCATCACCACCGACTCTCTGCTGATGGGCTTCGGCTCGCGCGTGGTGTTCGACATCTATCCCGACCTCACTGCCGACCAGATTGCAGCACGCCTGCTCACCATCGAGACCAAGGACTGGAAATACGGTCCTGAGTATCTCTCACCCGTCTTTGAGTTTGTCAACCACGGAGATGACCTCGCTGAGGGCAAATACGACCTCGGACAGGTGGAGTCTGTCACAGGCAATATCTCTGACATCCGCATCGAGGGACTCAACACCTCCAAGAAATGTGCCTTCGTACAAAAGGATGGTCACCTCTACCTGGATGTGTCCGTCCTGAGAGGAAACGCTGAGATTCTCTGGGCAGGCACAGAGAGCGACGAGTGGAACATCGGCGAGACAGCCAACTTCCTCAACCAGGGCAAGCAGGACGTCTTCGTGTCGGGCGACAAAGTCATCCTCAACGATGATGCCATCAACACCAGCATCACCCTCAGCAGCGACATCGAGGCCGACAGCATCATCGTCGACAACAATGAGAAAGCCTATACCTTCAAGGGCAACGGTGCCCTCACAGGCAACACCACCCTGGTGAAGCGCGGCAACAGTACACTCACCATCGCCACCGACAACACCTACACCGGCGGCACCCGCATCTCTGGCGGTTCGGTGGTTGTCACCACGCTGGCCAACACCAACCAGCCCAAAGGCAACCTCGGCGCTGCCAGTGCCATTGGCAACCGGTTTGTGATAGAGAACGGAGCCGAACTGCGCACCACGGCAGCCGTCACCAACGGTTCTGCCATGCAGATAGTAGGAACTGAAGGCGGTGTGATCAACAACTACAACGACTACATCGTCGACCGTGCCATCAGCGGAACGGTGCTGAACAAGAAAGGCTCGGGATGGATGAAACTCAACGTGGCCAACTCCAACCTCAACCGTCTCATCATCTCCGCCGGCACCGTGCAGTGCGTCAACTGCAACGTCCCCGCCCAGACAGTGGAGTTCCAAGGCGGCGTCCTCTCTGAAAACACCAGTACGAGTTACAACATCTATGTGCCACAAGGCAAGCGCGGCACATGGAACCTGATTGACCGTGGCACGTTCAAGAACAAGGTGACCGGACAGGGCACACTGACCGTCTACTGCCCCATCGTGGTGCTCACCAACGGCAAGGCCACCCGTACGCAGATCACCGGCAACTGGTCGGACTTTGAAGGTGTCATCACCTGCAAGACCTACAGCAGCGACTCCCCCTTCACGTTTGACAACAGTTACGGCATGCCGAAGGGCACCCTCAACATCGGATCCGACATCATCGTACAGAACAGCGGCAAGACATTCCGCATCGGCCGTCTGACCGGTACAGGCAGCCTGGGCGGCACCTGCTCCTTCAGTCAGAGCGGCAACTCTGCCATCAACACCTGGCAGGCGGGTGACGACACCAACTGGACATGGAACGGCAAGGTAACCTCCAATGCCAACTTCGCCAAAGTAGGCCAAGGCACCTTGACTTATGGCGGATCGAGCGACAACACCGGTTCGTTCTCCATCAACGAGGGTGAACTGCTGGTGAAATCAGGTCTGCTGGGCAAGGGCCGTCTCGTCGTGGGCACCAACGGACTGCTCTCTGGCACCAACACCGAGGCCAAGGCCCTGACCAACTCGAGCATCACCGTGAACGGCACCGTGCGGCCGGGCAACACCGACGCCTCCTATATCGGCATTCTCTACTTTGGCGGCAAAGACGTGACCTTCGCCAACGGCAGTGTGCTGCAGATCACTGTGCGCCAGTGCGCCACACCATCGAACAATGGTGGAACCTCGGTTGTCAATATCGGCACCCTGACCTTGAATGGCACCCTCCGCGTGAAACTTGCTGCCAACCACACGCTGCAGGCTGGTGACTCCATCCGTCTGTGGCAGGCCAACAAATTGGCTGGCACACCCGTCCTGGACCTGCCCGAGGGCATTGAGTGGGACACCGACCGCCTCTCTGAGGGATTGCTGTTTGTTAAGTCTGTTTCCGACGGCATTGCTCCGCTCCGCTATGTCCAGCGTGAGTCCAACGATATCTACGACCTGAGCGGCCGCCTTGTGCGCAAGGATGCCACCACCACAGAAGGTCTGCCTTCAGGCATCTATGTGAGAAGAGGAAAGAAAATCATCGTTAAGTAAAACCTCTCCCCGCCCCTCCCCAAAGGGGAGGGAGTGGGTGATTAACCTAACAAAAAAGGCCCTCGATGAGGGCCTTTTTTTATTAGGTGATATCTAAGAAATTAACTATTCTGCGAATAGTAAAAGAAGTCGCCTTCGGCGAGAAATCTTAAGAAAATGTTTAAGAAAATTATAAGAAAATTTTTTTACCATTTCTGCCCGTCAGGGCACTCCAAATGATGATTCGCTAAACAGATACCTAAGAAATGTCTTATAGCAAAGCCTCGAATTTCTCTTCCAATTTGGCCTTGGGAACTGCCCCTACAAGGCGGTCGACAAGTTGGCCACCCTTGAAGAAGAGGATGGTGGGGATGCTGCTCACCCGATATTCGATGGCGATGTCATCATTTTCCTCCACGTCGCACTTGCCCACGACGATTTTCCCGTCGTATTGCTCAGCCAGTTGGGCGATGATGGGTGCGATGGCACGGCATGGTCCGCACCAAGTGGCCCAGAGGTCAACTACGAATGGCAGGTCGCCATTGAGATACTGATTGAAATTCTCATTTGTGATTGTAACTTCCATTATTTCTTTATTGTTTAGTGAATAAATATCTAATTTATACCTCCCCTAACCCCTCCGAAGGAGGGGAAGAAACCTCCCCTGGCCCCTCCGAAGGAGGGGGAGACTTCCTTACGGGGTAATAATTTTTTATTATATAATAAGCAAACATCGTGCCAATCTACAGAGATGATTCCAAGTTGATGTCATGCTCCGCCATTCTTTCCCTCCCTCCCCTTTGGGGAGGGCCGGGGAGGGGTGTTAGGGTGCCGGGGAGGGGTTTCAATTAATAAAATAATTCATTCCCTCGGTCTCCTCAATAAACTGGATGAGTTTTGAGTTTACCTCCACCGTCTTGGCACGGCTGCGGAGTTGCAGTTTGCCATTGACATCCTGTATCTGGATGTAAAGCGAGGTTTTGCCGGGGTTCTCGTCGATGGCAGCCACGAAATCACTCACCGACGCTGCGTCGATCAGGTCGCCGTTCATCACCACCGTGAGTCGGTCGATGGCCTTCTCCTTCACCGTTTGCAGGAACTGTATGTCACTGATGCGGATATCATAGATGGTGGAGTCGCGGAAGCGCTGCACCGCCTTGGCCGTCACATAGATGGTGGAAGCCTCATTGAACATCCCTCTCCATTTCGCCCATTCCTCGCCGAAAAGTGCCAGTTCGCCCGAACCGACAAAGTCCTCGATGGTGACAAAACCGCATGGTGTGCCATTTCGGCTGAATTTCGCCTTCACGCCTGTCACCACCCCTCCGAAGGTGATGGTCTCCTTCTTGACCAGTGCCTCCTTCTCTGCCAATTCTGGACAATGAGTGTTGCACAGATGGTTGAGGATCATTCTGAACTCATCCAGCGGGTGTGCGGAGAGATAGATGCCCACCAAGTCGCGCTCACGGTTGAGCCGTTCGATGTTGCTCCACGGTTCACTCTCCGGGATGGGAGGAGTGGCGATTTCCACCTCCTCGGCACCAAAGAGCGACATCTGCGCCTGCTGCTGCTCCGCCTGATATAGTTGTCCGAAGCGAACGAGCGTGTCGAGGAAGACATCGCCCTTGGAATTCGGGGCGAGATAGCGCTCCCGCGCCACGCCGAAACTGTCGAATCCCCCGCTGAGCACCAGACTCTCAAAGCATTTGCGGTTGGCCGACGAGAGATTGACGCGCTTGACCACATCGTACACATCCTTGTAAGGTCCGTTGGCGTCGCGCTCCGATATGATGGCCTCTGCGGCAGAGGCACCCATGCCCTTGATGGCAGCCAGTCCGAAACGGATGGCTCCCTCCTTGTTGACGCTGAACTTATGGCGGCTCTCGTTCACATCCGGTCCGAGGGTCTGGATGCCCATGGCCTTGCACTCGTCCATGAGTTTGGTGATTTCGGTGATGTTGTCCAGGTTGCGGCTCATGACAGCCGCCATGTATTCAGCCGGATAGTGTGCCTTGAGATAGGCCGTCTGGTAGGCCACCCACGAGTAACAGGTGGCATGGCTCTTGTTGAAGGCATAGGAGGCGAATTTCTTCCAGTCCTCCCAGATTTTCTTCAGCACCGCCTGGTCATAGCCGTTGTTTTTGCCACCTTCGTAGAACAATCCCTCGAGTTCCTGCATCTTGTCGATGAGTTTCTTTCCCATGGCCTTGCGGAGGGTGTCGGACTGTCCTCGGGTGAAGTTGGCCAACTGCCTGGAGAGGAGCATCACCTGCTCCTGATAGACCGTGATGCCATAGGTATCCTTGAGGTATTTCTCCATGCAAGGGATGTCGTAGGTGATGCGCGAAGGATCTTTCTTTCTGGCGATGAACTCCGGGATGTAGTCCATAGGACCCGGACGGTAGAGGGCGTTCATAGCGATGAGGTCCTCGAAGACCGACGGCTGCAGTTCCCGGAGGTATTTCTGCATGCCCGCCGACTCAAACTGGAAGGTGCCGATGGTGCGCCCGTCGCAGTAGAGTTTGTAGGTGAGCGGGTCGTCGATGGGGATATTGTCGATGTCGATTTTATGACCTGTGGAGAGTCTGACATTCTCCACCGCCTCCTTGAGGATGGACAGGGTCTTGAGACCCAGGAAGTCCATCTTGATCAGTCCTGTCTCCTCGATGACATGTCCGTCGTATTGTGTGCAGAGCACCTTGTGACCAGGGTCGGCCTTATCCTCCGCTGTGGAAACCGGCACCCAGTCGCTGATGGCGTCGCGGCAGATGATGGTGCCGCAGGCATGGATGCCCGTGTTGCGGACAGTACCCTCGAGCATACGCGCATACATGATGGTGTTGCGCATGCGGATGTCTGTGGACGACTGTGCCTCACGCAGTTCGGGCACCACCCGGATGGCATTCTCCAGGTTCATCTTCAGACCGTCGGGCAGTCGGTCGGGAATGGCCTTGCAGAGTCTGTTGCTCTCCTCGAGCGGCAGTTTCTCCACCCTTGCCACGTCACGAATGGAGTTTTTGGTCGCCATGCTGCCATAGGTGATGATGTGCGCCACATTCTCGTGTCCGTATTTGTCCTCCACCCACTCGAGCACCCTGCCGCGCCCGTCGTCATCGAAGTCGGTGTCGATATCCGGCAGTGAGATACGGTCGGGATTGAGGAATCGCTCGAACAGCAAGTCATATTTAATGGGGTCGATGCGTGTGATGCCCAAGCAGTAGGCCACCACCGAACCAGCCGCCGAACCACGGCCCGGTCCCACCATCACATCAAGTTGGTCGCGCGCCACATTGATGAAGTCCTGCACGATGAGGAAGTAGCCCGGGAATCCCATGGTCTTCATGATGTGAAGTTCTAAGTTGACCCTTTCACGCACCTCCTCTGGCTAGGGGTCGCCATAGAGTTTTTTCGCTCCGTCATAAGCCAGTTTGGCCAGGTAGTCGGCCTCGAACTTGATGCGGTAGAGTTTGTCGATGCCACCGAGTTTCTTGATTTTTTTCTCGCCTTCCTCACGCGACATGATCTCATTGCCGTTCTCATCGCGGGTGAACTCCTCAAAAAGTTGTTCCGGCGTGATGCGTTTCCTCACATCCTCCTCCGTGCCGAAACTCTCGGGGATGGGGAAGAACGGCATGATGGGGGCATGGTCGATGGAGTAACTCTCCACCTTGTCAAGGATCTCACAGGTATTGTCAAGCGCTTCGGGGACATCCGAAAAGATATCGTTCATCTCCTGGCGGGTCTTGAACCACTCCTGCTTGCTGTAGAGCATTCGGGTGGGGTCGTCGAGGTCCTTTCCCGTGGAGAGGCAGAGCAGGTGGTCGTGCGCCTCCGCGTTGTCCTGGTCGACAAAGTGCGCATCATTGGTGCACACCAGTTTGATGCCATATTCCCGTGCCAGTTCGATGAGCACCTTGTTGGCTTGTTGCTGCAAGGGGAAGGTCTCGCGGTTGGCGCGTATGTTGGGGTCGCGCACCTCGTGCCGCTGCAACTCAAGGTAATAGTCATCACCAAAAATCCGCTGGTGCCACTCGATGGACTCCCGTGCTCCCTTGATGTCGCCTTTCAATATCTTGTCGGGCACCTCGCCGGCGATACACGCCGAGCAGACGATGAGTCCCTCATGGAATTTCTCCAGGTCATGATGGTCGGTGCGGGGACGCATGTAATAGCCGTCTGTCCATGCCCTGGACACCAGTTTGATGAGATTTTTGTAACCTGTATAGTTTTTGGCGAGCAGGATGAGGTGATAGCCGCCCAGGTCCTCCTTGGTGTCCTTCAGCATCTTCTCTCCCCTGCGGGCTACATAGACCTCACAACCGAAAATGGGTTTGAACGCGGGCTTGCCCTCCTCCTTCAACTTCTTGTTCTTCTTATTGCAGTAGTTGAACAACTCCTTGACACCCATCATGTTGCCATGATCGGTGATGGCCATTCCCCGCATACCGTCAGCAATGGCCTTATCCACCAGTTTACTGATGCTCGACTGTCCGTCGAGCACAGAATAATAAGTATGTACGTGTAAGTGAACGAAATCTCTCATGTTTTTTCAGTCGAACAGCGGTTCAAAGTTACGTGGAAAAGTTGGCATTACCAAAGAATGAAGTTTAAAAATTTGCAAGGTTGATGAAAAACAATTACCTTTGCAAAGCATATCTGACTGTGAACATGGGAAAGAGAATACGCAAACTCAAAAAACAAAGACTACACAGTGAAGGCAACGACACTCTGATCTACAGTCTCTTCATTTTGATTGCCATTGCTGTCATTCTATGGCGCTGCTTTGACTCCAAGGTGCCGTTCTGGTGCTTTGTGGGTGTTTTTTCCGTGATTTATGGCATCGTGCTCAACTTTTTCCGCTGTCCCATCCGCTTTTTGGACATTGAGGACACCACAGGCATCGTGGTGGCCCCCGCTGACGGTCGTGTGGTGGTGGTGGAAGAAGTGGACGAGGATGAGTATTTCCATGACCGCCGACTGATGATATCCATTTTCATGAGTCTTTTCAACGTGCACGCCAACTGGTTCCCTGTTGACGGCCGTGTGACGATGGTGAAGCATCAGGACGGTAATTTCCACAAAGCCTGGCTGCCCAAGGCCAGTGAGGAGAACGAGCATGCCGACGTGATGATAGAGACCCCTGAGGGCATCCGTGTGCTGTGCCGCCAGATTGCCGGTGCTGTGGCCCGTCGCATCGTCACCTATGCCAAGGAAGGCGAGGAATGTGATATTGACGACCATCTGGGCTTCATCAAATTCGGTTCGCGTGTGGATGTCTATCTCCCGTTGGATTCAGAGGTATGTGTGAAAATGGGTCAGTCGACGACAGGCGACCAGACCATCATCGCCAAACTGAGATAGTCATGTCAAATTTCGTGACAAGGAATATTCCCAACTCACTCACCTGCTGCAACCTTTTATCAGGCTGCATCGCTACCACTTTCGCATTTTCCGGACTCCAGCACTTGGCGCTGCTGATGATTGTCATCGGAGCCGTCTTCGATTTCTTTGACGGGATGAGCGCGCGACTGTTGGGTGTGTCGTCCCCTATTGGCAAGGAACTGGACTCCTTGGCCGACGAAGTGACTTTCGGTGTGGCTCCCGCCACGATGGTGTACACCCTGCTGTTCCAACTTCAGTATCCGGAAGCATGGGGTACCGTTTACGAATACATGCCCTATGTGGCCTTTCTCATCGCAGCCTTCTCCGCCCTCCGTCTGGCGAAATTCAATCTCGACGAACGACAGACCACCTCATTCATCGGACTTCCCACTCCTGCCAATGCCTTGTTCTGGGGTTCGCTCGTTGTGGGTGCAGGTCACCATCTGGCCCACTACAAATTTGGGCTCTACATCGTTTTGCTGCTCATCGCACTGAGTTGTTGGATGCTGGTGGCAGAGATTCCTCTCTTCGCCCTCAAGTTCAAGCACTGGGGCTGGAAGGGCAACGAGGTGAAGTATATCTTCATCCTGTCGTGCATCCCCATCCTTGCTGTCTTGAGGGTTTCCGGACTGGCTGTGATCATCACATGGTATGTGGTCCTATCACTCTTCGCCAACAGACATTCGGACAAATCCTCCGCACAATAACTTATGTTCATCCTGAAATTCATATTCTTCATCTTCATCATTGGCCTGTTTGCCATCCTGTTCTTCGCATTGCGTGTCTATCTGACCATGCGGAAGTTCAGGGACCAACTCAAGCGGCAGCATCCCCAGAATGAGATGCCTCAGGGTATGCAGACGACCACAGAAACGGGCGAGACCATCACAGACACACGAAATCCCCAACGCTCTGGTCGCAAGATTATCGACGACAGCGAAGGGGAGTACGTGGATTTTGTGGAAGAATAACTCTTTTCCCTGATGATTTCTTTTTTTATCTCACGAATTTGAGAATTCAAGAATTATTCTGAGTTCACCAATTCGATCATTCGATCATTCGGGATCAAAGAATTATTCGTGGAGTCATGAAGTGCAGAGTTACGGATGGACAAAGGTGCCGATAGGCTCGCCGAGGATGACCTTTTTGAGGTTGCCCACCACATCCATGTTGAAGACATAGATCGGGAGGTTGTTGTCCTGGCACATGACGACAGCAGAGAGATCCATCACCTTAAGTCCGCGAGCCAGAATTTCGTCGTAGGAAATATCGTCGAATTTCACCGCTGTGGGGTCTTTCTCCGGGTCGGCGGTATAGATGCCGTCGACACGAGTACCCTTCAGCATCACGTCGGCCTCGATTTCTACGCCACGGAGCGACGAACCTGTGTCGGTGGTGAAGTAAGGTGAGCCTGTTCCTGCGGAGAAGATACACACCTTGCCAGCCTCCATCTCCTCAATGGCACGCCATTTGGAATAGAACTCGCCAATGGGTTCCATGCGGATGGCTGTGAGCACCTTGTTGGGCACGCCGACAGAGGTGAGCGCGCTGCTGAGAGCCAGTGAGTTGATGACGGTGGCCAGCATACCCATCTGATCGCCCTTCACGCGGTCGAAGCCAGAAGCAGTGCCCTTCAGTCCACGGAAGATGTTTCCTCCACCGATGACAATGCCAATCTGCACACCCATGTCATGGATTTCCTTCACTTGCTGTGCATATTCCCCCAAGCGTTCGGGGTCGATGCCATAGCCCTGTTTTCCCATCAGGCTTTCGCCGCTGAGTTTTAATAGAATACGATTAAATCTTGCCATAATTGTTGTTATTTAATGAAGATAAAAAATTTCAGAATGCTATTATATATTTCAGAATACTATTATACATATCAGTCTCACTGATCATCGTCTGAAGCAGGAGTAATCAGGCTCCCCCTCTAAGATTAGAGGGGGTTGGGGGGCGTTGACCCACTTCTCCCCTTTTCTCCGTCAAAATCCTCAAAACACTATTGACAATCGTTTGCGGTTGCTCAAAGACGATTTTATTCTCGAATCGAAGTGTTTGTATGCCATAATCATTCAACAAATCCTCATCTCTATCCGTTATCAACGCCCCCCTACCCCCTCTAATCTTAGAGGGGGAGTTGGTTTCCTCTGCTGCATCACGGGATGAGGGGGAGTTAGTTGCTCCTGCCGCACCACGGGATGAGGGGGAGTTGATTACCTCTATGTAGAATTTGTGTCTTACCACCTTACTATTTGACGTATATTAAATGACGAAAGTCACTTCCTTGAAGGCATATTGGCGGATGCGGCCTGTCGTGTCGCGGAGGACAAGGTGGCCGTCATCCTCGACATGGAGGAGTTCTGCCATCAACTGGCCATTGTCATCACTGTAAGGATAGAAACCCTGCCGGCGGTAAAGCCGCTGGTGATAGCAATCGCAGACAGAATGGAAATCACCCGCCCAGATAGGGGCGAGATGCTCCTCCAAAGCATCGAGCAGGTTATTCATTACCTCCTCCACCGGCACCTCATGGCCGAGAATCTGCCACAGCGAAACCGGATTGGGCGCATCGCTGCGGAACACCTGCTGGTTGACATTGATGCCGATGCCGAAGGTGCAGGATGCCATTCCCATGCCGCTGACCGATGTCTCGATGAGTGTCCCACTGATTTTCCGGTCTTTCCAATAGATATCGTTGGGCCATTTGAGCGTGATGCCGTCGGTATAGGCCGCCAGCGCATCGCCCACCGCCAGGGCACCTGCCTCCGAGAGAACAAACTGTCTGTTGGGCGGCACCATCGTAGGATACACCCGTATACTCATCAGCAGATTCTTCCCAGGCTCGCTCTCCCATGAGTTGCTCCCCTGCCCTCTCCCTGCCGTCTGATAGTCAGCCACCACAACAGTCATCTCCTCCCCTTCCGGCCTGAGGTCGTGGAGGTAACGGTTGGTGGAATCGGTCTGTGAGATATGGATGATGCGGCGGTTCATGGATTTTAAACTTATTATGACGGTAGAAGTATTATCTCATATTCATCGGCGGCACGAAAGCGTTCTCGATATGCTCGATTTGCACATTGTCGCCCTCCCCCACCACGGTGATGATGTCGAAGCGCACCCCAAGAAAAATGCCCATGCGCTGCACGTAGGTGTTGGCTGCAAAGACCAGGTTACGCATCTTGCGCCAGTCGACAGCCTCTTCCGGCGTTGTCATCTCCGTATTGTGACGGGTCTTCACCTCTACGATGGCGAGGGTCTGACCGTCCTCCGTGACAGCAGTGATGTCGAGGTCACGCCGTCCGGTGCGCCAGTTGCGATGCAGGATGCTGTAGCCTTTCTGCTCCAGGTATTCGGCGGCTTTTTGCTCGCCCCACCGTCCGTAGTCATTGTGAGAGGCCATGTGTTTGAGAGGTGAGAGGTGAGAGGTAAGGGGTGAGAGGTGAGAGGTGAGAGATTAGATGTTGCGAATAGAGGTCGGACAAGTCGAACAGGTTGGACAGGCCGGACTTACTTGTTATGCAAAATTAATGAAAATCGGGGGGTGGACAAAATGAAAAGGGGATTTTGTTTTCTGCGATAGGATTTTTTTGTATTTTTGCGCCTATTGGAATGAGGGAGGAAACGGACAGGCAGAAACAATAAAATGCAAATATGACAGAAGAGCAGCAAAAAACAGATGAGCAGATGATGCGCAAAGCGTTGGCTGAGGCAGAGAAGGCGCGTGAGCACGGCGAGATTCCCATCGGTGCCGTGGTGACATGCCGTGGGCGCATCATTGCCCGTGCCCATAACCTGACAGAGACGTTGCACGACGTGACGGCCCATGCCGAGATGCAGGCCATCACCATTGCCGCCAATGAATTAGGCGGCAAATACCTCACCGACTGCACCCTGTATGTGACGGTGGAGCCTTGCGTGATGTGCGCCGGTGCCTTAGGTTGGGCACAGGTGCGGCGAGTGGTATACGGGGCTCCGGATGAGAAGCGCGGCTACCGTGCCTATGCCCCTGCCGCCCTACATCCCAAAGCGCAGGTCGCCTCCGGTGTACTCTGCGAGGAGTGCCGCCAACTGATGCTCGACTTCTTCGCAGAGAAGAGGGGATAATTATACCAACACAGAGATACAGAGATACAGAGTATTTCTCCTCTGTGCCTCTGTATCTCTGTGTTGAATAGATAGTATAATACAGACTTTTATCTCACCACCTTTCGTGTGCCCTTGTCATCCCAGAGGATGAGCATGCCGGAGGATGGGATGTCACTGACGCGGAAGGTTGCTGTCGGAGCCGAATAGATGAGGCGGCCCATAGTATCGTAAACCTTGGTCATGCCCTTCGTGGAAGCGGCAGGGACAGAGGCGATGCCATCCGCAGAGAAAGCGAACATCTTCTCATCGCTCCAACCAGAGACGTTGCCGGCATCACCGATGGCGCGAACACGGTAGAAATAACGGCTCTTGAGGTTGAGGTCGGTGAAGGTGTAACTGGTTTCCGTCGTGGTGAATTTTTTAGCGCCAGCACCCTTGATGGCAGCGACCTGAGCCATGCTACCATTGTTGGCAGTTGGCACCAGTTCCAGTTGCTCAGCCGTCCATGTACCGTCATAGATGGCGAGGTAGTCAAGAGACATCTGCGCCGTCGGCTTGATGGTGAGTCGGAAGATTTCCTTCCTGACAGTATAGTTGAAGACCAGCATCTGCTTTCCCTCGATGGAGAAATCGGAAGTGATCGTTTCTATCTGACTGTAACTGTCGCCTTCGTTTGCGTATTCTATTATCAGCGAGCCCTTCACAGGAGAGGCCTTGACAATATCCACTCCCAAAACGATGGTGAACTCCGTGGACTGTGGAACATAAAAGAATGGTGACTGCAGTGAACCTGGGGTTGACGACGTGCCGAAGCGAACTTTATTGGGTGATGTAAACAGTTTGCTGCCTGTCCATCCACTGAGTCCGTAACTGCTGAGTTTAGAGGAAACATCCGTCATTCCCACCGACTTGCTGTAGAACGAGTCGAACGTGAATTCCCTTACCAACGACTCCTTCGGGTCATCAGAAGCCGTTCCGATCTCCGTCAGTTCCAACTCATATTTCACGGCATCCTTGACAGCCGGCCAGGTAATGGTGAATGCCGCGTCCTCACCCACCTGCTTGCCATCATCGGGAGTAGGCATATCCAATGGAGGACGGCATGCCACAAACGACACCGTCATGGCCGAGGCATTTTCTTTGATATTGTCGATGGATTTGCCCATCAGATAGGTGCCGTCGCTGTTCGGTGTATTGAGTTCGGCTGCCGGCGTGGTGTTGTCGGTGAGTGCCGTGTTCCCTGTAGTTCCCGGCCATGGGTCACCTGCCAAGCCACGTAAATCCATCGTCTTCTTGTTGTCAGCGGGGATGATGGTCATGCGCTGGCGCTCTGCACTGACATTCACAGTATTGTTCCTCCATGGACCCTGATTATAGTCCACATGCACAATGAGCAGTCCATGCCCATAAAGACCTTTGTCAAAGTCCACCGGCTGGCGGTTCTCGAGCAGGTAATACTCATTCTTGTTGGCCTCATTGTAGAGGATATATGCCTCTGGTGTGGTGGCAAGGGGTTTCATGTCATTGATGGCAGTCATCGTAGTGATCTCTGTCGGGGTGAGCCATCCTGAGAACATACGCTCGTAAGCCGTATATCCAGCCGGGACACAATCATCACCGTTGTAACTACCATAGTCCATGATGTCCCATGTGTTCATACCGTAATTACCACCTTGGGTATCATAGAAGTCAGGCAATCCAAGGCAATGGCTGAACTCATGACAGGCAGTGCCGATGCCGTCGAGTCGACCTTTATTGTGGACACCGTCGCCTCTGAGTTCCGATGTGCAACCATAAGTGCGGATAGTCTTGTTGTTGTAGTACTTGGTGAGTCCTGCACCAGCGAGCGTCCACTCATGCGGCCAGATGGTGTTCTCATCGGCACCCTGCGCCTGATTGTAACCGGCATAGATGACGAAAACCTGATCCACCTCGCCATCGTTGTCCCAGTCGTAGGGGGTAAAGTCTACCTCAGCGGCTGCGGCATCAATCGCCTCAGATACCATTCCGGCAGGGTTGACATCATTGGCATCTCCCGACTTGGCACCATAATACGACATCTCATGCTTGGTGGTGAACGGACCTACGACATCGAAGTCAATCTCCAACTTACCATAACTCTGCATACTGAAGTAGTCGGTCACCGAATGCGACATGCCATACTCACTGTAATTCTTCTCATTGAAGAATCGATTGAACACCTCCTTGGGGTTCTCAGTGACAAAAGGTACATCAGCGAACTGCACAAGGAGAACCAGTCCACGCACCTTACCGACGGTAGTGTGAGCATCACCCACCTTTCGCGGTGTCTTGGCTGGTGAATAGTTGATACCTGCTCTTCGGAGGCGTGACTCCCTCATGCTTTCCCAAGTTTCAGCCACCAACTGGTCGGTGGTGGGCTGCAACCGCCCCACGCCATTGAGCGTATAGGGCAAGCCGGCATCATCCTTGTAGAAGGAGAAATGCTCGTCGCCACAGAGCGTCACCTCGACTGAGGTTCCGTCAGCCCGAAGCAGTTGTTTTTTCACCTTCTTGGCAGGAACAGCCATAGCAGCCGAAGCACACAATAAAGCGGCAAAAAACAGTAAAGTAATCTTTCTCATTATGTTATCTTTATTAACGCCAAAAAAAGGCGTGTCCACAATCGTGTGCAGCCACGCCTTTTTATTTAATTAGATGTCAATTATCTCTTGAAGACCTTCACAGTTTTGGGCATAGCCTTGTAGTTCATTGCCTTCCTCATCTGCTTACGCGACATATTCTTTCCAACGAAATTGTATGCCTTGAAATGATTTTTGGCCCACTTCACAGCCTGAGCCTTAGCCTTGGCTTTCACAGCAGCGGGAGCAGAGGGGAGCACGAGCTTGAAAGCCGTATTCATGCCACCATAACTTGTGCTGTTACCATACATAGTGTATCCCTGATAGAGCATTGGCGAGCCATCCTCATAATAACGAGGATTGTTTTCTTTATCCGTAACCTGGAAAGCGGGAAGAGTGATGACACCCTCTTTTAATGTTCCCCAGATATTTTCCACACCAGCGATGACCTCCTCCGGCGTGTATTTTGAAGAATAATATTCCACATAATCACCTCCAACACTAATGATGGAGAACGGGCCATACTTACCTATGCTGAATCCAAGAGGAGAAGTGAGGAAATAGACTCCATTGGGATTCTCTGCATGGATGATGAGGTCTTCCTCTCCGCCTTCAGAACCGAAAGAGGCAGCGATGTCAGCATATGCTTTTTTGACGCGATACAAGCCAGGGGTCTGAGTGCTCTCCTCAATCTCCACTTCCACTGTCTCTGGAGGATAAGTATTTCCTTCCTGGTCTAAGAACATTGACGTCACAAAGTCATCAGTATAATAGCCTTTACCCAGTTTCTTCCAAGGATTGGCTCCTCCACCAAAATACTCAAAGATGACAGACTTCACATTCTTCACTGCACCGTCCTCAATGATGGCGACGATGAGTTGGAGTGCACCAGTGAGGTCCTCACCGATGGGCACTCTGATCATGCCAGACTCCACTTCAACACCTTCATAGTCGCCAGCAGCGATACCATCGGCCACAGCCTCGGGATCAGCATCCTTGGGAGCCACGATAGCAATTGCTTTTTCAATGTCATCGCTGAGAGTAAGGTTGCCCTGTGCATAGACATTGCCATCCTTATCTGTGAGATAGCCCTCATAAGTCAGTTCCATGCTGTAGTCAGTGCGCACGAAGCCATCGAGAAGGAAGTACTCTTCATAAACGCCGAAATATCCAGCATCTACAAAATAGTACAAAGGTAAGGTGATGGTACCTGTCTCTTCATCGAATGTGCCATAGTCACCCTCTTTGGGCTCTACGTCATTCATAATCGAATAGGTAGCAGCATCTGCAACATAAATATTACCATATTCAGGATGTGTTCCACCAGTAAAGGTCTGCGGGCATGTCACATGACCAGATTTCTTATCATAGTCAAGAATCATTGTCTGATTGAAGGCCCAGTGCTCGATTCTCAACTTATACAAATCCGGGTTGTTCTGGCTTTGACTAACAGTGAAGGGAAGACCAGGATCCTCTCCTGAGAGATCATCAAAGATACCTGAAGTGTAGAAGAAGGAACCTGTACCTTCTGAGTTGAAAGCAGCCCATGGTGTCCAGTAACCATCTCTCGTAACTTCTACAACGGTGCTTACACATTGACCTGGCTTATAGTCTATCGTATCGCCACCCTGCACCAGACTGAGTACGCCTACAGGGTCACCGGCAAGAGTGAGCACATATTTGTAAGGTACTTCATTAACAAGGTTGTTGGCATTGACTTCAAATGTTGCAGTGCCCTGTCCAGGGGCAAAAGTCACTGTGCCATTGGCTGTATTGGAGAAGATACCCTCATGAGAAGCAGCAGTGGTGAAATTCACTGTAAGTGCCTCACTGGTATTGCTTCGTGTCATAGATACAGGGATAGTTGCATGATCGGTATCTTTATCCACCTTCACAGACGTACTGGCTGCATCGAACTGAGCATAGTCGGTAGAGTAAGGATAGAACTCTCCCTCCACGTCGGTGTTACAGGCGGTGAGTCCACCCATGGCAACGACGGCAAGTCCCAATAAATATTTATTCAATTTCATATTCTTATTAGTGTTACGTGATTGATTTAAAGAGACCTTTTCTTATTTATCACCTGTTGGGTTCTGGTCTTTTTCGGGATCCAGGCTGGAATTTCCGTCGAACTCAGCCTGCGGGATAGTGAGCACCCACATATAGTTCTCAGGATCGTCGGATGGACGGTTCGTAAGAAGGATGTTGGGATCGTTGGGCCAGCCCTGAGCGGTGGTGCGGATGAAGCCCTGCTTCAGGCGCTTGATGTCATAGAGGCGACCAAACTCACCCCACAGTTCGATACGGCGCTGGTCGATGATGGCCTCGCGGAGCGAGCCAGTGCGGTCGGAGGTCAACTTACCCATAGCAGTTCCTGTGGCGGTGCAGTTGTAGTTGGCGTCACGGGTCTTGACGAGGGTGTTGAGATAGTTGCGTGCTGCATCCTCATTGCCCAACATACACTCTGCCTCAGCAGCGGTGAGGTACATTTCCTCGATACGCATATAGACATAGTCGCCCAGATAGGTATTGATGTCGCTGAAGACCATCTTCTCCTGAATGTAAGGAACAGTCTCATCATTGGGATTCCACCAGCAGCGACGTGTATCCGCTGCCCCCATGAGGTTGTAGGTATCGATGTTCATGCACTTAGGAGCAGCATCATAGCCACCATACATTTCGGCATAATGGTCCATGTGAGAGTAGAGGCTCGCATAGATACCCGACTGGTCGGCGATGATACCGGCACCCCACATCACGTTGCCAGCACCGGCATTGTTGATAAAGTTGGAGGTGTTCTTCTTGAAGGCAGCAGGCGATACTGCCTGGATGGAATACTGACCAAGGCTGATAACAGTCTCAGCAGCGGTCTTGGCTGTGTTCCAATCCTCCATGGTGAGGGCGATACGTGCCTGAATACCCAATGCCACGGGATAGGTGATGTAACTCTTATCCTCGTCGAGAGAGGTCTTCAAACTTCTGCTCAGGTAATCCACAGACTTGGCAAGGTCGTTCTTGGCCTGCTCGTAAACCTCTGCTACAGAAGCACGGGGATGACCCTGTGTTCCGGCCACAGACGGCTCGGTGTAGATAGGTACGCAAGGCTCACTCTCATGTCCCTTGTAAGTACGTGCGAAGTACTGTGAGAGCATCCAGTAACTATAGCCTCTGACGGCGTATGCCTGACCGAGGACGTACATCTTGTCAATATCCGTAAGGCCTTCCTCATCCATGGCGATAAGGTAGTTGGCATTGGAGATCCACTGATAGAAGGCGAACCAAAGGTCGTAGGAGCGCCAAGCGCCGGAGGTGAAGCGTGCCTTCACATTGTATCTGGCGTCAAACCAGAACCAACCATTGCCCTGGGCAGCCATGATATGGTCATCGCCCATCACATCGGCACAGAGGTTGTAGGCCGAGATACCGAAGCACTGGTGGGTGTTGCCTGTGGTAGACCATCCGGAAGTGTACATAGAGCGGTAAATACCGTTGAGCGCGATCATGGCAGCGTCACTGCTCTGTGTCATAGTGGTACCCGACACAGCAGTGGTAGGCGAAGTTTCCAGTTGATCCTCGCTGCAGGCGGTAGCGAGCGTGAGGACGGCTGCGCCTGCGATCAAATAATTGAATATCTTTTTCATCTTCATGCTCGTTTAGAAATTAATGTCAAGACCGATGGTGAAGTTCTTGTTGGGAACATAAGAATAGTCATTACCGTTACCTGAGAGGTTGTACTGCGGGTCCATACCCTTCAGGTGAGTAAATGTGACCAGATTGTCTACAGAGCCATAGATACGCACCTTGCTGACCTGAATCCTGTTGGTCCACTTAGCAGGCAGGGTGTATCCCAGGGTAATGTTCTTGATAGCGAAGTAGGAAGCATCGATCAGGTAACTGCTGGTCTGAATCTCGCTGCCACCCACCTGGATACGTGGGATGTCGGTGACATCACCAGGATGCTGCCAACGGCGAAGGGCATTCTTGTTCCAAGTGTTGCCGTAGTAGAGGTTGAGCATCGAAGAATAGTAGCGTGAGTCGAAGATCTTTCCACCAAGTGAATAGGTGGTGAGCATACTGAAGTCGATGCAGTTGAAGAGTTGCAGGTCGGTGGAGATGCTACCGTAGATGTCAGGCGTACGCTTGCCGCAGAAGTAGCGGTGAGCAGAGGCTGCTGAGTAGTCAGAGGTAATGCTCTCATTGGTCACATTGCCATCATCGTCCATTGACTCATAAACGTAATAGAGTTGCTTACCGGTTGCGGGATCTACACCTGCTGACTTGGGCAGATAGAAGGTGGTGAGGTCATAACCTTCCTTGATGATCTGGTAGCCGTTTCTGATTTCGGGAGACTCAGAGGTGAGTTTCTCCACCTTGTTGCTCTGGTGTGTTCCCATCAAGGTGAGGTTCCAGAGGACATCCTTGGTCTTTACCAATGAAGCGGAGATCATAGCCTCAATACCTGTATTCTTCATGTTACCCACGTTGGCAGCATATCCAGTGAAACCTGTTGAAAGAGCCATCGGGTAGTTGAGGAGCATGTCCTTGGTCTTCTTAGTGAAGAACTCAAGTCCGAAGCGGAGGCGGCTCTTGAACATAGCGCCTTCAAGACCGATGTTGAGCATACCATTCTTCTCCCAGGAGAGGTCTTTGTTCTCCAGTGTTGACACGAAGCCACCGATACGGCTGCCGTTGGCAAACTCAAGGTCGTAGAGGTTCTGCCATACATAGTAGGAACCGATGCTCTCGTTACCGCTCTCACCGTATGATACCTTGAGGGAGAGATTGTTGAGCCATGTGAGGTCCTTCATGAATTCCTCAGCAGTGATACGCCAGTTGGCACCCACTGACCAGAATGTACCCCAGCGGTTGTCCTTGTAGAAACGTGAGGAACCGTCGCGACGTACGGAAGCGTCGAGATAGTACTTGTCGGCGAAGTTGTAGTTGATACGTCCGAGCCATGACTCGATGTCGTGCTCCTGTGAGTAGGAGTCGGCGTCGGTGATGGTGGCGGCAGGACGGAGTTCGTCGATACCGTCAACGATATTTGACTTGCCGGCATAGAGGTATTTGTAGATATACTGGTAGAACTCATGACCTGCGAGCAGACCGAAGGTGTGGTCACCAAACTTGCGGTTCCACATCAGTTGCTGACCGAAGGTATAGGTTTGGGAACGGGTAGCGGTCTTGTAGACACGTCCGTTGGCATTCTTTCCGTTGCCGTGGTACTTGTTGTAGATATTGGTCTCGGTGAGTGACTGGTAGTCCATACCGAAGACGAGGTTGAGTTTAAGACCCTTTGCCCATCCGGCGTTGTCGTTGTCGGAACCGAATGTCATGTAAGTACGGGCACTGGCATTGTCGGTGTCATAGAAGTTGCGGTCGAGCATGAGGTCGCCGAGTGCGTTGAAGTCGTTGGCGACAGGACGTCCGCCCTCACCGTAGTCATACTGTATATTACCGTCGGCATCATATACATTGTTACCGTTGGCATCCTTCAAGTAAACGGGATAGATCGGACCCATGAACTGAGAGGTGTACCAGGGGTTGGAGGTTGAAGAACCGTCGAATGGGTTATAGGTAGACTTGTTGTAAGCCATGTTCATGTTGAGGCCGGCCTTGAACCAGTCTGTAACCTGTGATTCAACATTGGTACGTGCGCTGTAGCGCTGGAAGTCGGTGTTCTTCAAGATACCTTCCTCACTGAGGTAACCCAGAGAGAGGAGATAACTGGTGCGGTCGGTACCGCCGTTGACCGACAGGGTGTGCTCATGACGGAGAGCGCCCTTGTTGTAGATTTCATCATACCACTTGTCATCCCAAGCAGAAACAGCATCACCCTTCACCTTGCCTGTGATAGGATCAATCAGGGTTTCCCAGGTGTAGTTCTTGAACGGGTTCCACTGCTCAGGATTGCCGTTACCGCCGAGGGTCGGACCGAGGTTGGCGATGGCATTTCTGGTGGCGTCGGCAAATGACAGGCCGTTGCCATACTGGTAGTCGTTGCGGAGCGACTCGAAAGTCAGTTCCACAAACTCCTTCTGGTCGACAGTCTCATAATTGCCAAGACCGATATATGACCAACCCACTGTGTTGTGGAAGTTGACCTGCGGGCGGCCTTCCTTACCCTTCTTGGTGGTGATGATCACCACACCGTTGGCAGCACGTGAACCGTAGAGTGCGGATGCGGAAGCGTCCTTCAGCACGGTCATCTGCTCGATATCCTGCGGGTTGATGGCACTGATGGAGCCGCCATAAGGCACACCGTCAACGACGTAGAGGGGTGAGTTGGATGCGTTGATGGAGCCAAAGCCACGGATCACGATGGAAGAACCCGAACCCGGCTGTCCGCTACCAGAAGTAGTCAACACACCAGTCACCTGACCGTCAAGGGCCTTGGTGACGTTGGTCACAGGACGGGAAACGAGTTTGTCACCGTCAATGGCAGCGGCAGAACCGGTGAAGGATGACTTCTTGGTTGTACCGTAAGCCACGACCATCACCTCGTCGAGGACATTGTCATCGGGTTCGAGGGTGACGTTCATCCTGCTTGACACTCTGAGCACTCTCGTCTTCATACCTACGTATGAGATCTCAAGTTCAGTTTTGCCCTTAGGCACTGTCAGCGAGAATGCGCCGTTGATGTCGGAGACAGTACCGATATTGGTAGCGCCCACGACTTTCACAGTGGCTCCCACCACAGGTTCGCCATCTTCTGAGCTGACAACGGAGCCTGTGACGTTAGTCTGTGCGTATGCGAGCCCTGCTGAGAGGATCAAGCATACGAAAAACATAGTTAACTTTTTAATCATAAACTCTCTCACTAATTAATTAATATAATAATGTATAATCAATCCAATAGATAGTTTCTACTTACTTTAAAAGTCGGCTTTTGGGTTATGGCCGCATCCCGCTGATGCGAGAAAGCATACTATATAGGGCACAAAATTAAACATATTTTGCATAATAACAAAAAAATTAATTAAAAAAAATAACGTGACAGAATATTTTTTGCATCAAAATGCCACAAAAAACGCCAAAAAAATAACATTATAATAAATGTTTACGGCTGGGATGAATAGGAGCACCAGGCATCATAGGATTTCTAGGATATCCTAGGATTACCTAGGACTACCTAGGACTACCTAGGATCACCTAGTGCTCCCCTCCTTCGGAGGGGCTGGGGGAGGTATCACTTCTTCAGTTTCTTGATGGCGTGTTCGAGTGACTCGGTAGGCTCGATGATGTTGTAGTCTGCCCAAAAATCGGGGTCATCGAAAAATGCCACCTTGTCATAGAAAGAGTCACGCGAACTGAAAGAACTTCTGCCGCTGATGGGTTTGGCATCGCTGGAAAGCAGGTCGGTGACCACCATCTCTGCCTCCACATGATAGGGTGAGGCAAAGAGTTTCCTTCGCCACTCGCAATAGAAACGGACATCCGTGTGCATGTAATGGATGCGGCTGGTAGTTCCATCGTAACGGTAGGCGACGGTGACGGTGAAATCCCTGGGGCGGAACCTCACTCCAGCGGGTTTGCGGAGCAGGATGACCTCGGAAGCCCTTGTCTCATCAGACATGTCGAGCGACATCTCGATGCGTGAGAATGCCAACGTCTGCCGGTCGATGTACATCTTCCCGTGGTAGAGCACATGGTCGGCCCTGGTGAGGGGAGCAAAAGAAATGACTATTTGCGGTCTATCGTTCTCCACCACCGGCACCTCCATGCGCAGGTGATAGAGTGCCAGTTCCTTCTCATCAAGGAGCATATCTTGCTTCTTCATCAGATCAAGGCCAATAGGCAGCGTCGGTCCTCCCTGTATCTTGGCACCGAGGGTGTCGGTCCTGCGCACACTAACCAACCTTCTTCCCCGCTCTATTGCTACGCGGTCGGCTCCAGCAAACCGGTTGTACCCCACCTTGTAAAGGTCGGTGACAGCCTCCGCCACATAGATATAACGCCTTCCCTTCTGCGTAGTCTCCCTATAGAAGCACCTGAGCAGTTCATTGTCATGGCTGAAGTTGTGGGGGATTTTCCTTACCGCCTCCTTGACAATCTCAACAGGGTCCATGGCATTGACGATGACCTCGCTGAGAGTGATAGTCCCTGGTTTCAGTTTGATTTTCAATATTTTTGACTCATCTCCCTGAAGTGACACTTTAGTGGCGTTATAGCCCAAACAAGAGACATAGATGGCCGATGGCTTGCGCAGTGTCTTGAGCGTAAACTCTCCGTCGGCATTGGTGACGGTCATCTCATGGCCATCGGGTGTCGTGACGCTGGCCTGCGGCAAGCGCTTGCCGGTCGACGCGTCGCGCACCTCTCCGCTGACAGAATGGCCAAAGGTCTGTGCCCACGACGGCATGGCGACCACAGTCAGTAAAAGTGCCAACCAAATATGCAGAGTGCTTCTTATTCTTGTTTTCATCTCAACCTCCTGATTTTGGGTGCTAATATAATGAAAAAGCCACAAAAAAGCAAGAAAAGGGAGATTTTTTCGACAAAATCTCTTACATTTGCAACATCTTAGAATCAAAGAAGATACAATCCGTCATCAAGAGTTAGAAATTGAACATCATGCGAAATGCAGCCTTTAATATCAATATCAACACAAAGACACAGAGGTACAGAGATTTTTCTTTTCCTCTGGGTCTCTGTAACTCTGTGTTGCATTTATATATGGAAGTACTCTGCATCATTGTTCTGATGGTTTCAATGGCAGGATGCGGGAGGCATCATCCGGCAAACGGGAATCCGGCACCTGTCTCCAAAGAAGAGATACATCAGGAGGCCGTACTGCAGACAGACTCCTTCAAATATGCCATCAAGACAGCCAATGGCAGTTGTGAGGTATATATCGACTATCCCAAGAGCGGCCCGAAGGCTGCCGTGGAATCGCTGCGGACGTTCATCCGCTCCACCCTTTTCGAAAACGGCTGCGACACCATCGCCGACGACCCGTCGGAATGGGTGCGCCAATACTGCATCATCCGCCAGCGGCATCTCGGCAAGACCCTCTCAGAGATGGGTCTGCAACAGGTGAGCGAGGCGTATGCCCCCGAAGAGGGCATCGACATCCGCCTGACCTGCCTCTCCGACCGATTTGTCACCTATGAGGTCTACCGCTATTCCTACATCAGCCACGGTGCGCATGGAGAGTACTCCGACTATGGTGTCACCTTCCGACTGGCCGACGGACAGCGTCTGAGCCATATCCTCGACCATGTGGACGAGACGTTATATGCCCATATCAGGGTGGGACTGCGGGAATACTTCGGGGTTTCCACCGACAAGGCGCTCGAAGACCTGTGCACCGCCGACCTCTCACTGCTGCCCATGCCTACCTTCCCGCCTTATCTGATGAAGGACGGGGTGCGCCTGCACTACTCCATCTACGACATCTGCGCCTTCAATGACGGCGACCCGGTGGTGACCATCCCCTACGACATCGCATGGCCATACATGACTGAGGCAGCACGTGAGGCAGCCTCGGGACTAAGGATTAAGAATTAAGGATTAAGGATTAAGAATTATGATTACTTTTGCTTGTCTGCTGCTTGATATGGGCTTTTGCATGGGGACGCGAAAATCGCGTCCATACGGAGAAAATTTTCATTCTTCAATAATTTTCAATTTTCAATCTTCAATCTTCAATAATAAAAAAATATGTTTTATGAAATAAAAAGCCTTGATGATCCGAGGGTGGAGGTGTACAGCACGCTGACGGAGGCACAGTTGCGGAGACGCCTCGAACCCGAGAAAGGCATCTTTATCGCGGAGAGTCCCAAGGTGATCGACGTGGCGCTGCGGGCTGGATACGAGCCTCTGTCACTGCTGTGTGAGCGGCGCCATATCGAGGGAGACGCCGCCGACATCATCCGCCGCTGCGGCGACATACCTGTCTATACGGGAGAACGGGAGTTGCTCGCCCAACTCACTGGCTACACACTGACGCGCGGTGTGCTCTGCGCCATGCGCCGACCTCAGTTGCCCCCTGTGGAACAAGTCTGCCGTGATGCCCACCGCCTCGTGATCATCGAAGGCGTGACAGATACCACCAACATCGGTGCCATCTTCCGTTCAGCGGCAGCCTTAGGCATCGACGGTGTGCTGCTCACACCCGACAGTTGCGACCCTCTCAACCGCCGCGCGGTGCGTGTTTCAATGGGGTCGGTGTTCCTCGTTCCCTGGACATGGCTGCAGGGGGGTGCACAAAGTCTGCATGAATACGGATTCCGCACGGTGGCCATGGCTTTGACCGACGACTCCGTCAGTATCGATGATCCTTGTCTGACCGCCGAACCACGTCTGGCCATCATCATGGGCACAGAAGGCGACGGCCTGCCCCACAACACCATCTCATCCGCCGACTATGTGGCCCGCATACCCATGGCCCACGGTGTCGACTCGCTGAATGTTGCGGCTGCAGCGGCTGTCGCCTTCTGGCAGTTAAGATACCTCTCCCCCTACCCCTCTCCGAGGGAGAGGGGAGTTATCTCCGCTCAATGATTTCCAAGCACATGCGGGAGTTGTGATAGGGACATTTCCAGAAACCGGCCTTGTCGTCACGCCGGTTGATGTTGCCATCCGGATCGCAACTCCACCACCACTCACCACCATCCCTGTCGATGAGGTGGTCCTTGATGTATTGCCAGCATCGCAGGGCTTTCTGCAAGGCATCCTCATCACCGAAATACTGATAAAGGTTGTAGAAGCCCACCACGGTCTCTGCCTGCACCCACCAGTGGCGGTCGGTATCGACATAACCCGTGTCGAGATTGGCCTCGTGCACCATCGATCCGTCGGTATTGAGACCCTTCTCCGAGGCTTTGGCCACCATTCTGACCACCTGTTCCACTTGCTCCAGCAAAACTTCGTCACCCAGCACCAATGCGGCCTCGTGCAGTAGCCATGAGCACTCGATGTCGTGGCCGTAACTCTCCAGTCGTCCCGCCTCACGTGTCCAGTCCATGCCGAAAAAGAGGTCAAGATGATGGGTCTCGGGATTCAGGATGCGGTCGGTGAAGATGCCGATGAGGTTGCGCAGCGCTGCCGCGACACGGTCGTAGGTCTCATGCGGCACGGTGATGCCCACGGGCACCACGGCTCCGATAGAGGGCACATAGTTGCACAGGCTGTTCTCGCGCATCTCCTTCAGGCAGCGGAAGAGGTTGGTATAGGGTTCGATGATATGCAGGTGCGTGTTCTGCGACTTGGGGTAGTTGGCATCCAGGTCAGACAACCGCATGTCGGCTATCTCGCCCCACTCACGGGTACATGCCTCTATATATCCGTTGTGCTCATGGTCGAGCGCATGTTCCTCAATGCAGTCAAACAATTCCAGGGCATAGTCGAGAGCCTCGGGGTCTTTCGTGGCACGGGCATACTCCGAGAGTCCGTAGATGGCAAAACCAATGGCATAGAACTGCTTCTTGGTGTCCTTGGGCTGTCCTGTGCTGTCCAGGCTCCAATACACGCCGCCATACTCCGGGTCGTAGAAACGGTCGATGACATAACGCTTCGCCCGAGTGGCCGCCTCCAGGTATTCCGGTTTTTGCAGCACCCGGTAAGCAGCGGAGAAAGCCCACAGGATGCGGGCATTGAGGATGGCACCCTTCTCTGCGTCGGGATGAAGCACACCCTGTCCGTCCATGCGGCCAAAGAAGCCGTCATTGGCCTCGTCAGTCATCTTGTCGAGCCAAAATTGCAGGATATTCCGCTCGAGAACATCCTGCATTTCTTTTTTCAGTGAAGTGATATCCATTACTTCTTGATGGGATACAGTTTGATGAGGAAGATCATGATCAAGGCGATGACAGCAGGAATGACGGAGAACAAAGCCCAGATCATGCTTCTCACCGATGCCTCGTCGGTGATTTGGATGAAGGTTTCACCCGCGTCGTTGGTGCCTGAGATAAATCCGGAGATACCCAGGAGCAGGGCGACGAGCGAACCCGAGATGGCGGTGCCGAACTTCTGTGCCATGGTGCCAGATGAGAAGATGAGACCTGTGGAGGAAGTACCGTTTTTCTCTGTGGCATAGTCGGCCACATCAGCATACATCGACCACAACAGGGGTGAGTAGAGACCGATACCCACGGAGGTGAGGACAACGATGCCGATCAGCACCCAGATGTAGGCAGGATCCTTCGGGATGAAGAAGAACAGCGTGGAGAACACGGCGCAGATGATGGCTGCCACAGTGAACGCCTTACGTTTCGACCCCATCCATTGGGTGAACTTCGGGGACAGACCGCCGAAGATCATGCAGGTCACCTCACCGAAGGTCATGAAGACCGTGTAGTTGATGATCAGACCGCTGATGGTGATCTCCTTGCCCAAAATATAGTCGAACATATAGCCTGCCACTGCATAACGGAACCCGTTGAAGAAGTTGGTGCAGATACCGATGAGCGTGAGGTAGATCCACGGTTTGTTCTTAAAAAGGTCAGCAAATGGCTTGAACGAGAATTTCTCCGCACGGATGGGCTTGAGCCTTTCCTTGGTGAGCAAGCCGCAGGCCAATGTACCCAAAGCAGCGACGCATCCGAAGAAAGCGCCCAGCACCGCATACTGATGCTGCTCGGTGCCGCCCACTATTTTCTGCAGGTAGGGGAAGGCGAACAGGGTGACGAAGCCCATGGCGTATGCACCCACCATGCGGTAGGAGGAGAACTGGTTCTTCTCGTTGTCATCATCGGTCATCACGCCGAGGAGCGAACCGTAAGGCACGTTGACGGCGGTATATACGGCCATCATCAGCAAGTAGAGCGTATAGGCATAGATGCGCTTGCCCACAGGACCGAAATCGGGTGTATAGAGCAGCAGCGCGAAAATCAGTCCGAAGGGGATGGCGCCGATGATGAGCCATGGGCGGTAAGTGCCCCAGCGCGACTGCGTGCGGTCGGCCAGACTGCCCATCAGCGGGTCGGTCACCACGTCAAACATACGGGCGATGAGCATCAGCGTGGCAGTATCGGCCACGGTGAGTCCGAATACATTGGTGAAAAACAAGGGGAAAGCGATGGACATGATTTTCCATGTGATGCCGCCAGCCGCCGCATCACCGAGCGCATAACCGATTTTTTCTTTTAATGAAGCCATTTTTTAACTTTTTTGGAGTTTAGGAGTTTAGGAGTTTAGGAGTATAGACAAATGCAGAAGCAAAAGTAATCAAAAAATTTGATTCCTCACCCTAAATTCCCTTTTTTCTTCTTATTTGAAGCCGTTGGCCTTGTTTTTGGCAATCAGACGCTTGATGGTCTCCACTGAGGCGGATGTGGTGAAGCCATCCTCCGGCGTGTTGAGGCAGTAGTCCACGAGGCGGTCGATAGTGGAGGTGGCCACATGCATGCGGGTATCACTCGACGCATAGTAGATGAACACCTTCCCGTCGTCGTCGGCAATCCATCCGTTGGCAAACACCACATTCATCACGTCACCGATATACTCCCATCTCTCCGGCACGAGGAAATAGCCTCCGGGCTGGGCAATGACACGGGTGGGGTCGTCGAGCGCCGTCATATACAGATAGAGCACATAGCGCAGTCCGCTGGCACATCCGCGCACGCCGTGGGCCAGATGCAGCCATCCTCGGTCGGTCTTGATGGGATGCGGGCCCTCGCCGTTCTTCACCTCCATGATGGTGTGGTAGTGCCGGGCATTGATGATCTTCTCCTCGCCCACCTCGGCATGGGTGATGTCATCGACCAGTGCCCATCCGATGCCGCCACCCGAACCCGTATCGATGAACCCATCCTGCGGACGGGTGTAGAAGGCGTATTTGCCGTCGACAAACTCCGGATGGAGCACCACGTTGCGCTGCTGGCAGCGGGATTTCAGGTCGGGCAGGCGCTCCCAGTTCACCAGATCCTTCGTGCGGGCGATAGCAGCCGTTGCGGTGGCGGCAGAGAGGTCGCCGGGTTGGCTGTCATCATGCCGCTCCGCACAGAACACGCCATAGATCCACCCATCCTCGTGGCGGGTGATGCGCATGTCGTAGATATTGGTGGCAGGCACCACGTCATCGGGCATGGTGATGGGTTCGGGCCAGAATCGGAAGTTGTCGATGCCGTTGGGACTCTCCGCCACGGCGAAGAACGACTTCCTATCGGCTCCCTCCACCCGCACGATGATGACATACTTGTCGTTCCACTTGATGGCACCGCTGTTGAGCGTGGCATTCATCATGATGCGCTGCATCAGATAGGGGTTGTCCTTCTCGCAGAAATCATATCGCCAGGTGAGCGGCGTATGCTCCGCCGTCACGATGGGATACCTATACTTCGTATAAATGCCGTTACCACCCTCCAGGGGCTCGTTGGGACGGCTGAGCAGTTCCTCATGTACATCTCTGAGGGCCTCTGCCCTTTCCTTGAAATCTCTCATATTGCCAATTATTGTATGTCTTTTAAGAACAATGTATTCTCTGCCTCATAGAGTTTTTTGAAATCCGCAGCACTCACCTGGTCGGGGTCGGGGGCGAAATACTCCTTGCTGTAGTTGCGCCAGGTATGGAAATAGCAAATGGGGTATTTGTCCATGACGGGTTTGAGCACGCGGGTCCACCAAGTGGAATCGGGGATGTTCTTGTAGCCACACTCGGTCATGGCCATCAACTTGCCATTTTCCTTAGCAAAACCGCTGAGGAAAGTCAGGTCTTTGTCCAAGGCGGTCACGAACTCCTCCTCCGTACCCCACTGGTAGGCATCCTCTCCGATGAGCGACACACGGTCGTTGCCGGGATAACGGGCGATGAAGCGCTCCTGCGTCCAACCGCCGTCGAGATTGGGCGAATAACTCCACAGCAGGTTGTCAAGGCCTTCGCCGGTGAGATAGTCCTGCAGGGTGTTCCACAGGCCGTGGAACTCCTCGTCACTGCACAGTTTCTGTCCCCACCAGAACCAAGAGCCGTTGTTCTCATGCCACGGACGGAAAATGACAGGCACGGGCACGCCATCCTCGGTCTTGAGGGTCTTGAGGAAGTCACCCACACGTCCCATCCAGGTAGCGAACAATGCTTTGGCACTGTCGTTCTGCAGAATCTGCCTCACCACGGTGCTGTCGCTCACATCCCAGGCAGTGCCACCGGTGACGGGATTGCGCGGGTGCCAACTGATGGTGATGATGCCGCCCCGCTCATGGTGCTTGATGATCTCGGTGCGGATGCGGGAAAACGCCACGCTGTCGAGGTTTTTCGCATCCCCCATCTCTATGCCGCCAAGGTCGAAGCCCATCACGGCAGGATAGTCTCCCACGATCGAGAGGATGTCGCTGCGGTCAACACCGGGCATGGTGTCGCCATCCCACTGAAGGCCATAGAACGGGTCGTCCTGATGACCGTACATATAGCCTTTCTGCTGAAGGGTTTGCAGACGGCTGAGCAACTGTTCGGCTCCGGTCTTGGGAGCCTCTTTCACTTGTGTGCAGGCTATCGCCAACATGGCGGCAAAAACCAAAAGAGCAGTATTTCTCATTGTTTATGTTTTTGATGATTTTTTCTTGTATTTATTTACGGACGCGATACATCGCGTCCCTACCCTTGCTCCACCATTTTCACAGTGGTAATCATAATTCTTAATCCTTAATTCTTAATTCTTAATCCTTAATTCTTAATTCCCATCTGCTGCAGGAGCCAGTTTTCCCATTCGTCCCACTGCTCCTGATACCAGTAATGGCCTGTCATCTGATAGATGCTCATGCTCTTGGGGGCAGAGACGACATTGTAGACCGACCAGGAAGAGGAAGGAGGCACCACCTCATCGTTGTAGCCAAAGGTGAAGAACGAGGGGCATGTGACACGTCGAGCGAAGTTGATTCCGTCATAGTAGCGTGCTCCCTCCACCTTCTTCATATCGGGATTTTTCTGCTGATAGAAATAGTGAGGCCATCCGCAGGCACGCTTCTGCAAGGCAATCTCATAATCGCACATGGCATCGTGAACGGCTGCCATATAGGTGATGCGCTTGTCGAGCGCAGCCACTGCGAGGGAGAGGAATCCGCCCTGCGAGGCCCCGGTGACACCCACATCCTTTCCGTTCCATTCGGGCAGCGAGGCGATGTAATCGACAGAGCGCACGGCACCTACCACCACCCGTTTGTAATAGTTCTTCTCGGGTTGGTCGAGGTTGGTCTCCCAATAGCCCTCAAAAGCCCCATGGTTGAGATCGTCGTAGATTTTCTGCTCCATGGTAACAGGAATGCCATGAA
>JAEEGF010348595.1_pt1 | contig 43719 bp, 37 predicted proteins | sample 9134171 | NCBI WGS metagenome assembly JAEEGF01 (sample SAMN16246542, study PRJNA631951) | gut metagenome | biome: gut microbiome; feature: rumen; material: AP-attached | host: Bos | place: Iran: Karaj | collected 2018-10 | reverse complement strand
CCATTGTGTATTAATTCACACGTTCCATCAGTAGGTGTAGCAACGATGGCTTTTCTCATAGCCATGGCCTCAAGCAGGGCTATTGATAACCCTTCCCATAGACTCGGAAGACAGTAAATATCAATACAATGTAGTATTTCTGGTATATCAGAACGGAAAGGTGAGCGATAAAGGTAATCTTTCATGTTGTGCTGTTCAATAAAAGTATCAACCTCCTGATCCATATCACCTTCCCCAATAAATAATCCTTTCAGTGAAGGATTTACCTCATGAGCCTTTTCCAAGGCAGCAAGAAAAACAAGAGGATTTTTCTGCTTGGTACATCTGGCAATAAATCCTACAATACAGTCCGATTCAGAGAAACCAAATACTTGTCTTAAATCCGTAAACGATGAATCCGGATTGAATCTGTCCAAATTAACACCGTTTTCTATAACCACTGCTTCATTCAATCCAAAGACTTCTTTGCCTGTATCCTTGTTACTTTGGGAAACACAAATCACTTGATGGGCATAATGACAAATCAGTTTTTCGCTCCAACCTCTAAGTTTCTTGACTAAATGCGGTTGATCATCGTGAAAACTCCATCCATGAACAGTGTATATGAATGGAATATGTAATAATCGGGCAGTACATAGTATGTTTGAGGCTGCTCTACTACCATGTGCATGGATGATTTGAATTCCTTCCTCTTTAATTAACTTGATAATCTGCTTCTGAATACCAATATCAAATGGCTTCTGTGTATTAATAACATAACATGTAATATCCATCTGAGATAATCGATGAATCATCTCACCATCAGTAAAAGAAAGACATATAGGGGTAATCTTAGACTTATCAAGGAAATATATTAAATCAAGCAAATGGGATTCTCCACCGCCTATTTGTCCTTGACGAATTACTTCTAAGACTCTTATCATATCTGTTTGATGATTTTTGCAGGCACCCCCGCCACGAGCGAGTGAGGTGGTACATCCTTAGTGACAACGGCTCCAGCTGCGACAACAGAATGATCCCCAATGGTGACACCAGGCAGAATCACGGCATTCGCCCCAATCCAGATATCATTCCCGATGGTGACGGGCTTTGTCGATACGCCTTGCTCATCGATTCTCTTGTCTGGATCCTCAAAGTTATGATTCAGCGCTGTCACAATAATCCCTTGAGCCAGGTTTACATGGTTCCCGATAGTAACAGGGCCGATGATGGTGTTATGCAGCCCAACTCTGGTGTGGTCACCAATCACCACATTGCCCACAGCATTATTGATACAGGCAAACGATTCCACGACAGAATAATCGCCTAGAGAGAATTTCCGATAAGGCGGAGTGTCCATTCTTGCCGAGCGATGAATCACAGAATGCTTGCCCCGATGTTGGTATAACGGCGCCAACAATCTGATGAACCATCGTGGTTTTGTTTCCACCTGATTCATGATCACCCAATCGAAGAACTTCTTCCATCTTGGATTGTCTTTAAACGTTTCTCTAATGGCCTCGTTATTCATCTCTTACGCTTTTATGACCACAAAAGTACGAATAATTTTGCATAAATCCAAATTTTTCCCATTTTTTATGATTCAATCAATTGCTTCCACTGTTCAATGATTTTGTTGATGTTGAATCGTTGGGCAATTTCTATGGCCTCTTTTGACTTTGCTTGCCAGTCAAGATGTGTGGCATCTTCTAATCTCTGTGCCAATTCCTCAATATCTCCATTCTTAAAGTAGAGGGCGAAATCACCCATGATTTCCTTGCTAGTTGGTAAATCAGACGACACTATAGGTAATCCATGAGCCATAGCCTCCACTAATACTAATCCAAATCCCTCCCATCTTGAACTAAGTACATAAATCTGTGCTTTAGAATAGTAGTCTTGTATCTGATTTGTAAATGGATGGATAAAAACCCTGTCCTCTAGATAATATTTCTCAATCTGCGAATGATAGAGTTTTTCTTCAACACCTTCACCAACTATGTCCAAAATCCATTCCTTGTCCTTTTTGCTAAAGATGTTGAATGCTTCAATGAGTAGATCAAAACCCTTGTGTTGTCGGGAGAACCTTCCGATAGCTAAAAAACGTTTTGAATTACCTTTTGATGGAACTCCTGGTTGCAGTGTAAGAGGATTATGTATGACTGTTGGTTTAAATAGTGGGTCATATTCATAATAACTCTTAGCATCTTGATGAGAGAGCAATATGACATGATCTATTTTTCTAAACTGATAAACATAATGCCTTTTCCTTGCTGCTCCTATATATAAAGAGGTTTTTCCAAACAAAGCTTCAAAAGAGTTATGTAACCATCCAATGAGCCTGATATTCTGTAACATTGGTTTCAAACTGGCAAGTCTGGCTGCTAATGGAGCATGAACACCGATAATTGTATCATATTGTCCTAATTGGAGTTCATTCGCTAATGCATGTCTTAATTTTGAGGGAAATGAACTTCTGGCATACAGATTCGACCACCATTTTCCTTGTAGCTGTAGCTTCAGATATACACCACTGTATATTCTGCATATACATTTCTTGATAACGCTTTTCTGCGGATAAGAGAAAAAGTGATAGTTGATATTGGCTTCATCAAGCCCATAGAGTGATGTGTCCTTTAATGTGGGATTGTCAAAGGTCACGATAGATACATCATAATCCTTTGCCAATTCTTTGGCAATGACAGCCGTTACACGCTGTACCCCACCTATGGAAAAAATGCTGTCAACTACGAAGCAAATCCGTTTCATTTTGAATATTTTTGGCAAAATTACAATTTTTCTTTCAATATTCAAATATATGTGGCTTTTTTTTTGTATATTTGCAACGTGATAGCTGAAGATAAGCATTTCAAAATTGTTTGTTGTACTCTTGCTTTATATTTGGCAGGAGGGTCTAAGCGTGTATTCACGTTAAAGGCAAATTATTTTGCAGAGCAGTTTGGATACGATATTACAATCATCTTGACGGAAGGGGTAGGCAAATTATTTGCATATCTGTTGTCAGACAAAATTAAAGTTGTTAATCATACTATTAATTTTGAAGAACTATGGACATGTTCTTTTCTTAAATAGTTTGACTTTAATTCATGAGAATATTGTTTTTAGTATATCATGGTTTTTCAGAGCATAGTGGAATAAGTAAAAAAATCCACTATCAAGTGAAAGGATTGCGTGAGAATGGACATGATGTTCGCCTTTGCTATTATGGCTTTGCAGAGAATGGTCATCGTTGCCGATACATAGACGATGTTGTTATTCGAGACTATGGCAAGGGAGCAATGGCTGCTGTTCGTCAGCGTATGAGTTATGGATGTGTTTTTAATTATTGTGTGAAAGAAAATATTGAATTTGTCTATGCTCGTTGCTTCCAAAATGCCAATCCTTGTTTGATACATTTCTTCAAAAAACTGAGAAAAGCGGGTATTCGCTCTGTAACAGAAATACCAACCTATCCTTATGATCAGGAATTTGAACGTTTTGAATGGAAAATGCGAGTCGGACTTAAGATGGATCAGTTATTCCGTAAAAGGCTCTATCAACAGATGGATGCCTTAGTTACATTTAGTGATGCTAAGGTGATTTTTGGTCAGCGCACCATTCGTATTAGTAATGGTGTCGACTTCGACAGCATTCCCCTTCATAAGCTGTCATCCATCAGCCCTCATTCATCAGCCCTCCATCTTATCGGTGTCGCTGAAGTTCATGAATGGCATGGATTTGACCGTGTGATGACAGGTATTGGAGAATACTATGAAAGATTAAAGATGAAAGATGAGAGATTAAATATGCCAGATGTTTTCTTTCATGTGGTTGGGGGAGTCCATCCCAATCGTATGAGTTTAGATTTTACTCCCAAGATCAAAAAATATGGTATTGAAGATAAGATTATTTTTCATGGAACGCTCTTTGGCGACGAACTCACCAAGGTATTCAACCAGTGTCAGTTCGCCATAGGCTCCTTAGGTCGCCATCGTAGTGGTATTACAGTCATTAAGACTCTAAAAAATCGAGAGTATGCTACACGTGGCATCCCTTTTATCTATAGTGAACAAGATAGTGATTTCGACCATCAGCCATACGTACTGAAAGCTCCAGCTGATGACTCACCAATAGACATTCAAAAGATAGTCGATTATATCGGCCAGTTCAAAATGAGTCCAGAGGAGATACGCATGACTATAAAACATCTGTCGTGGAAGGTACAAATGCGTAAAGTCATGGATCAATTTCTTATGGTTTAATCCTGAACTTGATAGTGTGGTTTAGCCTTTGTTCGCCACCTAAGGAAAACTTATATTTTTCGTCACCTCTTGTAAAATCTATTTCTTTGATTTTTCCTTCTTGTATGGAATTTATGATAAAATTGTATATTAGAAGCATTCCTGGAGAATAACGGGCATATTCAAGGTCTGTACCAGCAGCCATAACTCTTATACGTGTCCTTTCTGTGTCAAAACCATAATAAAAGAATGCTCTTAGTTTACCTTCTTCATCACATGCAGTCATCACTTTACCCTCGGAATAATATGTAATAGGAATAAAATTGTTAAAATGGTAACGGAAACGATTTAATATTTTATACTTATACCTATACATCAAAGGTGATTTTGAATATGTGACCAAGAGCTTAGTCTCCCGAATTTCTAAACAACGATTCTTGTCAATCTGTTGGTCATCAAAGTTGAATATCAAATTCTCCCCGTCTTTTTTCAACCGATTGTTTGCTGTTCTGAGATTTTGTCTGCTGTTCTTGCTTAATATCCGATGGTATTCTTCTACAGAATGAGGTAAGCATAAGCCAACACATGGATACTCTGAATTCCTGCTGATCATGTAATTATTAATAACATGACGATAGACAGCAGTGGTTTCTCTGATATTTTCAAAAGTAAAATAGGTGATACCATACCTCCGCGACAAATCGTTTAATAGATAATCAAAAGCACTACTGTCAAAGTGTTGATATACGAAGTTGAGATAGTCGCTGAAGCTACCGCGCCCTAACAAATACACACCTTTGTAGTTGAGCAGACGGAACGTCTTTTTTACTACCCATAGAGGGGCAATTATACAGGGCTGAAAGTTTGATTCAACAATAGCATAGATAGATTCATACTTATCTGTATCCGTCGGAATATACTGCTCCAACAACACCTGATGCCATTGGTATGACTGAAACAGAGTCATCTCCTCACCTGTCTCTAATGCTTTCCATTCATCCTGTATTTTGTTCAGGTCAATTCCTTTTACATATCTAATGCTGTATGCCATATTTGTTTACGGATTATCAATTTTTCGCAATAAGTCTTTCCAGTCTATGGATGTCACGAATAATCTGTGTAGATTGTAATCCTTATTGTCATGAATAGTGTAGAATAAATAGAATTTGTTTCCAACGATAACTGCAGAAGGTTTATAGAGCCCGATGGATTCTGTATTCTTGGATGTTAATAGAGGCTTGTCAAAAATACGGAAGGTTTCACCGTCCATACTCTTCGCAAGACAAATTCGCCCATGCCGCTGACGGCTCAATACGACAGCATATAACGCCTTATCCTCATTCACACAATCCCTAAACACTTCCATGTGCCAAGGTTGATAGAGATTGGATGAGTTCTCAAATTGAACCGTCTTCCTATAGTCAAAGGTCTGTTCTATAGAATCAGAATCCCATATTGCAACGCCATGACTCTTGTTAATGTTAGCAATACCAAAGGCATCCAGAAGGAAAACAATTTTGAAATCATATAATTTGCACCCTATATATGAGGGAACACGGAAAACATAATTCGGAACAAAATCAGCATGAATGGCATATGCTTTGAAAACTCCGTTGTTTGACATGAAGGTTGAACTGACTTCTTTATCTGCATATTTCAATTGTTCAGTAAGCAGGGGCTTTGATAAGAAAGTTATGTGCTTATCTTGTATCCTACATCCAACGGTAAGTCCTGTGAATCCTTTACTCTTCGCTTTGGGTGTTTGGTACTCGCGCCAAAACACAAATAGGCATCCGTCTTCGAATAACAATGTGGGATCTGAGTTATAGCCTGTCTCAGGTGTATTGGCGATCGAACAATAGAACTTCCATTCAGTAGGGGTTTCTCCTTCTGTTGCATCGGCATAGCATAGTCTGGGATTCTCTAATTTGTCGTTTTCTGCATAAAAAGGAGTATATACCATCCACCATTGATGCTCTTCAAAGGCTTCCTCTATATATCTGACACAAGGATGAACCACATCACCATAGGTGATATCTTTTGTCGGGTCTTCTACGTTGCATGGAATTCCTGCAGATATGACACCTGTTGAAGGGTAACCATGACAGGATAATAAAAACCGTCTAAACCTTTCCAGTGTTCTTAAGTAAAAAAACTTCATATGCTTATACTTCAAATGATGACTTCTGAGGATATTTCCTCTCCAACAATTCCTTGATGCGAGCCATGCAGTATATAAAGTCATCTTCTGATAATACTGATGTGTCGTTCAGGCAAATGGATGCACAGTCTTTATTGAAGAGAGCTTTCTTTATATCACCTATAGATTTTCTGTCTTCAAGTTGGAAAGTTGCAAACCTTCTCTTTTGAGGATAGAACATGTTCTTGGCCAATTGCCAATAGCGGAACAAATAGGGGTTGGCAATGACATCTTCCCTGAAGCGGGTGCAGCTGGCTTGCAGGAATTCAGGCTCTTTCTCCCATATTTCTTCGAATGTGGATTTTAGGTAGGCTTGTTCTGTGTGATAGTTTGAAAAACCAACGAACAATCTTTGTTTTATCAAGATACTGCTCATGACCAGTCCTTTGAAACCTAAATGGAGACCAAACCAGCGTCTCGGCGATTGGCAAACCGTTTTCCATCTGTCAAAATAAGCATTCACGATACCAATGTCTGCAAGTATTGACATTGTTATGTCAAATTTCTCTTCATGAGTGTATATCGGCACGTTAAAGCAAGTCTCTTTATTGTAGTCGCAAGGAAGACAATTCTTGAAGAAATAGTTCGGTGCGACTGGACCATTAAGGATGACATCGTCATTAAAATACACAAAATGCTCAGATAGTCCCTTAATCCTATGCAGATGTAGTTCTATGGTACATGAGTTGAATGTTGGAAGATATTCTTTTGGTATATAATCCTCATGTTTTACAAGTACCAGTTTGGGATTGTTATGATTTATCCAATCAGGGAATTTGCCATTAGTTACTAAAAATACCTTATGTACCCATGGCGCATACCGTTCAACGGCCCGGAACCAATATCGGAAAAAATTCATATCCCTAAATCGGGCTTTTGATTTATCTCCTTTTGAAACTGATTTGTAGAATTCATATTGCTTCTGCCATTCTGGGTCATTGGAGTCTAACCACGTTACAACAAAATCTATTTTAATTTCTTTCATACGTTATGTCTTTTGCTATTTATAGAAAAGCTTAGAATAATAGTAAAAAAAATTAATATACAGGTGGGGGAATACTCTAATCGCAAATGTTGTAATTCTTTGTTTAGTATTATGGGTAAATCTTAGAGTAGGAACTATTGTGTTTAAAGTATCCATAACGCTATTCCTTTCTGATATTTTTGTCATGCAATACAAAGTTCGATATATCATCACGCTAAATGATGCAAATACGTCCTCTTCTATCTTGTACAATACATCAGGAGAAAGTCCATTCATCTGTCTCAATTTCCATGTGTTTGCTATTGCAATAGAGAAACTTTTTGCTTTTTGAAGAGAAAAAGAATTAGTGGCAGCACCAGGTCTTCCTATTCGGTAAATGTTAAGTATGCGGGATGTCTTTATGCATCGGTTAGCTTTGATGCAACATTCATGGGTAAAAGGTACATCTTGATAGTTAATTCCTGGAATAAAACTGATATTGTTGTCAATTATAAATCTCCTTCGGAATAAAGAACGCCATACATAGCATTCGTATGCATTTAAATCTTCTAATGTTAACTCTTTGCCAGATTTTTCTGTAACTTTTATGTTATTTTGGTTGACGCCATGATAATTAGCAATTTCCTGATCATCCATTTTTAAGAAATCAGCAACAACCATATCCACTTTTGTTTCTAAAGCAATTTTAAGAAGTGGTGACAAACTGTTTTCAATTAGTAAATCATCAGAGTCTGGCATCAGGATATATTCTCCTTTGGCTACAGCAATTCCATTGTTGCGAGCAACAGACAAACTTTGATTCTCTTGATTAATGACGGTGATGTTTTTGTGTTGATTAATAATGTCGGCAATCACCTCCATGCTCCTGTCTTTAGTACCATCATTAACAATAATAACCTCAAAACGATTATCGTCAATTTCTTGATTGAATATGCTCTCCATACATGGGCGAACATATTTTTCAACTTGGTATACAGGAACAATAATACTTAAGTCCATTCGGTTCTTTTTTAGAGAATTCATTTTTGTTTGCAAATATATAATTTATTTTTGAAACAAAAAAAAAATTATGGTCGAAATTTTGTATTTTTCATTCTTTTTGCTTATCTTTGTGCCCATGAAACCAATTTGTATGAATCGTTTGAATTAAATAATGTGTGCATATGAGAATATTATATGTTTATGAGCACATGACGTCATACGGTGGTGTCGAACGCATTTTCATTGATAAAATGAATTACCTCGTCAATTATTATAATCAGGAGGTGTTCTTGTTGACTTGGAATCAAGGATGTCATAAGATGCCGTTCAAATTAGATGAGAGGGTATGTTACACTGATTTGGATGTTATGACTTTTTGTGCTTATCACTACCATGGTCTTAAAAGGATGATGGAAAAGTACAAACGCATATTTCTGCTTAAGCGAAAAATGCGTGATTATATCGTGAATTTGGCGCCAGATATTATTGTTACGACAACAATTGGTCCAATAAAGTATCTATTGAAGATAAAGGGGAATGCGCGTCTGATCATAGAATCTCATAGTGGATATGATCATATTATAGAATATTCGAACGATTCCTTTATGAATCGTTGTAGCTATTCATTACATAAAAATAGAATCAAAAAAACAGATTGCGTAGTTTCTCTTACAGAAAGTGACGCAAATCTTTGGCGAACTTTTCATCATCATGTGGTCGTTATCCCCAATTTTATTCATTTTAATGAAATTAGACAGTATAGCACATCAGAGAATAAACAGGTGATTTTTGTTGGACGTTTCTCATATCAGAAGGCTATTCCAGATTTATTAGAAATATGGAAATTGGTGAATAAACGTCATCCTGATTGGAACTTGGAAATGTATGGTAAAGGGAGATATGAAGTTTTCTTGAATGATGTTGTTAAGCATAATGATTACAATATCAAATTACATCCGCCTACATCAGATATCCATAGGCGATTAGTGGAGAGTTCTATTTTTATCATAGCTTCATATTACGAGCCTTTTGGATTAGCTATAGGTGAAGCAATGTCATGTGGATTGCCTGTTGTGGCCTTTAATTGTCCTTTCGGACCTGCAGAGCAAATTAAAAATGGTGAAAACGGTTTCCTTGTAGAGAATCGTGATATAGAGGCTTTCGCAGATCGGGTATGTCAACTGATAGAAGATAAGGAACTCCGACAAAAAATGGGTCGTGCTGGAATCGCATCTGTTCAACGTTATTTGCCAGATAAAATAATGCCTAAGTGGAAAGAATTATTTGAATCAATGGTTTCATGTTAAAGATGTCAGAAACTTTGTGAATTAAATGCATATGTACCCAAAAAATTTGGAATTATCAAATGTTTTGTTTACTTTTGTAGAAAAATAGAGGCTTTTTTATCTGGCGATTGATGATTGCTAATATTGATATGATTCATTAGTGTCCCGTTAAAATTGGGACGAGTTAAATATTAATCAAATAGCCCCGGAATAAGGGGACCAAATTGCTCTTTGACATTATTGAATTTAGTCTTTTCAAGCAGTTCTTTCAAAGAAGTTTTGTCTGTCAATGACATGCTGAGGATTTGCAAGACCTCATAGGTCGAACGCTCCAATCGCATATCATGTTGCACGATGGCAACTAGACAATAGGCAATGATGGCTGCACTGATCTGAATCCTGACGGCATTCTCTGTTTTGCCCCAGAATTTCCTGATTTTAAGATGCTGCTTCAGCCACTTGAAGAATAACTCAACCTGCCATCTGTTCTTGTAGAGATTGGCAATCTCAAGTGAGGTCAGGTGGAAAGCATTGGTGAGGAAGGCAAGTTCTTGTCCCTTCTCCTCATCGTAAATCTTTACCAGCCGGATATTCTCCTTGTACTTCTTTGAAGTGATGTAATCCGTCAGAATAATCTCTGCATCAGTCGTTACATTCTGTGGCATTCTTCTCCGCCATTTAGTACACTTGTATTGTAGATTCTTCTTGGCACGGACAACGAAGAAAGATCCAAACAGATGGATATGATAGAGTTCCTTAAAGGCATTGTAGCCACGGTCAAATACGTAGTAAGAGCCTGATTCATAAGGAATCTCCTTCATTACCTGAGAATCGTGGACAGAAGCTGTGGTGATATGAAAGTAGGCAGGCACTTGTGATTCTGTATCAAATAGGACGTGAGCCTTGACTCCTCCTTTGTGTCTCCTAAACTTTGCCCACCAGAAGACTGATAGGCATAGTGGTATCGTTGTTGAATCAAACGCAAATACTTTGCCTTTTAGCTTGAAAATGTCTGTCGCACGTTTGCTGCGAGCAAGGTCCATCATGTAGAAAGCGAACTCTTCAAAGATACGGTAGTCGCGATTCTGATTGGCTGTGGCGAAGGTGGTCTTTGGGACGGGCTTTCTGCCAAGGCCAAGATGGTAACACTTGGAATCATGAGCCTCCAAAACAGTTATCAGGTCACGCAAGCTCTCGCGATTACCAAGCTGCCCAAACATTAGAGCAAGAAGTTGGTTCCAGCAAGTGAAATGCTTGACATAACGATCACCAGAGTATTTGCGAGCCAGATAATTGAAGTGATTCCTGTCGAGAAATGCCACCAGCTGAGCAAAAATGTATTTGTTTTGATTCATATGCGATCTGTTGTTTTGACCGCAAAGATACAAAATCAAATCCGTTGACTCGCAAAACTGCTCATAAAAGACTGAATATCAATTGTTTCAAAGAACGATTAGTCCACTTTAACGGGACAGTAGTGGATATGATTTAAATTATGAAATACGACTATTTAATTGTTGGTTCTGGCCTGTTTGGCTCGGTTTTTGCTTATTGTGCGAATAAGCAGGGGAAACGTTGCTTGGTGATTGATAAGCGTCCGAACTTGGGAGGCAATTTGTATTGTGAGAAAATCTCAAATATTAATGTCCATAAGTATGGCCCTCATATTTTTCACACTTCAAATAAAAAGGTTTGGACATTCGTCAATTCCATCGTGGAGTTTAACAGGTTTACGGAATCACCTGTCGCTTTTTATAAAGGGAAAGCCTATAATCTGCCTTTCAATATGAACACTTTCTCTCAGATGTGGGGTGTACTCACACCAGGGAAAGCAAGAAATAAAATTGATGAGCAGAGAAAAGAGATGGAAGGAAAGATACCTACCAATTTGGAAGAATCATGTATGTTAGAGTGTCATACAATAAATAATTAAGTTTTTAAGAAATTGTCCTTAGCATCTTCATAATGATCAGTCTTATAGAAGAGATTGGAAATACCATAAAATTTCAAACGATTCCACATGGCTTTTAACAATGACTCTTCTTTTAATGACCCATATCCGGTAATGACACGACATCGGCGATTAAACACAAATTTAATCTTTCCATATTTCTTCATGGCTAATGCCATTGAACCGTCTTCTCCGCGTAATAACTCAACTCGATAACCTTCTTTTAAGGCATTGGCAGTTTCGTATCCAAACGCTAATCCTCTAACGCTCAGTTCTGGACGATTGATATTCTGGATACGAATATAAATATCACGAAAGAACTCATATAATTTCAATTGAAACTTGGAATGCTTCTCATTAGGGTAAAAACTCCACATGGCTGCAACTGCAGAGATTCCTGGTTTCATAAGCTGTTCAACCATAATCTCAAAATAATATGGAGGATAGATGGTGTCAGAATCTATACACATGGCATAACGCCCCTTCGCCTGATTCAGACCACATTGTCTGGCATAGCCACAGGTATGTTGATGCTCTATATAATAAGGTATTCCTGATCTTTGATAGATTTCGGCGGTTCTGTCTTTGGATTCATTATCCACTCCGATAAATTCAACTGGATATTTACATTTTATCTCACTTAAAGACCAAAGACAAGCTTGCAAATGCTTTTCTTCGTTGTAGGCAACAATGATGATTGATATCATTGGGTTATCACTTTGAAGAGCTGTAAGCTTATCATGAGTCTGGTCAATGACCTCTTGAGGAACCTCACTGAAAGGCTTCTCGTAAATGCTAAGATATTTTTCGTACCAATCCATAACTACATTTTTTTATTTGCAAATATACGAATTTTGCCAGAAATGAAAAAGGAAATTGGAAAAAATAAACGATATTTTGTTATTTTTGTATAAAATAGGTGTCTTTTTCTTTTTTTGTAACTTTGTCACCAACTATTGAGTATTAGCATCAAGACAAAAATATTAGCTTGATTTTTTCAGGCTAAAACTTCCTCAAACAATGCTTTCCATTTCTTAGCAATTGCCTCTATGCTAAAACGTTGAACATTAACTATTGCATTCGTCCCCATCTTTATCCTCAAATCATTATTAAATGCTAATCTTATCATTGCATTTGCTAACTTATCCACATTTCCATTTTCGACAAGAAAACCGTCATTGCCGTCCTGAATGATAGAACGAGGCCCCCAAGGACAATCGAATGATACCACGGGAACTCCACAGGACATCGCCTCAATGATGACCAATCCGAATCCTTCAAAACGTGAGCTACAGACAGCAATAGCACTGCTTTCAAACTCTTCCCGAATTTCTGAGGTGGCAGGATTCAAAGAACATCTCTTACGATCAATATCCAACTTGTCAATGAGTTCTTCATAGGGTCTTCGGTCGCCATCACCATACACATCTAAGCGCCATTTTGAACATTTGCCTTGAATAGAGGCCCATGCTTGTAACAGATGATCATATCCTTTCTCATAGCTATATCTTCCTACTGCAATAAAACGTTTACTTGTAGGGTTACAATTTGCGGATGGTGTAAATGAGAGTGGGTTTGGTATTACTTCAACGTTGTTCAACTCATACCATGATTCCTTATCACTATTAGTTAGTACTACAAATCGGTCTAATCTCTTGAGATTCCTCAAAAGTGTGTGCTTCCAGTATCTTGAGAAGATGTTCTTTATAACACCTTTTTCATGTTCTTCAAATGTACGAAAATGAGCCTTGTTAATGTGTATTTCTCCGATTTTCTTACTTCCATCATTTATAGATGTAATAAAGTTTATTTCTCTTCGGAGCATGCTTATTGTAATGTCTGGATGTAGTTGCATTAGGCAGGATATCAGTCTTTTCTTGTAAATGCGTTGCTTTTTTATGTAGAGCAAAGTCTTTTTGAAAAATGGCTGATTCCATAATTCTTCAAAATTAATATCAAGGTTTATGACTTTCACCTTCTCAGAAAGAGGATAAAACGTTTTTCTTCCCTTACCATCGGTAATGATAATTGAAATATCATAGCCATATTGTTCAGCAAAAAAATTTGCTTTGAGGGTTAGAACTCTCTCCATGCCTCCTGCAAGATATAATGCTGGTGTGCAATATGCAATCTTAATCCGCTTTTGTTTGTTCATTTCAAAGAAACTTTGTGAATTAAATGCAAATGTACCAAAAAAATTTGGAATTATCAAATGTTTTGTTTACTTTTGTAGAAAAATAGAGGCTTTTTTTATTTGGCGATTGATGATTGCTAATATTGATATGATTTAAATGATGAAATACGACTATTTAATTGTTGGTTCTGGCCTGTTTGGCTCGGTTTTTGCTTATTGTGCGAATAAGCAGGGGAAACGTTGCTTGGTGATTGATAAGCGTCCGAACTCGGGAGGCAATTTGTATTGTGAGAAAATCTCAAATATTAATGTCCATAAGTATGGCCCTCATATTTTTCACACTTCAAATAAAAAGGTTTGGACATTCGTCAATTCCATCGTGGAGTTTAACACGTTTACGGAATCACCTGTCGCTTTTTATAAAGGGAAAGCCTATAATCTGCCTTTCAATATGAACACTTTCTCTCAGATGTGGGGTGTACTCACACCAGAGGAAGCAAGAAATAAAATTGATGAGCAGAGAAAAGAGATGGAAGGAAAGACACCGACCAACTTGGAAGAACAAGCCATAGCACTGGTTGGGAGAGATATTTATGAGCGTTTGATCAAAGGATACACTGAAAAACAATGGGGACGGAAATGTACGGAATTGCCACCATTTATCATTAAACGTCTTCCTGTACGTTTTGTTTATGACAACAACTATTTTAATGATATATATCAGGGCGTCCCTATTGGTGGTTATAATAAACTCATTGAAGGATTGTTGGCTGAAATCGATACGAAAGTAGATACAGATTTCTTTGCTAATAGGACAGACCTTGAATCTATGGCAGATAAGATCGTTTTCACGGGAAAGATTGATGAGTTCTATGATTATAAATATGGGAAACTAGAATATCGGACTGTCAGATTTGAGAATGAGGTGTTGAATACACCAAATTATCAGGGACTTGCCCAGATTAATTACACCGATGCTGATATTCCTTATACACGAATTATTGAGCATAAACATTTTGAGTCTTTCGCCGACGATGTTTACAAGAATCCTCAGACGGTCATAAGCCGTGAGTATTCTGTGGAGTGGGAAGATGGAATGGAGCCATATTATCCCATAAATGATGAGAAGAATAGTAGTCTATATAAGAAATATGAGATATTGGCCCAAAAAGAAGATACTGTTATCTTCGGAGGCAGATTGGCTGAATACAAATATTATGACATGGGACCTATTGTTGAAAAGGTTTTGAACATGTTCTCTGAATAGGCTATTTACAGAATGAGGGTCTTGTAATCGTTCATTCACAAAGTATGTCAAACTGATAGCACCAATGGTGCAAAGGATTTGAGTCACGAAGATTTCCTCTCGGACCAATATTCCAGCCGTTTTTCAAATATTCGCCATTTACTGCATAACGTATCTTGCATCCAATAGGGGATTCTTTACATGTAATGATAACAGTATCACCAATCAAATTGATTCCTGAAATAATATCAACATTGTCTTTCCGAATAACATTGAAGCCATAATTACGTACTTTCTTGACAGATATTGTGTCAAAGCTTAAGGGAGGATGGGGTACATTAAATTGAATATGTACATCATTATTTTTAATATCTGTTTTAATGGGAACTACTCCTATAAAACATTTCTTATGATGTAACAAATCAAGAACAACTTCACCGACAAGACTTCCAAACCTTTTCTGACTAATACCATCGGGGTGTAAAGATTCATTTACAAATGAATAAGGATACATCGGGCCACTAGCCCAGAATAAGGTGTCGTCTCTGATAAGTTCCATTTGGGCTTGTGGTGTATGGGCTTCTGTGCCATAGAAATGATTGGGTTGATATCTTTTACCTTTAGTAACAATATTTGTTTGATAGCAGATGATGCGAATGTCATTAGTTTGGTGTGTAATATTTTTGATATCGGTGTTAAAGTCTTGATACATCTGTTTGAATAGAGATTTGTAATCTGTTTCTGGATAATCTGCAATATCCGATTCTCCTTGCATCCAGCAGATTGCTGGAACGTTAAACTTCCATCCTTTATCTTGCGCATGACTATATGCACAGGTTATTTCTTCTAAGAATTTATTGTAGGGAGAAGATCCTTTACTCAGGTTTTTGATAGGTTGCATACCAAGCCCACCAGGGAATATACAGATGATAGTATCTTTCCCTGTTTTAGAGGCTAGTGATTCGGCCATACCATAGATAGATAATTCAAAAGATCGTTTATCATAGTGAAATAGTCTTTTGATATATTGCTTCAATCTACTGGTTGGATCATAATATCCGTATGCATAATCTAAACGTTCTGTCACGATTCTACCGTCATATTTTATTCTGAGTGAATCGAAATTTGTAATGCGGATGGCTTCTTCACCTAGTGCATAGCTTTGTCCATAGACGGGAATGCAGATGACAACTTTACGTCCCCAGTCTGTTGTTTTTTCTTTTATATATATAAAGGTATAGTATCCTGTTATCAGGATAAGAATTGCAATTATGGTTTTAAAAACGGTTTTCTTCATTTAATGATCGTTGTAATTACTATGCAAAAATACAAAAAAACATTGAATAATAGAACTTAGCAGCACATTATTTTATTATTTCAATTGTTTTTTGTATTTTTGCACCAAACTATATCGTTTATGAAAACTCTAAGAGAATTAAAGAAACTGGCAAGAGAGGAACTGTATGCTCCTAAGATCAAAGTGGCATTACTCGGTGATACTGCCACCCAATTGTTAGTAACTTCCATTAAAGGTGAAGCTGTGGATAGAGGATTGTCACTAAATATTTACGAGGGAGAATATAGCCAAGTAGAGCGTCAGTTGATGGATCCAACAAGTGAGTTGTATGAGTATGATGCTGAAATAATTATCATATTTCAGTCGACCCACAAACTGGGTGAATACCACAGTTCATTAACAGTGGAACAACAAGAGCAATTGGCTGATGACCGTCTTTCTTTTATATCGTCAATATGTGAAAGACCGTCATTCGCCAATAAGAAGGTTATCTACTTCAATTATCCTGAAATAGAAGATACTGTTTTCGGTAGTTATGCTAATAAGGTGGAATCGTCTTTCTCTTTCCAAGTTCGTAAACTGAATTTTGAACTGATGCAGCTTTCCAGACAGTATCCTAATTTGTTTATTTGCGATATTGCTGGACTGCAGAATATGTTTGGTCGTCAGTTTATGTTCTCTCCGAATGTTTATATGACTACGGAGATGGTAATAAGCGTGAACGCTCTGCCATACGTGGCATCACGTGTCGTGGATATTATCGGGGCAATCAGGGGGCAGTTTAAGAAGTGTCTTATATTGGATCTCGACAATACTGTCTGGGGAGGAGTTATCGGAGATGACGGACTTGAAGGTATTGAGTTGGGGCATGGCTTAGGCATTGGAAAGGCCTTCACGGAATTTCAGATGTGGGTCAAGAAATTGAAACAGCGTGGTATCATTATCTGTGTGGCTTCTAAGAATAATGAAGAGACTGCCAAGGAACCTTTTGAGAAACATCCAGACATGGTACTAAAACTTGATGATATAGCTGTCTTTATGGCAAACTGGGAGACAAAGGTGGATAATATCCGTGCCATTCAGGGCATTCTGAATATTTCTTTCGACTCCATGGTGTTCTTGGATGATAATCCTTTCGAGCGTAATATCGTTCGTGAAAACATTCCGGGCATTATGGTACCAGAACTGCCAGAGGATCCAGGAAAGTATTTGGAGTATCTATATTCATTAAATCTTTTTGAGACAGCATCCTATAGTCATGCAGACAAAGATCGTACAAAGCAATATCAAGTTGAGGCCAAACGTGTGTCTTTATCAAAGACATTTACTAATGAGGCTGACTTTTTGAAATCATTGAATATGATTTCAACCGTTTCTGGGTTTACAAAGTTTAATACGCCTCGTGTTGCCCAATTATCACAGCGTAGCAATCAGTTCAACCTGAGAACTATACGCTATACGGAGGCAGATATTGAGTTGATGTCTAAGGATCCGGATGTTATTGATTTGAGCTTTACGCTGGAAGATAAATTTGGTGACAATGGGCTGATTGCTGTTATTATCATGAAGAAACAGGATAAGGATACGCTTTTCGTAGATACATGGTTCATGAGTTGTCGTGTTCTGAAACGAGGCATGGAGAATTTTACCCTTAATACGATGGTAAAGTATGCTAAAGAGAAAGGTTATAAAAGAATTATAGGAGAATACATTCCTACTCCTAAAAACAAGATGGTAGAACAACACTACCCCAATTTGGGTTTTACACAGTTGGAATCAGGATCAAATCTATATGTCTTAGAATTGGATAGTTATTGTCCGCGTGAATGTTATATTGTTAAACGGGAAGAGCAATGAACGGGAAATTTATAGTTGAGCACATTGGCTATGTGACAAAGAATATAGAAAAGACAGCAAACACCTTTAAGGTCTTTGGCTATGTCGCTGAGAACATTGTCAATGATGATACGCAAAAAACGCGTATTTGTTTCTTAAGAAAAGAAGGTGATGTCTCCATTGAATTGGTAGAGCCATATCCAGAGAACGAAACGATGTTAAAGATGTTGAAGAAGGGTGCTACTCCCTATCATACCTGTTATAGAGTTCCCGATGTTCAGGAGGCTTATAATCAATTGATGGATTTGGGGTTTACGCCATTATTCTCTCCCGTCGAGGCACCTGCTTTTGATAATAGACTGATATGCTATTTCTGGAAAAACGATATTGGTCTTATAGAGGTTGTGGAAGAAGAAAAAGGTGAGTAAGATACTCACCTTTTTAATTCTTTACTAATCATCTTTGAATATAATTCTGCACCTTCTCTGTTGAGGTGCCCAAAGTCATAGAATAAATCAGCATGTCCAACAAATGCAGAATCTCTATAGTGATCAATAAATGGAATATGATGTTTATCGGCTAATTCTTTGGGTATCTTATAAACATCTTCTTTAGAACATATATACATAGGTGATACAATTAACGAGAGTTGAATGTTTCTTTGTTTGCAGTCTTTGATAAATCTTTCCAATAAGTTCACTCGTTCTTGATCTATGGGGAAAGGGTATTCTTCTGCTTTCAATCCGATTGTATCTAAAATACCGTCTAGAGGTTTCCACCCCTTTAATGCCCTGTCCATCGATCCAAACTTTCCTGTGATAAGATTCGGAAGGCTTCCAGTAAATCTGTAGACCCATGATAATTGATAGGACCAGTATTTGCCTGAAAGTTTAAGCATTTCGTCACAGGTGTCACTCATACCGCAATATGGCGCCAATGATCCTGCTCTTTCTTTTCCAGAATAGGGTGTGTTCAGAAAATCACAGGGATGAACCTCGAAGACAATCTCCTTGGGAGTATATCTGGACAGTATATTTCCAAGTAGACCATAATGGAAATAAATATTCTTGATACCCCAATCTGCTGCGTTGTAGCAGGTCATACCTAATTCCTTTTCAAAAACCGATGGTACATAGTGATGAAGACATCTGGAACTTCCCATAAATAATAAGGAATCTCTGGTGCTCTCATTCGAATAACTGATCTTATATTCATCAGTTGCATTCGAAATACGATATAAATAACCTAAGCCATAACCTAATATCTTGTCTATTACAAAAAACAGGCAGATGACGGTGACGATATGAAATAATAGCTTTTTCATTTCAGAATTGGAAATAGATAAACTGGTTATTATCAAATACACCAAAAAGAAGGATGCAGACAATCTCAACTGCAACAGTTAATTCCCATCGCCAATGCTCAGCCCAAGTAGGCAGATATAACTTTTTATTTGGGAACCATTCTTCCTGTATATCTACATAGATGAGCGCTATAGTACAAATGGCTGCATTAACCATAGTTGGCATATCTGTGAATAGTCGTCCATTCCAATGATTAATAATGCTGCCCCATACACACCCAAATTCTGTCATGGATGAGGAGTGGAAGAGCATTAAACCGAATGTTACTACCAGATAGATGCCTATCATTTTAATGACATAAGGTAGCTTGGGCCAGCCTTTGGCATTCACTTCAATCTTTCTTTTCTTAAAGAATTGACCACTAACCATTAAGGGGATATACCATAACCCATGGTATAATCCAAAGAGTAAGAAAGTCCAGTTTGCTCCATGCCACATACCAATGAAAGTCATGTTTAGCATAATGGCCATGATAGTACCATTTACGCCTAATTTTCTGAACTTGATGTTTAATGGTAAAAACACATAGTCTGTCAACCAACTGGTCAGTGACATGTGCCACCTGCTCCAGTAGCCTGCAATATCAAGGACAAAGAACGGACGTTTAAAGTTTTCTGCCACCTTAAAACCCAGAATCAGTGCTATACCAATAGCCATTTCACTATAGCCAGCAAAGTCTGCATACATTTGTAAAGGATAGAGTAGTGAGGCAAAGATAATGGATATGGCGGAATGATGCTCATAATTATTCCAAATGGCACTGACGTAAATATCGAGCCTGTCAGCTATGCACATCTTTAAGAACATACCCCATAAGACTCTCCTAAAACCTGTAAGGAAATTATCAGGATTGAAAATCCTGGTCTGATTAACTTGTTTGAGAAATGGCTTAGGACGGTCAATAGGACCAGAAAGGATTGTTGGGAAGAATGCGATAAAGTTGGCGAAACTTATAGCATTCTTTTCAGGCATGATCTTTCCATTGTAGATGTCTAGCACATAGCTCATGAGCTTAAAGGTGAAGAAGCTCAAGCCAATAGGAACAACCAGATTTAAGGCTGTCCAACTAAGATGGATACCAAGTAAGGATGCAAAAGATGCAATCGATTCTGCAAAGAAATTAAGATACTTAAAATAGAATAGGGCACCTATGCCCATCACAACTCCCACATTGGTTATGATGGCCGCCTTTCGCTCATCTTCTTGGTCTAAGTAGTAAGCAACTCCTTTCCCAAGTAACCAGAATGTAACTGTTAAGATGACGAGTAAAAGTGTCATCTTGATATCCACCTGAGAATAAAACCAATATGAACTCAGGAGCAGAAATACATTCTGAAGATCTTTCTTATGTTGGCATATATAATAAATGGTCAACACAACCAGAAAGAACCACAAGAAGGCAAGGGAGTTGACAACCATGTGTGCTTACACTTTCTTCTGGATGCTGTCAATCAAGTCGCCTACATTATCCCATGACAGGATTTCACGTGATTTAAACTCAATGCCGAAAGCCTCTTCCATGGCAGCAACCAATTGAACATGGCTGAGTGAATCCCATCCGTCCACATCATCTGCAGTTGTCTCGTCCGTCAGCACGAGGTCTTCTTTGTCTAACTCTTCGCGGAAGATTTCTTCTACGCGTTTTAATATTTCACATCTTTCCATATTAACTTGGTATGATAGTTTTATTATGCAAAATTAGTAAAAACACAGCAATTATCCAAATCTTATTGCTTTTTTCTTTCCAAAAGATGGTTATATGTGTATTGAAACCTATTCAATGGGCATGTCAAACTGGTAACACCAATTATAGATGGGATAATCTTTCTCTAGGATTTTTATTGATAGAGAATCTCCTTGAGAGTCACGGAGATTCCCTCGTGGACCATGCAAACGCCCACTCTTCATATACTCTCCATTGACAGCATAACGGACACGGCACTTATAGGCTGGCTCTGAACATCTGATATGTATCTTGTCCTCATTCAGGGATATGGCCTTTGCAATATTGCGATTATCAGGGGTAATGACGCTAAATCCGAAATAGTCGGCCTTGGCTACTTGAATAGTGTCAATTACTAACGGTGGAGATGGCACTTGAAAATCAATCACAATATCCGTGTCATGGCATTCGGCTTTTAGGGGCAAGAGTCCACGCTTGTTATTATGTTTTTTTATGATGTCTAAAGCTGTTAGCGCGACAAGTATACCATGTCTTTTTTGCCCCAATCCGTCAATATGTATTATCTCATTAACGCAATCGTATGGATAAACGGGACCACTTGCGTGGAACGCAGGATCGTCACGGATTAACTCGAGTTGAGCTTGAGGCACTTCTGTCTCAATACAATGATATGCTGATGCATTAAATTGTTTGGCTCTAGTGATGGCATTTGTCTGGTAACATATAATCTCGATGTCCTTTTGCTGCTTTGTGATAAGTTTGACATCATTGTTGATGTCTTTTGTAAATCTAAGAAGTAGTTCCCGATAGTTCGTGCCAGGATAGCTGTTGACGTCTGTTTCACCTTGCATCCAGCAAATAGCAGGAATCTCAAAGGTCCAACCTTTGTCAGTAGCAGATTGGTAGGCAGTTTTTATATCGCATAGCAATTTCTCATATGGCTTAGTGCCTTTCCCTAAATGAGAAATGATTGTGCCGTCAGATCCTCCAGGGAAGATGCAAATGAGTGTATCTTTTCCTGTCTTATTAGCGAGGTATTGTGCCATGCCGTATGAAGTCAACTCATAGGCATGTTTTTGGTAGTGAATTAACTTTTGGAATATTATTTTCAACTCTTCAAGGTTATAATAGCCGAACTGATGATCCATATTCTCTGTAACAATACGCCCATCGGCATAGTTCGCCAATGTGTCTAGATTTGTTATTCTTTCAGCATCAATTCCCAAGGCTAAACTTTGACCGTAGACGGGAATGCAAATGACTGTCTTGGATTTATCGCAATTTTGGCAGGATAGAAATCCCCCAATAGCCAATAAGATTAAGATATATTTCTTTTTCATGGATGCAAAGATACATAAAATCAATGAAATCTTTTGCTTTATCACTTTTTTTTTCTACTTTTGCATGAAAATAGCAAGAATCATGAAAAGGGAAAGTAATTTTGAGGTCCTGAGGACCTTGGCCATGTTTTTCATTGTCATCTATCATTGCCTGACCCATGGGGTGGGGGGAGAATATGGCTTTAGTACAGTCCAACCTGTTTCATTCTCAAATTTGCTGTTCTCTGATTTTATGCTTGTGTTTAGTAGCATAGCTGTAAACCTCTACGTGATGATTTCGGGTTATTTCCTTATTGATTTGAATTTCAAGTTGAGCAGAATTGTGAGGACTTGGGTGATTTCCTGTTTTTATTTGTTCTCTATTTCCTTATTGTTTATATCCTTGGGCTTGAAACCATTCAGCATTGTCACCTTTGGTAAGAGTTTCTTCCCATTAAGTACTGACGCTTATTGGTTTGTTACTCAATATATCGGACTTCTCATCCTTTCTCCTTTCCTGGCAATTATGCTCAAACAACTGACGTATAGACAATATGTAGGTATGTTGATAGGCGGTGCTTTTATTTGTTTGGCCATTATTCCAGATTTCCCATTGGGGAAAAGGTTTCATGTAGCTCATGGTAACTCTCTACTTAGTTTTTCCTATTTATTTGTTGTGGCAGGTTTTATCAAACATCATTTGGGTCAACTGCCCTCCAAGAAACTTATGGCCGCAATATCAGTGACTGTTTTATTAACTTTTGCGTGTGAATTATTTGTCGGAACTCAGCAAAGTATCTCACATCTTATTTGGTTTGATTATAATGGTCTGCCTTTTATCCTTTCTGTCCTGATCTTTATTCTCGTTAAACAGGTTAAAGTCTCAGACAGTGGGGTGTGGAATAGTTTGGTTAGGCTTGCACCTTATACATTTGGTGTATATCTGATCCATGACCATTTGTTTGTTCGTGAATGGTTGTGGAATGCTCTCTCTCTTACTTCTCAATGTAAGGAATGGGTATTTCCTTTAATTGTATTAGGGATATGTTTGCTAATCTTCCTTTTCTGTTCGTTGATAGAGACAATTAGAAAGAAAGTATTTGTAATCTTAAGGTTTGACAGTTATATTGCTAAAACAGACAATTGGTGTTTTACTGGTATTCGAAATTGAAGCCGATTTCTTTAGCAATTCTCAAAACTTCACGTGTTTTTTCCTCGGAGAAAGATTGGGGTATGGATGAATGGGTGCCAAAAATGACAAAAGCCTTTCTTTCATAGGCTTTTTGTAGTATCTGCCGCATTCCTTCTATATCAGTATTTGGCCCTATTCCTATTCGGCCATATTGGAATACATGACGATCAGGGTTAATTAGTATGGCTCCAGAAATCATCTTGCATCTTTGTTGTGCAATTACTGTCCGAATGGTTCTGTTGTTGCAGCCATGTGGTGGAATGACAATTTTAAGAATTTTCGTTGTGTCAAACCCTTGTTCGTGGAGTCGTTGGTAACTTTTTTGGATATCGGCTTCAATCTGTGATGCGTCCCAGTTCCACCATCGCTCATGACGCAGGCCATGCAATACGATGCCAGCCCCATGCCGTTGCCAGGAAACTAACGAGTCTGCCACTACGGGTTCCATCCTGTCAGCGATAACCGCAAAATTAGGCGTGATCCCTACTGCGTCTGCAATCTCCTTCACCTTGAATATCCCTCTCGTACTATCATCATCTATCCACATGGCATAGGCTTTTTCATCTTTAGAAGCCCCATGCCAGAAATCCAGGAATCCAATATAAATGGTCTGCTTACTTAATTCGCTACCAAAAATCGGAATCCGTTGCCAAAGAGCCACCACAATAATAGTGATGAGTGCGAGTGTAATGAGTAGAAATAACTTTATTCTCATTTTCATTCAAGCGCTTTCCCTTGAAAATAGTCGCTGTCAATTATCAAGTCAGATATTTCTTGGATTTTATCAGTAACAGAGTTCTTGTAATCCTTATTCAGAAGCGTATGGCCTAAACCGCGCCATTTGCTTTCAATGCCCATCACGTCTAAGATGGTTGTATAGACATCCAGTTGATTACATTCTCCAGACCATGCTGTGGCATTGTTAATACCACCATTAATAATATATATAGGGATCTCTGGTTTGACAATTTCTTCCATATCAATGTAACCAGGACGAGCATCATGGTCTGAGGCTATGACGATCAGACTGTTGTCATAGATACCTTTTTCTTTTAGGAAATCTATGTATCTTCCAATCTGCTTATCTGTAAAATGACAGTTGGTCAGATAGTTCTTGTATTTTTGGGGAAGGTTCTTGTCTGTTAGGTGAAATCCGTGTTCCACGAAAGAACCGTATGGTTGGTGCATGGAGAATGTTAATATCAATGACATAAAGGGGCAAGTAATTGTCTGGTCTATTGAAGCAGCGTATGTGAAAATCTTCTCGTCATCAAGATAGTCGCCATTTTCGAATTCTTTCATGATCTCATGATAATCCAATGTGGAATAGAGCTTCTCAAAACCATAGGCATCAGACATTCCTTGTTGTTCCCAAAGCGTGGGATTGGTGGGGATGAGGGTATATGATATGGAGTTAGGAATTAATCTCTTCAATTGCTCTGGTAAGCCGAAAATCTGATTGCTCTTGGCTTTTGTCGCTGTAATCTCAGCATGGAGAGGTAGTAGTCCGGCCATGTAGATAAGCTGTCCGTCTGACGATTCACCAATTGCCACATTAGGTTGCATGTGACCATTGAAATAGGTGGTGCTGTCATGTTTCAGACGATTCAAGTTGGGAGTGATCTCTTGGCCATCAACGACTAAGTCCGACGATACCGATAAATATGACTCTACGAGTATGAAGATGATGTTCTTGATGTTTTCGGGCGCCGTCCGTCCTGTTACTCTTAGTTGATAGTTGGTAAATTCCTCCTCAATTTCCTTCTTTTGTGCTTCCGTCAGTTCAATTTTACCTCCATCAAATAGATGGTCAAAAAATAGAGTCCTCAATGAGCCGCGGTGGAATACAGTCCAATTGGGCCACATCGCATCTAATTTTGGTGATTTATATATCGTTTGGTTTAATACACCTTCAATGGTCTTTTGGGGATGAAACAAATATGAGACATGGACTGCGAATCCCATACTCAATACAACAACCCAGAGAATGCCGATTGTCTTTAAACTACTAGTCTTGATGTCTGTATGCTTGGACTTAAAATAGAAAATGCAGAAAAAGACAGCCATCAGCGGAAAAAACAGATCTATGGGCTTGATTCCAGCAAGCATACTGTCAATCATGAAGTCATCTGTCAGATTGCTAGCCTGTCCAAGAGCAGATTTCAGAATGTATTGGTTGAAAAAGCGGGAATATAAGATGTTGCAGAATGACCAAATTAAGGTAATGATAAATGTAATAGTCAGGCTTGTCCTAAGTCTCTTAAAAGTAAGAAGCCATACAAGACTTAATATAATGGATATGTCAAGTAGACAGGCGATAAGATTATCAAAGCACGATGTTTTAAGACTGGCTGATTCTAGTGAAATCGTGAATAAGATCTGGTAATGCATAAATAGCAAATTGACCAGAGACATCATGAACAGTAATAGAAACGTCCAGTTAATGTATTTATTAATTCTCATAATTTTTTTATTTTTTGTGTGCAAAAATAAATAAAAAAAATGTTATTTCCAAATTTCGTTTTTTTTATTTGGTAAAAATGCTACTAATTTAGCGACAAGTAATGATAACGCCAACGTAACTAAGGCATACACAATAAGGCCCCAGCTACCCCAGTATACAGAGAGAGGTAAAGTTACTTCTCTGACAATAGGATGAACAATAAGAATATAAAGAGAGATGTCACCAATTACTTTCACTTTCTCCCATACAAAAGAGGGAACTAACTTAACGAAGGCGATACTCATCAATGGTACTACAACAGGAGTCATCATCCAAAGATAATAGTTTCGTCCGCATAGAACCAAACATGGTAATAGGCAAATGAAAACAAGAACTGCTTTCGCCTTTACAGAAAAGTAGTGAATATATGAGGGAAATCTGGCGGCAAGAACACCTAGTGCCAATGGCATTAACCATCCCAATACATTATATTTCGTCCAAATCAGGATTCTATGAGTATCATAAATAAGCAGCCCCATAAAGACAACAGAAATTACGGTGATTCCTATCATATACTTGACAGACCGACGATGGATGACAAATAAATAAAACAAATACAATTGCATGGTCATACCAAAATACCAATAGGGTCCAGGTGTGATATTCTGCTCATAAGGATAAATCATATTTAATAGCATAGTACATTGAAAGAGGAAACGTGCTATAGAAAAATGTATGTTCCCATCTCTAATTATAATCACTGCTATATATGCCATTGTACCGAATAGAAGTGGGAAAAACAATTTCCTATAATGAGATTGTAAATAGCTTTTCCATCCAATTTCTGCATGGTTATCATATTTCAATGCCAATCCATAACCGCTTAAAAAAACAAATATTGGCACTCCCAAATGCCCCCAATAAGAAAATAAGTGTATCAAAAAATCAGGGGAAAAAACGGAATGCCAGAAATTGTTATCATTTTCAAGGCGATATGCAAATTCATTCTCTTGAGCAGCACCTGGCATTTTATGTGCGTAATTATGAATCATAATGCATATGATTGCAATACAACGCAAGGCGGAACATTCTATTCTTCTCATCTTTAGATTGTTTATTATGCTTTTACTGATACACCCTCACATAATCAATATAGTATTTGAGTGGGAACTGGGTGTCATCTGGCTCGCCGCCGTTGGAGCCGATGGCGAGATTCAATAGGAGATAGTGTTTGAAACCTACGACATCATTGGCGAAGGGATTCTCCGTATTGCCGTTGTAACCTTGGTTCTGGGTTTTTGAAAGATCGACTTCGTTCAAAAGTTCATCATCGAGGTAGATGCGGATGAACTCTTTGTCCCAATCCATGCGCCAGATGTGGAACTTGTCTGCCCAATAAGGATCCTTCTCCGTGAAATGCGTGAAGGGAATCACGGAAGAATCCCAAACACCTTTCCATCGCTCCGGCGAACCCCAGCAGGCATTGGCGAAAATCGAGGGATGGCCGTCTTTGATGTAATACTCCATGATGTCGATCTCCCCATTATTCGGCCATTCCCACTTGTTGCCAAGCAACCATATAGCAGGCCAGGCACCTGATGTCACAGGAATCTTCGCTCTGATTTCAAAGCGTCCGTAGAGGAACTGTTGGCTGAATTTGGTTGTCAGACAGCTCGATGTGTAACGGATAAACTCACGGTTCTTACGCCAGTCGCTGCTGCCAGCCTCATAATGAGGATTGATGAAGAACCCTTTCTTCGCCTCAATCACCAGACAGCCGTCTTTCACCTTGGCATTCTGCGACTGATACCATTGCAACTCTTCATTGCGCACGAAACCTGACTCATAACTCCACTCCGTCGAAGGCTCGCCCTCAACATCAAACTCATCGCTCCATACCAGGCGATACTCCTTTTCTTGAGCAGAGACATCAAGAACGGATGCCATCGTGAGGATAATCGATAATAAGACTCTATTCATGTACAAAGATGATAGCTTCATAATTACTACGGGCTTAATGATTGTCCCATGGGGTGGGACTGTTTGTCCCAGGGGATGGGACGTTATGTCCCATGGGGTGGGACAAATCGTTCGCTTCTTGCTGGTTTCCTAATAGTTCCTGGTAAAGTCATAGTCCTCAAACGTCTTGTCGAAGCTGACCTCCACACCTGGTGCATATTGGTGCACGATGTCGATAATCTCCTGTTGCATCTGAGGGTTGATAAGTCGCTCGCCATCCTTGTAGCGATAGTATGTGCCTTTGCTGCCAAGGTGAGCTGTGAGACCATAGCGGATTTGAGAACGAGCCTCGCGCGACTGCACATTTTTATAGACAGCGGCGATGCCCTGAGCCATCGTCACCTTCTCAGCCTTCTGATAGAATCTGCACTTGCCATCCTCGAGGGCGTTAGGAAGAACGCACGTCCACAGCTTATATTTCTGTGGAACTTGCAGACAAACCTGATGACGAAGACATGTCTTCGCCATCTCACAATTACTATTGGGGCAAAGAGCCCACCAATCTGGTATCTTATTGAAATCAAACATTGTGCAAAGATACTAAATTAGTCGATGATTTCCAAATGTTTTGTGCTTTTTCTGTGGGAAATAGTGTTTGCATACACTTGAATTGAATGTGAATACATGTTATTATGAATTGATTTTCAATTAATTGTGTTCGAGTATATGCAGTGTACGTGTTTTGTGAAGTTTGGAATTTCGCTCGATTTGCACTATCTTTGAGCTTCGCTCCAAGATACTCACGCTCGGAAATTCTCAAATAAATTTGGAATTTCGCTCGCTTATTCGTATCATTGAATACAATTCGAAGATAGGCCGCATCTCGGAAATGAAAATAAATCTTGATTTATTTTGCATTTCGCTCGATTTGCACTATCTTTGCAGCGATGATACACTACATTCAACTGCTTAGGCCGCTGCAATGGCTCAAAAACGTATTCGTCTTTGCGCCAATCTTCTTCAGCAACAATCTGTTGAAGCCAGATTACTTTTGGCCCACGCTTGTGGTGTTTGCATCATTTTGTCTGATTTCGAGCTCCATCTATTGCTTCAACGATCTGAGGGACGTTGAGGATGATCGTCAACACCCCAAGAAATTCCATCGCCCGATTGCTTCCGGAAAAGTCTCAGTCAGAGGCGGTTACGTGATGATGCTGCTCTGTACGATTGCATCTTTCGCCTTGATTCCGCTGGCGATGAGCCCCAATACACCTTATTTATATATAATAGTGGCGGCCTATTGGCTGATGAACATCGGCTACTGCATCCGTCTGAAGCAGATTGCCATTCTCGATGTGTCGATTATTGCTGTTGGATTCGTGATGCGCGTGTTGGCTGGAGGTGTCGCCACAGACATCTGGATTTCCCATTGGTTGGTGATGATGACCTTCCTGGTAGCACTCTTCCTGGCCTTCACCAAACGAAATGATGATTACCGCATCTATGAACAGACGGGCACCAAGCTGCGCGTCTCGATAACTGGCTATAACAAGACCTTCATCAACGAGGCCACAGCCATCATCGCCTCAGTCACCCTGGTTTGCTACATCATGTACACTATGTCACCAGAGGTCATCGAGCGGATGGGCACCCGTTATGTCTACCTCACTAGTGGTTGGGTTCTCGCAGGTCTTCTGCGCTATCTCCAGAACATGATCGTCTTCGGCCTCAGCGGCTCCCCCACGAAGAGCCTCGTCAAGGATCACTTCATCCAGCTCTGTATCCTAGGCTGGATCGCCTCGTTCTTTGTGATTATTTATCTGTAATTGTGAAGAAGGTCTATAGTTTATTTCTTATCCAGCCTCTGAATCGCAACATCTTTATCCAAAGTTTTGATAAGCAGCTAAATAAGGCGAATATTGTTTTATTTGATATACATACTTGGAAAACAGGACTATAATAGATTTCCAACTCTTTATCTGCAATTATTTCATTAGGCATAATAAAAGCTTCTCTTGCATTATTAACCAAGTTGGAAATTTCCTTTGATATACTCCCAGATTCCTTGATATCTCTAATTATTTTTTTATCATAAAACATCCATGCATAGTATTTCCTGTTATATCCCCAATAATGCATGATTTTTGCTTTATACAAAAAAGCAATTCCATTGGTTGGCTGACAATTCCACTCTCCAGCAAGTTCTTTAATGGGATAGTGATAGAATTCATTTGTTGCTGCTAATGGGGATTGATCATAATATCGAGAATATTTAGTTGTACAGATTTGCCATCTTTTATTCCACTCTCGATAGAAATCATGGGTAAAATCACTATCTCTAACATACATTACACCACTATTGAAATACTTCAAGTCATCAGAGTAGGTCCATCCATCTTGTTTTGACCATAAAAGTAATTTGTCTTTATCTTTGTTTTGCTCAACAGGCGCATGCTTATCCTTAACGGCCCAAATTATACCATCAAACTTATCTATTTCATCTAAAGTATCTGTAATGATGGTGTCATTATCAATAAATAGATAATCACCCTCAATAAGATTTCTTAAATTAGTTTTTAGCCATCTGGATTTGGGCCCTTTATTATACTTTGCAGGAACATCAATTGTTGTTATGTTATTGACGTATTTCTTTATCTCACTTCTTTTACCAATAATTGTGTTATATGTGATTTTGTCAACAACAAGTTCAACATATGCATTAGGATTATACTTTCTTAGTGAAAAGATAGACAACAGAGCCTGCTCAAGATATATGTCAGTCTCATCACTTACAACAACGTATACTATCTTGGTCTTCATAAATCTTTATCTTTTTGAATTACTTTTCCATAGACGGTAATATAAATAACTAGTGAGGGGAAGATATAAAATTAGGTAAATACCATACTTGCTGAAACCTAATTGCTTGTGATAAGTTCGAAGTATTCCTGAATGATTCCTAATGTATGAGACAACTTTTCGAACTCTTTTGTCACGATAAATTTGAGGATACTTGCAAATTCTCCCAATGAGTTCATTATAATAGAAAATGCAGTGATATGTACAATACTCTTGAAGATGAGGAAAATGGTCATGTATAATATTTTCAACCAAATCCAGTCTCAAAATTCGGTTGTCAATGTATTGGCTGATGTGACTGTTAAAATAATCCTTGGACAATGAAGCTCTTCTATGGGAATAGATATATAGGGGCTCGTCGACGATACATACAGTTTTGCTACATGCAAATGCCTGGATATTATAAATAAAGTCTTCGTCAGTCTTTAATCCGTCAGTATTCCTTATATGATTAGCTTCAATGGTTGCCCTTTTATATATTTTAGTCCAACACTGAGAATATATTTTATCTTTTATGAGTATTGCTTTCAATGCTTCATCCCGGTTGAGTACATATTCTTTTCCTGTATGTTTTGTGTGCTCATAACTACCGTCTTCATTGACTTGAATATAGTTGCAACAAACTATATCGGCATTATGCTTATATCCAGATTGCAGCATTGTACTAAACATATTGGGCTTGATTTCATCATCGCTGTCTATGAAAGCAACGTAGTTACCGGTCGCATGTTCATAACCAATGTTTTTTGCTGTTGCAGGACCGGAATTTTCTATATGTATGCATTTGACATTAGTAAAGCGAGAAGTGTATTCGTCGCAGATACCCCCCGAAGAGTCAGTAGAACCATCATCAACAAGGATGATCTCAAACATCACATCTTCTTGTTGTAGTACGCTATTCAGGCAACGCCTAAGGTACTTATCAACATCGTATACCGGTATTATCACACTTATATCCATAATAATGTAAAATTGTTACAATTATATTATTGGTAATTTTATACTATCAACTTTTGTATGTCATTTGGGTAATCATTTTAGTAACAATTCTAAGCGTGTATGCAGTAATGCATGAAATGAAGAAAGCTGCAAAAAATAGCAGAATGTGATTGAAATGACTATATTCTACGTTCATTACACAAAATACAAACTCATGAACTAGGTAAAGTTCAAGGGAATAATTTCCTATGATTGATAAAAACTTTATTATTCCAAAGGGAAGTGACCTTATTAATTGAATGCTAATTAAAATCATTGAAGGCGTCCCTATAGCAAGAATTAGGCTATGGATAAAGTAATGATAGGGGACTTCAAAGTCCATTTTTTTTACAATAGTCATAATAATTGCCAAAAGAAGAAATGAAGTTGAAATATACATAAAATTCCGATTCCACTTCTTACTTGTTGATAAATACATGCCTATAGAGAAGACTGGAAGCCTTTTAATTGTCAAAGATATAATTCCCAATGGCGTTATTCTGTCAGAAGTTTCTACAGGGCCCCAGTATGAGCAAATTAAATAGACAATCAAAATACAAATGCCTGTAAGTATAGGTGTCTCACGTAGGAACTTATATAAAAAAGGAGAAATAATATAAAGGATAACTATTGCATCTATGAACCATAGGTCCATACTTGCTATTGATATTACTCCGATATTCAATGCTTGTCGTACAATTATTGATGCTCCTAATAATATGAATATAATGTATTTTGTTATGCCAAAAATAAGACAACTTGGTACTATCCTGAAAAAACGTCGTTTATAAAAAGTGGAAATTGAATATCTTTGAAGGGAATGTGTCAGCCCTATACCTGACAAAAATAAAAAAATATCAACTCCCCAATGTCCAAAATTATGAAATACATTGAAAGGAAATGGGTTTGATTTTAAAAACCACTGATGAAAAAGCATTATCGCAAGCATACTAAGACCCATTAAGGGGTGTCTCAATTCTGATATATACTGATCGAGTGATTTTGTTTGTATGTGTCCAAAAGTAGATTTGTCCTTTCTATTTAATAATTGATTTTTCATGATTATCATATTTCTTTTCTGACAAGTAATCGTACACGCTGAATACTATCTTTTGCTCCTTTACAAAAGAAGACTATGAGTATAATATTGATGATAAGGTATAAGGACATGCCTATGATACAGTATATTATCCATGACCAATAGTCTTCTGAAACATTGATGGAGACGAATTTCAGCAATATGTGAGTTGTTTCAATACTGACTATTGATACAAGGATATTTCTTGACGTTCCCTTCCAATATGTTATATAGGATTCGTGTAAACCTGAAGTGAAGAGATAATAAGGCTTCCAAAGCATAGCTATAAAACCTATTGAAATTACTTTTCCCAAAAGAATGCCAGAAATGCCCCAATAGTAACCTGCTACAATGGTAATGCATACATTAATAGCCAGTTCTGTCCATGCTGCCCAGACATCAGCAAACAGACCATGAGCAGAGCTGAATACTTGGACAATAACACGTGAGGCATTAAAATATCTGGTAATACATAGTAACAATAAGATGTCACGACCTAGAATATATTCAGCTCCTAGCCATATACTGATAAAGGGTTCTATAAAGTGATAGATAGCAAAAAACATCACTCCTGCAACAAAGTGCATGATTGTGTTCAGTTCCCAAAACACTTTCATAATGTTTTGCTTGTTACCCTCAGCGATTAAGTTACCTATGCCTGCACCAAAACTGTCAAGAACGGAACTGAATAGCAAACTGATCTTGGCAACTATCATAGTGTAGTTCCCGTAATAGGCAACCATCTTCAGTGAGACAAATGCAAAAATGAATAGTTCGTCACTTTTTTCTGTGATAAAACCTTTTAGCTTATGGATAAATATCTGTCTAGTCTTTGTGAGAATGTCTGGATATTTTTTCAGTAAAAGTCTGCCAGATTGTTTGTTTGTCTTTAGCCATGGGTATTCTTTATCGATTTTCAGATTTAGTATGATGCATGCAATGATTCCGAAAAGGAATTCTATAGCAACCCAGATATAATAGTTCTTATAATAGTATGCCAGTAATATCTGAATGGCGGTTTTAATGAGGGTTGCTGACTGAAGATAAAATGTGACAACATATTTCTTTTGATCAGCCGACAATAATATCTGTCGATAATTGATAAAATAGCCAATAAGGGATGACCCCAATAAACTATAAAAAGAGAAATATACGATACCTAAACCAATCTCTTTACCTTCAAAGATGATAGGAAAGAAAAGACTTACAATGATACCACCAGTGAATATAATAAGACCGATGCATTGGTAAAGAAAACCAAAGACAGACATAATCTCATTGATAGACGCTCGATCGTTTGATTGTATTGGCTTATAAAGGAAATAGCTGATACAGCTTCCAATACCTAATTCGGCTAAATTCAGATAGCCAAGGATATTACCTAATGTACCTGTTAAACCAATGAAGTTTGCTCCTAAACAATCAAGGAATATCTTTCTTGAGAAAAAGGCAAAGAAGAGTGATAGGAAGTAAAATAAAAGATTTACTTCTGCATTCAACACACTCTTATGTACCCTTCCACTCATGTCGTATGTTCCGTATGGATGAAATCGGTATTCTTCCGATCAATATGTAGGATATTTTTAAGCATCCTCATCACAAGACCTGGAATTGCCAATACTTTGCTAAATGAGCGTATACGCAACTGGCTAGGGATGGCGATAAACAAAGAAATAGCTAAAACGCCAAGAACTATCCACCATTTCTTGCACCATGCAGGAACAATTATGGTTATCATAATAGAAATGCCACCTAATAAAACAATCAGAATAGAGCGTGGAATTAATGCTTGTTGGATGGTCTTGTCTATGAAATTAATTTTTCCATGGACAATGGCTCCAGGGATCTTGGGTAAATTGCCCAATAGACTTTGGATCTGGGCTGTCATCCAACGCATACGTTGGCGTTGGAAATTATCTTGGTTACTAACCTTCTCATCAAAAACATGGATATCAGGTGCATATTTGATATAGACTTCCTGATGGAGTAGGAGGGCTTCCATTTCACGGTCTTCACCAGCAGTTGAGAGTTGGAAAACGTTTTTTTTGAATAGTTGGTAGTCGAAGCACATGCCTGAGCCAATCAGTGCAGAAGATAATCCAAGGCGATTATGGGCTTTCCGGAAGATGGTGTTATTGATCTCTTCGCTGGTTCCATCTAGAACTGCTACATCGTTATTGGCATTTTTAGCGCAGCGGTGGCACTGGATAGCATCATAGACAGAGCATAGAATATTTAATTGAGACAGGAAATCTGGACGAACAACATTGTCGGCATCCAAAACCACTACATTGTCAAATTCTCCTTGAACTTCGTTGATGGCATATTGCATGGCCTTAGCCTTAGAGCTTTTCTCAAAAGTGGGGGTCAACAAGGTGATAGGTAATGTACGCAAATAATTGTTGGTTTCTTGCTTCATGTGATCAGAAATAACCACCAGCGTATAATGCGACGTTGGGTATTCTTGCATGAGGAACTGCTCCACTGCATTGATGATGACACGGTCTTCGTTGTAGGCAGGATATAGAATTAAAAATTTGGTCATCTCATCTTTTAAGGCAGCTGCCCGCGTGGCAAACTGATCTTCCTTGTCATAAAAAAGGGATATCATGGCAAAAAATGCCACATAAGCGACAGATCCAAGGATAATGAACCAGACAATCCAGTCAATAATATGTAATATTTGCCACATCATGATTTGAATACTTTATTAGATTTGAAATTGAATCTGCCTCCAAGAAGTTTGGTACTGATGATACCCCAAAACGTTACCAGAGGGGCACGGAGGAAGGTTCGATCCCACATTTCATCAACCAAATAGTCAGGAGTAGCTATCGCGAAGATAAATAGAGCAATTGATCCAAGAGCCCACCATTTGAGTGCTAATGTCAAATATATAAACGGAAGAATCAGACTCATCAGGATAATGATGCCCACCATCGTCGTTCTTGGTAGTAGCATCCATTGAGTGAGCTTGTCTGCCAAATCATATTGCTTCCTGAATATGGCACCAGGCAGGAATCTAATGTTGCGGAAAAAGTTCTGTATTTGCTGAACTGTCCAACGTCCACGCTGTTCATTCATTTTTGTGGTTGTCCGTTTCTTCTCACCATAAACCAATATGTGGTGGAAATAGTCAATAAATATCCCTTGGCGAAGCAATAGGGCTTCCAGCTCTTTATCCTCACCTGCTGTTTTGACTTTCATAATGTTGGTCTTAAACCAGTTGAAATCGAATGCTGTACCAGATCCCGCCAAGGCTGCTGAGAAACCTAGATTGATATGCCCACGGCGGAAAATGTTGTTGTTTATTTCTTCAAAGATGGAGCCCATACGAGCTGCAGCCGTATCTCTGTTGCGCGCAATACGATGAAATTGAATTGCTTTAGTCGCTGCCGTTTCAAAGGCATCATTAACTTCAGTCAGGAATTCCTGGCCCACAATATTATCTGCATCTAATACCAAGGCTATATCATAGATTTTAAATGCTGGTAAATTAAAAATGGCGAATTGTAATGACTTAGCCTTGGTACTCACCTCAAAGTCTGGCGTTAATAGGGTGATAGGATATTGGGCCAATTTCATATTTGTCATCTCGCTTTGGTGATCTGAAATCACGACCACGTCAAACATACGTTGTGGATAAGACTGGCTCAAGATAGACAAAACGGTGTGCTCAATCACATGATCTTGCTGATAGGAAGGTATCAGAACGACAAAGCGACGTTGTGTTTTGGCTTTATTGATGACTGTTTTTCTTTCAAATAATGCAGCTACGGCATACACACCCATATAGAGTACTGTGCTTGCTACAAACGCGAAAAGCGTCCAATCGAAAATATATAAAAAAAACCAGAAGTTCATATCTTTAGTTTATAGTTTAACGTTTATAGTTTATAGATGAATACCTCGCCATTCCAAAATCACAGACTCCATTGATTACGGCTTTGAGATGATTAACTTTGGCTTTGAATGTAAATTTCAGTAGATCTCGTGGAGCGACAATACATGATAGATAGCAATAGGCTAAGTATTTATATAATCCATGCCAGTTACGTTTGACTAAAAGAAGGCGATTGCGTGTGATATAATAAGTGTGCAAAGGACTGCTCTGGCCTGTTGACTGACTTTCTTTATGATAGATGGTACAGGCTGGGTCGTACCAGATTTCGTAATCGGCTCGGGTGAACATTATTGACCAATCTAATTCTTCGTAATATAAGAAATAGCATTCCGGCATAATACCAACCTTTTCTATAACCTCACGTTTAATCAGCATGGCAGCACCATGAGCGTATGGCGTAGTGTGGGCAATATCAAATTGTCCTTGATCTTCTTCGCCATAGCCAATAGCTCGATTCCGAACTGTTATTTTGGAGAGTGGGGTGTAACCAGCAAATTGAATAGGATTATTGTCCCATGCAAAACGGATTTTGGGACATACCAAAGCTATATTGGGGGATAATTCCAGTCTACTGATTAATGGCTGAATATTAAAAACCTTGAAATAGGTATCGTTGTTAATAAGAAACAGGTATTTCCCCTTAGCGGCTTTGATACCTAAGTTGTTACCACCTGCAAAGCCAAGATTCTTGTCACTTCTAATAACTTTGACTTGCGGATATTGTTCTTGAATAAGGCTCGCTTCATCTTTTTGGGAAGCATTATCTACAATTATCACCTCCATGTTTTCATTGAAGGGGATGGAATCAATCAGGGAACAGGTATCTTTCAGACCGTTGTAATTGACTGTGATAATTGATAATTCATAATTCATGACCAAGGTAACAGACCTTTTACTCTTAATTCTTTCTTCTTTTCAAGTCTGACTCGTTTCTTTTCTTCTTGTATAGCAAGTTGACTATTCTCATACTCAATCCATTCTTGTTCAATCCATGGCAGAACGTATACAATAGTAAGCCCCCCATAGAAAATGAGACAATTGGGAAACTGCATTAATACCTGGTTGCCGTAGCCTCCTAATTGTTGGGAAACCATTGCACAGGTTAGTCCCGCGCCAATACCCCGTAGCGATGGACTTTTCAGCTTGAATAGAACTATCCAACATGCTCCTCCAATCATGATGGCCGTACAAATCAGGAAAATGGTGATACCGATGATTCCTGTATGGATCCATATAAATACATACTCAGAATCAGGGGGAACGGTCGCCATGAAGGTATATTTGTTGTTGGCCGGTACATTCTTGTATCCAACAGCCATGCCAATTCCCCATGGGGCTTCTGCCATGTATTTCTTCATTGCAGCCTGATTAATGTCGCGTACATTTGCAGAGGCATCATTCTTGTCAAAAGCACTTCGCATACGTCTAATCTGTTGGTTACCTTGTCCGATATTTGTGAAAATCAGCAGAAAAACGAATATGCCAAACAGGATGGTAACTGGTACAGCAATCTTAATTGATTTGGAGAGGAAAACAAATGCCATCATTCCCGCCATGAAACAGGCAATGGCTGTACGGGTGCCAGAAGGGAACATTCCCCAAAGACATGCCAGACCTGTAATCAGGAAGAAATATTTGTATTTCTTGATTTTGCTGGTAATACCGAAAATGATAAAAGCTACAGCAGTTGAGGCAATACCGACACCATAGTTGGCTGCATCATTATGAAAAGACATATAACGAATGAGAGTTCCGGCTTGCAAAATATGAGTCCTACTTCCACTTCCATGAATCCAAGCACTCTCTGCTGCTGTAAATCCGATGTATTTTTGTTTCCAAACCCAAAATACGGCAAACAAGGATAAGGCTCCCCACACAATAAGATATTTATTCAGTATCTTGGGATTACTGATATAAATGGAAAAAACTAAAAATGCATACATGGTTTGGTATGCAATGGAACGGGCTGTTGTGTACCATGAACCGACATCAATACCAATGCCACAGGTGTCATTGAGTACTTCCAAAGTGCAAAATCCACACCATATAAGGAGAGCAAAAAGCATGATATTGCCACAGCGCTCAAATTTCGAGTCCTTCACATCTATAATGGCTAATGCTAATAGAATAATTTCCAATATTTCATTAGGTAAGGAGAGGGGAAATGGTACTGAAAATTTGCCTCTCCACATAATAAAGAAGTTCACCACAAATAGTGTCCAGAATGCAAACATTCGATATCGGAATATGGTAAGGACAATCAATATGATGACAGGAATGAGGCAGACAATGGCAAATGCTGGAAGACCAGCCGTCACAAATTGGTAGATAGCTAGTAAAAACAGGAGAAAGAGTAATGCTACTCTTCCTCCGTTGCCTTTGATGGCTCCAGAATAACCCGATACCACGGCTTTATCCATCTTTATTTATTTTGCGTGACTATTCTCGACTGCTGTCAAGCCCATTTGAGACAAGCGGTATACAAAATTGTTGAACTTTGTATATGGGGGTAATTGGCCAACGAATTCTTCCACTGCATAACGCTGGCATTCAGTTAGGTACATGAACAGAGTATTCTGGTCTTTTAGTTGTCCTTGTAGTTCTTTTAATGCCTTTTGATCTACATCCTTCCAAGTACGGTTGGCGCGAGTCACCATCAGATTGATTGTTCCCATGTTCAAGAGACCAGGAGGAATCGAGTTGTCATCCAAGTTGGGATACTCGATAATGGCAATCTCGTTAGGCAGGATATCTGGACATATATCCTTGATGTCTTTGGCCATGATAAAGCGGCTGTCTTCTGCCAAGAAATCTTCATCGTAGGTCAGGCGACGAACCTGCAGACCAATCGAGATCCAGTAGTTCTCCAATTCCTGGGCAATGTAACTTTTTCCGTTGGCTGCATCTGTAGATAATAAATTAAGTACATTCTGCTGGCCTTCTTTAAAGTTGGGGAGAAGGGTCTTACTTAATTGTCGCAATGCCATGTCAGCAATTGTTTTGTTGAAACGACGATAACGAAGAGTGCTCTCCTTGGGGAAACATCCCATGACGGGAATCTTCGTAATACGTTCTGAACGCATACGATCGCGGAGAGTACGATCCAATAATTCAATGATGAAGAAGTACATGGCTGTCAACACGAATGTCAACATGAATGCACCTATAAGAATCATGATACGATTAGTTGGCTGTGCATTCATCGGGAACATCGGTGGGTTCAGCACACGAAGCGTAGCAGTTGACATTTGTAAGTTTTTCTGACGAAGACGAGCAGAATTCAATGCTTTCAACATTTCCATGTAGTTGCCCTCTATAAAGCTAATATGTCTGTCTTTACGGGCAACAGTGGCTCCTATAGGTGCATAATAGAGAATCTCCTTGTCGAGTTTCTCGCGCATAACATCTTGTGCACTTTCTTGGGCTTTTGTTTTCTCCAGTAAAAGAACCTGCTCTAGCCAACGGCTAATCATATCGTTAGCTTTTACACCCGTTTCTGTACTATAGGTGCCTGCTTCAATATCTTTTACTAAACCTCGTACATTATTAGTCGCATCTTGAAGCATCTTTTCTGCCTTTGCCAATTCCAATTGGGACTCCACGCCAGTTCCTCCTCCTTCGCTGTTCATCAATCGGAGATTAGATATACGAGACTGGATTCGAGAAATGTCTGTTACTTGATCTGTAAAATCCTTATTAGCTTTAATGATTTTTGCACGATCTCCTAACTGGCGCTCTAAGTAATCCATTAAAGCACGCGTTGTTGTCTTGTCTATCAATAAATTGTTATCAGATGTTTTTTGGTTTGCATCTAAATTGGCAATCATTTTTGTTTGTTCTCCATAATTGATGATTCTTTTCTCTACATTATAACGAATCAAATCGTCTTCAGCATTGGTCAGAATACGGTAGAGACGAGCCACTTCACGCTCAAAGAATTTGATGACATTATTGGTCTCACCATAACGTAGCTGTGCATATTGGCGGGCAAACACTTCATTCAGGATGTCCAAGGTATTGTAAACAATTCCAGCATCGTTGGCAGAATAACCAATGTCAATGATATCACTTTTGTTAAGTTGTAATACTTTAAGCCTTGCTGTAATATTGTTAACACCGAACCATGGATGATAATTCGTAATACCAAACAAATAATTATCGGCAGAAGGCTTTTCGTAGGCTTTCAGATTCGCATAAGTAGCATTTTCACTATTATGGTTAATCAAAGCTTTAACTTCAGCAGGTACACTATTATTTAAATGTCGGAAATGCTCTGCAGATATATAGTTATTATCTTTGTTAGGATTGCCATACATCATACAGCGGGCAAAAAGTCTCAAAGACACCTCATGTATGGTGACATCAGTCGTAATTAATAACATGAGATTTGTCATGTTTGTATTAGCTTGACCTCCTGCAATACCAGAACCACCTTCCAGATTGTAAGCAGTAATCATACCTGTATAAATGGTTGTATTTGCATCATAAACACGCTCCATGTTGCGAGTAGAGAACCAAGCGATTACCAATGCGATTAGGGGAAGGATTATTAAATACCAGCGAATCTTGTATAAAAACCGAACTATATATCTGAATAAATCCATAACAAATCTCGTTTTAAGTTATTTTTTTTGCTTTTTCTCTGCTTTAGCTGCAGCTTTAGCTGCTTTGGCTTCAGCTTTTTCCAATTTTTTCTCTTGTTTATTCTCTTCCTTTACGGCTTTCTTAATTCGTTTCTCGACAGCCTTATTCTCTTTGGCAATCTCCTTGCTAGTCTTTTGGGACTTCTCGTCAAGTGTTATCTCTGTGGTAGAATTGGTGATGATAGGCGTATGCGTCAGAATTTCCAAAGTCAGAATGTCTGTTGTAATCTCAGTTTGGAGTGCTTGGTAACCTGAAACTTGTCCACTTTCGTGTAATTTCGTATAGGCATAATCTTCAATGTCCATATTGCCATTTTCGAAATCTTCACGATTCAAAGCACCTGCTCCCTGATAAGCAGCAGCAGCTTCTCCTAATGTTTTTAATGATACTAAATTGTTGGTTATTTTAACATATAAGGTGGCAATTTGAAGTTTTAGCTGGTCATAAGCAATATCTTTCTGGATAACTGCTCGGTCAACTTCAAGCCTTTTTCTTTTTACGGCAGCTGTTAAATCCAAAATGTCTTCTAATGGCAAATTCAGATTGACACCAAGATTCCAATAATTTGATTCTGTTCCTTGATATTGCATTACCATTGGGGTATATGCGCCACTTGTATTACCCCACATGTCACCTTTACCATAACTAAAGCTAGCATGAGCTTTCAGATATGAGAAAATATGCCTTTTCTGTTTGGCTACTTCTGCCTGGGCAATCTGGCGTGCCTTCTCAAAAGACATAATCTGAGGCGTTGACTTCGCATTCTCCAACAACACCGACAATGGTGGCAGATGGAACTCAGAGAAGTTAATATCTTTATCCTTGCTGGAATCGAAGAATCCCGCAGCGATACCACTTTCGTCGAACTGGGCGAAAGCAGAGGTTGTTGTTCCTGCGATGGCTACAATAAATAATAGTCTTTTTAACTTATTCATTGCTATGGAGTTAATGTTGTTTCTAAACGTTTTCTTTTTGAACGAAGCCAGTCAGCGTACGGAAGATTATCTGCATGTCCATCTTGAAACTGTAGTTACGACCGTACTCGATATCCAACTGTTTACGCTCCTCAGCAGACATCATCCCGCCCTTGCCACGCTCTTCTACCTGCCAGAGGCCTGTAAGGCCTGCAGGTGCCATAAAGCGGTCGATGCTCTTGTCTGCAGTGAGCTTTTCTGCCTCGTAGAGGGGGAGGGGGCGGTTGCCGACAATCGACATGTCACCTTTTAATATATTAAAGAGCTGCGGTAATTCGTCGATACTGTATTTGCGGATGAACTTGCCCACCTTTGTGACACGTGGGTCGTTCTCGATCTTAACGAAGGCATTCTCAACTTCTTCCTTCTTCTCCTTGGCATAGTCGCTCTCAGCCACTACGTAGTCGTCGCCTACCAGCATAACCTCATCGTCGCTAATCATCATGTCGGACTCCATGCCCATATCCATCATCATCATTTCGGCCTCATCGCCAAGTGGAGCAGTGATAACATGCTCTTCCTCAGCTTCTTCTTTCTTTTCGGCATACTGGTTGCCTTCCTCCTTGGCCACGTCCTTCAGACGCTGCTCTGCATCTTCATACATGGAGCGGAACTTCAGGAAGTCAAAGATGGTATAGTTGGTTCCTACGCGCTTTGACTTAAAGATAACGGGACCCTTGCTCTCCAGACGGATGGCAATGGCAGTGAGGATAAATACTGGCGAGAGAATAACGATGGCCAGTAATGAGAAGAATATGTCGAAGAGACGTTTCCAAACAGGAATCTTGAACTTCAACATGCGGTACTTGGGTACGGCATCGTCGAACAGGATGTTCTCACGATCGGCAATAAAAGTGATCTTCTTATTGAGATCCGTGATGGATGAGGCAGCATTGACGGTATCGTTGATACCGCACTTCTGATACATCTGCCTGTCTTCCTTTGACAGATCGTGAGTGAGCAAGATAATATATACGCCCTTGCTCTTCTTCTTCAGATAGGTGATGGCAGTGATGTCCTCATTGAGCACACCCTGTTCAAAGAACACGATGAAGTGCTCATTACGGACATGGGTAGAGCAGGCTGCAGCTGCCTCCTTGTAATTCTTCGTATATTGTACCAGACGACCGGGAATGTACTTGAGACGTTCCTCAGTTTCGGGATTGCTACCAAGATATACAACGC
>JAEEGF012264624.1_pt1 | contig 43747 bp, 42 predicted proteins | sample 9134171 | NCBI WGS metagenome assembly JAEEGF01 (sample SAMN16246542, study PRJNA631951) | gut metagenome | biome: gut microbiome; feature: rumen; material: AP-attached | host: Bos | place: Iran: Karaj | collected 2018-10 | reverse complement strand
CGTTGTTCTCGCCCATGACCTCATAATCGATGTCGATGCCCACGACCGCATCGGCCCCGAGCCGCACCGCCCGGCTGACCATCTCGTCCATGGCCTGCGTGCGCGCCTTGACCAGTTCATCCTCATACGATCCGCTGCGCCCGCCCACGATGTTCCGGATGCTGGCCTTGAAATCACGGATAAAATTCACGCCGGAGATGACCTCTCCGAATACGACGCCCCTATACTCCAGAATGGCGCGCCCCTCGATGGTAGGTGTGGTGGTAAGGATCATGACTGTCGGTCTTTGTATTCTTTCAAAGGTAAGAATAACGGGAGAAATATCAAAACGGGGGCGGGTTTTCGGGGTCGACCTGCTGCCTGCCGGACCGTTCCCGAGCCTTCTAGAGTCGTTCCCTGGCCTTCTAGAGTCGTTCCCTGGCCTTCCGGATCCGTTCCCGAGCCCCCGGGCGCAAAAACCGCCTCTCACGCGCTGAAATGCAACATACCGCCCATCGCCAACCGGGGTATGTTGCGATTGCGTGCTCAGAAGCACGATTTTGCAACCGACGGTTCAGCAAGAGAGAGGTTTGAATCCCGTGGCACTTTACCGCGAACCATCAGTTCGCGGACCGGGTGTTTCTTTGTGCTATGCTCAAAGACTCCATACGAATCTTCCCCGCCGACAGTTGGAAGTGCCTCCAGCGCTGCCAAATGAGGCCTGTTGATAACTTTTTTGCGGGTCTCGGAAAACGAATTTCCAGTTCGCGATTCCCTACTATATTTGTAATTGACATCCCCCTGGAAACAGTACCCGAAAGAGTCATCTCTCCGGACCTTGCGTCCGGGGGTGTCACCCACTCTCTCTCAACCCTAAAAACCTATCATGCCCATGTCTGTATTTTACACGGACAGTGTCACCATCGTCAGTATAGAAGGTGACCGGTTCATCTCCGCCTCCGGAAAGCCGAAGGCGCAGAACACATTTTTATATCGAATAGCACTTGCAATTCAGAAAAAAATGCTTTCCTTTGCAATAGAGACCGCAGCAGTCCAGGCGCAGGAGCAAAGGGCCAAGGATGCGAAGAGCTTCCGCCGACTGAATGCCTCAGATTACAATAGTATGCTTATTTCTTGACAGGGATAAGTGTACTTTTTTGTTTCTGAGGCATTTATTGTTTATGGACCCTCCCGGGGGTACATAAAGACCACGCCTCCCGGCGTCCCGCTATGGACGCCAGGGGAAGTAGAGCCGCCACCCCGGGCAGCCGGGGTTACCGCATGATCCGTTGGCAAAAAGGAAAGCAAGCTATACAGACAATGAGCAGACAATACAGTGACAGAAAAATGTACCAAGCCCAGAACACCCTCGCCCTGCTGAGCCTGATGGGCTTCGAGGGGCTGGAGGTCCGGGAGGACGCCTACGTGTCCTTCCGCTTCTGCGGGGAGATCTTCGAAACCGCCCGGATGGAGGGGCGCGCATGCCTCGGGATAAGGAGAGAGGTGTACTCGGACGAAGAGTATGACGCGGTGATTGAGGCCGGCGATGAGATGATGGGCACGAACCCGGACCTCCAGTGCCTCTTTTCCTATTGCGACTGCGCGAGGATCCGCCTCTGGGTCCCCTGCGCCGATGCTAATAGTTTCGAGTCCGCCCTGCTGGGCGGCATGGACAGGATGGAGACCATCCGGTCCGAGTTTGAAGCGCGGGTGCTGCGCCGGCTCTTCGAAGCGGCCGCTCCCGTTTTCGAGAATATACTGCATAAACGATAACGCATATGGAAGCTATCATCATCATTCTATTGGTCGTACTCATCGGATTCTCCTTCGCGATTTGGAAGGACGGCCGTTCCAAGGAGCAGCCCGTCGACAGCGGGCTGCAGCAGAAGGTGGATTCCCTCCAGAAGAAGATGGACGATTCCCTCGTCAGAATCATGTTCCTGGAGGACAAGGCGAAGGCCGCATCCGACAAGACGGAAGAGAAGGAGGTTGCCAAGAAGCCCTTGACCGCCGAGTCCGTCCGGATCGCTCTCCGGTACAACGGTTTCTCCCCGGAGATCATCGACACCCACCTCGACGACTGGCAGGCGGTACGGTTCAAGGTGGAAGAGACCTTCTTCCGCATCGACACGTCCCGGCTCCCGCTCCTGACGCTGGAGACGGGGTTCCGGATGGACAAGGACGAGGACGTCGAGCTGATGGAGCGTGCCGCGCGGGAAGTGACCGCCGGCATCTTCGTCGGGAAGGCGAAAGTCCTGCGTGGCGAGGAGGAATCAGCCGTCGTCTTCCAGGCCGAGTTCATCGCCGACTCCTACCTTTACTTCAGGGACAACTTCAAGGAGTACCTGAACATCGTCATTGAGACCCACAAACGCTTCTATGAGACCTACGAAAACCTCAAGGAGGAGAAGAAGAAGGAGCAGGATCAGGTGGACCGGGTAATCAACCAGGTCCGATCCGGAGTGGAAACCAAGAAAGTCATGTCATAACTCGAATCATTAATGAAATCCATTGATCCATCCCTCAGAAATGCCTCCGTGCTCCTTGCCGGAGGTGCTTGCCTCGTCCCGATTCTGGCTCGGGTTTTCTACCCTTACAGCTGGTTGCCCGTCCGGGGAGCCTGGCTGGCCTCGATGCTCGTTATTCCGTTGCTCTGCTTCTGGTGCGGGATGCTGCTGCACTACCGTGTCGGCGGAAAGGCAAGGGTCTGGCTTCAGGCTGCTGCCGGACTCGTCGCTGCCTTCATGTTCTATCTCTCCCGTCATACCGTCAATGCTCCCAGCTTGAGCGAAATCGCATCGACCTACCTGTTCGCTTTCTTCCTCGGCGTCCTCCTGCCGTGGGACCATCTCCGGGAGAACGGGGACCATGCCGGAGCGAAGTCCGCCGTCCTGTGCGTGCTTACCGCCCTCTCCTACACGGCGCTATATGTAGTGTGGCAGCGGCTCGATTGCAAGATGCAACCCCGCTTCGCCGACATGGAGCAGTTCCTCCTTGTCCTCACGACGAATATGCTTCCCCTGGCCATGGTTCCACCACTCCTGCTCGCCGTCGAGTTTGCCTTCTCGAAGGCGGGTCAGTGGCTCGGCTCCCGTAAATGGTTCCTCTGGCTGGCGGTTCCTGCAGCACTCTACTGCTTCCTGGGGGCTTGGTTTCACCGTCCATGGGGAATCGCCCTGGACCTCTCCTGGGAAACCGCACGCCTGATCCGGCTCCTCGTCCAGCCAATTACCGTGTACCTGATGATTGTCATCTGGAGAGTGGCCGCTAAGTCGTTCAAGGGGCTCCGGCAGGATTACCCGACTTGGAAGGACGTTTTCAAGGTGTAACCTCATAACAAATACAAAAGCATATTCGATATGGACAAGAACAAAACACAACAACGGCAGCCCGTCAGGATTGTCGAAGCAATAAACACCTCTCTGGAACAGGCCGCCAGGTCTCAAGGACCAGCATTGGGCATCCCCTCCGGCTTTCCGTCCCTGGACAGGCTCACCCGGGGCTGGAGTGCGGGAGATCTGGTCGTCATCGGGGGCCGGCCGGGGACGGGGACCACCGCCCTGGCCCTCGGGATGGCCAGGAACGCGGCCGTGGACTTCGGCGTCCCGACGGCCTTCTTCTCCCTTGAATCGACGGTCATGGAGATGACCGACCGGCTGATCGTCTCCGAATCCGGCATCCCGATGGAAAAGCTCCACGGGGAGCGGGCCATGCAGGAGGACGACTGGCAGCGGATGGAAGCATCCCTGAAGAGACTGTCGGAGGCCCCGCTCTATCTCTATGATACGCCTCCCGGCCTGCCTCCGGAGTACCGCATTACGGAATTCCAATCCCAGGCCGAGCCGCTGACGAAGGACAGGAAGGTGAAGCTTTTCGTCATCGACAACCTGCAGGCGACCGTTCCGGACTGGACCGGGTGGGAGCCGGAGTGCCTCGCCCACGAGTGCCGCAAGACCCTCCATTTCCTCAAGCGGACGGCCGAATCCCTTGGGGCTGCGGTCATCGTCCTCACCAGCCTGGGAAGGCCGGTGAGGAAAGGCATCACATGGCCCACCCTGAAGGACTTTGACGAATACTGTCCGAACGCGGAAGACTTCGCCGACAAGATCATTCTCCTACATAAGGCCTCTTTTCCCGACCTCAGCAAGGAGACGGATGACGTGGCCGAGGAACTGCTGATAGCGAGTCTCGTCCTGAACAGGAAGGGACGGACGGGGGCCGCGTGCCTTTCGTTCGACCAGGAGAGGATCCGGGTGGAGAATCCCGAAGAAGGCCGCTCCGCCGCCGGACGTATGCCCTTTACCGACACTTCTGAACCCGGGACTTTCTGATATGGAAAAGAAAATGATCACAGCCAAGATTGCCGGCATCTCCCGGCTTCGCATGGAGACGGACGGCCCCGGCATACGGACGCTCGTCCATCTGAGCCGCTGTCCGCTTCTGTGCCGATACTGCCTGAACCCTGAGCTGAGGTCCGGCCGGATCGGCAAGCCATTCACGCCGGAACAGCTGCTGAAGGAACTGGAGTGCGACGACGTCTATTTCCGCGCGTCGAACGGCGGAGTGACCTTCAGCGGCGGCGAGCCCGCCTGCAGGAGCGAGTTCATCGCGAGGTTCCGCAGCATCTGCCCGGAACACTGGACGATAGCCATAGAGACTTCCCTGAACGTCCTGCCTAAGCATGTCGAACAGCTCGTCGGGTGCATAGACCTTTGGATTGTCGACATCAAGGACATGGACGGGGAAATCTACCACGAGTACACGGGCGTCGCCAACAGGAGAGTCCTCGAGAACCTGCGGTATCTGGCGGAGCACGTTCCGAAGGAACGGGTCCTCGTCCGGGTCCCGCTCATCCCCTGGTACAACACGCCGGCCGACGTGCAGGCGTCCATAAAGGCCGTCGAGGAGATGGGCTTCAAGACCGAGACCTTCACCTATGTGACGGAGCCGGAGCAATCGCCGGGAGCCGGGAAGCCGGAGTACATCGACCTTCTCGGAGACTTGGTCGATCCAAAAGCCATCACCGACACCCATCCGGAGGGTGAAAGGAAGATGTTCTGGAAGAAATATGTGGAACGGATCAATCAGGCAATGCCGTTGATGGGCGTTATCGATTTTAATATGACGGAGGGCGATGACAATGAATGGACTTAATGGGATTAAGAAATGCCGATTGCTCCGGCAGATCCGGGAGCGGCTGTGCGATGACAACGGGCTCTTCTTCACTGAAGAGGAGTGTCAAAAGGAACACCCCGGCTGCAGGGGCACGTGCCCCGCATGCGAACTCCACCTCCTCAGCCTGAACAGGATGCTGGAGGAGATGAAGCAAAACGGGGAACGTATCAATTACGACGGAATCAAGGAACTCTACGCAAAAGAAATCGAATCATGGCGTTTCTGAGACAGGAGTTGGCCATCGACCTGGGCACGGCCAACACGGTGATATTCAAGGACGACGCGGTCGTCCTTGACGAGCCCAGCATCATAGCGACGGACACCAAGACGGGCAAGCTCATGGCCCTCGGTACGCCGGCGCAGCTTATGGAGGAGCACACCCCTCCGGGCATCACGACCATCCGGCCGCTGATGAACGGAGTCATCGCCGACTACGACGCGGCGGAGATGATGCTCACCGGCTTCATCCGGAAGGCGACCGGGCGGCGGAAGTCCATCCTCGCCCCGGCCCTCCGCGTGGTCATCGGCATCCCCGGCGGCAGCACGCCCGTGGACATGCGGTCCATCCGGGACTCCGCCTCGCATGCCGGCGCACACGACGTGGAGATGATCTACGAGCCGATGGCCTCCGCCCTCGGCATCGGCCTGGACGTCACCGCGCCGAACGGTAACATGATCGTGGACATCGGGGGAGGTACGACGGAGATCGCCGTCATCTCCCTCGGCGGCATCGTCGAGTCCGCAAGCATCCACATCGCCGGCAACGAGATCACCACGGACATCATCGACCACATGGCGCAGCAGCACAACATCCACATCGGGCGCACCACGGCCGACCAGATCAAGTTCGCTGTAGGGTCCGTGCTCCCCGAGCTGGACGGGGCCGAGGTGCCCGAGCCGATCGTCGTGACCGGCCGGAACATGGTGACGGGTCTCCCGCTCGAAGCGACCATCGACTACCGGGAGATCTCGATGTGCATCGACAAGACCATCGCGAAGATCGAGAACGAGATCCTCAAGGTCCTCCAGAAGACCCCGCCGGAGCTCTACTCGAACATCGTCAAGAATGGGGTCTGGCTCGCAGGCGGCGGGTCGCTCCTCCGCGGCATCGCCAGACGCTTCGCCGCAAAGGTGAACATCCCCTTCCACGTGGCCGAGGACCCGCTCAAGGCCGTGGCCAGGGGGACGTGCCTGGCACTGAAGGGGTCCGACCGCTATCCGTTCATGATGAAATAGCATAGGATGATGGGACTGACAATCAGAGATCGGGAGAAATACCAGGTGTATGACTGGGAACTCTTTGAAACCGACGAGTACGGCTTAAGACTGATCGTGGCCGCCAATGATCTCCTGCATGCGGGAGACGTTGAAATCAAAGCAGTCTACCTTGAGAAAAACAGGCCCGTCTACTTGATGGGTTCTGATGCCACCTTGTATTACTACCCCAGTCCTGATGAGATCCTGGACCAATACATTCCGATTCTGGCGTTCCTAACTTGGAAGAACGGATATCATCAAATCATGACAGGCTGGAATCATTTCCATAACCATGAGATACCCTGTCCGACGTTCCCTGAGGGCTGGCTGTGGTATAAGGGGATCGTTGGTGAAAGTTATATCTTGATCGCCAGGTCCCTCAAAGATGGATTCAAGCAAGCCTGCGAGGGGAAAGATCCCTATGAAGTGCTATGCGACTATCCCCGAGTCATCGAGCGGGCATTGTTGAATAAGAACACCGAAGGATAATCAGACGAAGTTTATAGAACAACACGATTCATATGACTAGACAGGTTTATGCCATACTATGCGCCCTGACGGCGCTCGTCCTTTGCTCCTGCGGCGAGAGCAGGAGCAAGAAAGCGGCCCCGACAGAGGCCGATGCACCTCTTTCGTTTTTCAGTGATGCCAACGCCGGCCTGGAGCCGTACCGGCTTTGCGAGGCCGTCCTGACCAGCGAGGAAGGGATGGAATCTGCCTTCCCGGATGAGACGGACAGCTTCTTTGAGGAGACCACGCTGGAGGAGGAGGCATTCTATTTCCCCGCCGCCGACATCAAGGACGAGTCGCTCGTCCGGACCGTCCAGCTCCGTTACAACTACGTGGCCCTTTTCAACCGGGTGATCCACTCCTACGAGTGGTTCCAGCGGGCGTCCACGGGGATAGATGAAGAGGAGATTACTACCAAGAAGGATACACTGGAGTGGATCCGTTACGCACGGCCGAAGGTGTCCGAATCGGTCATCAGGGCGGCCCTTCCGGATGCAGGGGCGCAGGCCCGGGCGAACAGGCTGCTGAAAGCGTACGACCGTTTTGACGGGGACGACAGCGAGGATTCTCCGTTCAGTACCGCAGTCAATCGGTACACGGAAGCGCTGCCGGAATTCCCGGGATTAGCCAGCGAAGAGGAGACTGACCGTTTCGAGGAGCGATTCTGGGATTGGTACGACAAGAGGAATGTCGTGCCGGAGATCGATACGCTGGTCAGGATAAACATGTTCGAATACAAGGGGACGAAGCCTTCAGATAAGCAACTGGAGAACCTGAGACGTGCCATAGAAGCGGAAAAGGACATTGACCGCCGCACCGTCCTCGCTCTCGAGTACGTGAAGTTCGACAAGTGGGAGGCCTTGCCCCTTCTGGGCGAGATTCTCGAATCCCGCATCTATACGAAATATCTGCTGGAGGCCTGGCTCTCCTGGCGTGCGAACGTCCAGATGTACCATAGCCCCTCCTCCTTCAGCGTCATCGCCAACAACTACTATGACAAAGTGAGGTGCATCTGCCTGGACACGATGGTCCGGCACTGTCTGGAGTCCGAAGACAAGAACGCGGAATGCCTCATCGAGAACCTGATCTTCTGCGAGATTGTCCACAGGATGGGCTCGCTCGCCGGGAACAGCAGTTTCAACACCTGTGCGATGCTCTTGAACAATATGTTCATTCACCCTCGACTGCTCCCGGAAGAAGAGGAGTAGCCTGTCATCTTATCCGCAAAACGAACATAGGTTTCGTTTTTAATCCATATCTTTGCACCTGAAAACCACAGAACCATGCCCGTAAACAAAGACGCCATGGCCCGATACCGGATCATCGACCGGATGCTGGCCGACCCCCATAAGGACTACACCACCAAAGACATTGAGAAAGCCGTTTCCCTCGAATGCCCTAAGGTCACCACACGGATGATCCAGAAGGACATCAAAGCCCTTGAAGAGGAATTCGGAAAGGGCCTGGTGCGCAATGCCGGCGGCCGAGGGACCGTTAAGTATAAGGACCAGTCCACTCCCCTGTTCTATCAGGAACTCACTGCCGACGAGGAGGAAATCCTGCGCGAGGCCCTCGGAAGCCTCGGGCAGTTCGAGGGCCTTGACAACTTCAAATGGTTGGAAAATCTCAAGAAGAAACTTGACATGCCGGCCAACAAAAAGGAGCGCCCCGTCATCTCCTTCGCGAAGAACGACGTCCTCCAGATTCCGGAAAACCTCCTCGGTCATCTGTACTCCGCCATCGCACGCAGGAAAGTGATCCGGTTCGGTTACCGCAAGTTCCAGGACGCCGGCCAACCCTATACCCTGGTGACGGTCCATCCCTACCAACTCCGACAGTACAACAACCGATGGTTCCTCATCTGCAACCCCGTGGGGAACAAGGAGCGCCCCTTCGATCCGAACCTGATCTATAACTACGCCCTGGACCGCATGGACGGCAAGGTGGAGTATGTGGAAGATATGCCATACATCGACACGCCTGTCAATATCGACGCCCGTTTCGATGAGATTGTCGGCGTGACATACAGGAAGGATGTGGATCTAAGGGAGATTTATTTCGCCGTGAAACCCGACGCGGTCGACTATGTCCGAACCAAGTTTATTCATCCTTCCCAGGACGAGGTCAATCCGGCGATCGAGAAGGAGTTCATCCGGAAATATCCTTCCCTGAGAGATTGCAAGTTCTTCTTCATCTCCTGCCGCCCGAACGTGGAAATGTACGCGCTCTTCGCCTCGCACCGCGACAAGGTCATCATCGTCGAGCCGAACGACATCCGGGAGACGATGAGGGGGATGTTGCAGTTTATGGTCAAGAATTATGACGAAGTGGCGAGATGAGGCCATCTGAAGGAGGACACATTCAAAAATGAACATAACTGCTATTTGGATATTCTAGACAACGTAACCCTTCCCAATTCCATAACATGAATAGAACTGATGTAACTATAAAGGATTAATGGGAATAAGAATAATGGACGAAAGATAACTGGCAACATGAAACTTCTTGACTTTTGATCCGTATTTTAAAAGTATGCATTAAGATTGGGATCAGGTCTCCTTATACTTTGCTACATACGAAACCATGAACTATTTAAGAATTCTGGGGATTCTTCTTTCATACATCAAAAACGTTCAGTTGATTACTTACTTCTCCCATAGTTCTCCTGGAACTAAAGGGAAAAATTTGACGCTTTAGGAATCCGGTAAAGGTCAGGACTGTTTGATACATAGATATCCAGGTCGTGCTGAGATAACGGCAGCGACGTTATTTTGAGCGCAGGGCGCTCCGCGTTCTCAAGCGGTAAGAATAAGATTTTGCCACAAAAGAGCAATGAACTTACCTCAAACTATTTCTTTTCATAGTATTTTAGGCAATAATTCATCGCGAAAATAGGTTTCGCGATTATTCTCTTCCTTTGCATTTGGAAATCAGTCTTAAAGCCAATAGTTCTTTAACAACATGTATGAAAGCAGGGAAGAGCCCGAAGGGAGATAACACGTCAGTCTTTACTATTTGACTGGTCAGCGATTCGAAAAGAACGAATCATTGAGGATGCTATCATAGGACTGTTAGGATTATTCAATTATACTCAAAAGCAATGGAATCACTACAATTCTTACATCGGCACAGGATATACAATCCGTTCTTTTCAAGCGGATGATAACGGCATGAATCCGGGCGTGGTGGTTCCTCACCACCTCAGTTCCTCCCTTCCCAATCTCCACCAAATAACCTAAACCTGAACAACCATGAAACAATTTAACAAAGATCTGGACTTCATCAACTCGTACAACAATGAGGACCTCCACATCTGTAGTGAACTTTCCGCCGATAGGAGTCCGCCGACATCGTAGGTGAAGAAGTCTTCCAAAAGACGCTTTTGAAACTTACCTGAGGAATCCGCTCCATCCAGGGAAATCCCCAACAACTCGTGGAGGATGTCAAGGAATGCCAGCGGCTCGAATCGAACACATTCTGGAATCGCATCCATCAGAAAGGTCGAGCCATATTCTGTACCGCCCCACAGATGTGCTATAGGGCGCTCGAGGTGGACCGATGGAAACGATCCTGGCAGTACAGGAAAAAATAACCTAACCTTTTACCAGTAAAGACATGGCAGTCAAGATTATCAAGAAGACGCTCAAAGAGTTCATCAAGGAAACCGTTGCCTTCGGAAAAATTGCCTCGAAGGAATTCGGGATTCCTTCCCTTTACATCAATACAACTCCCCTCTACGGGAGGTTTTTCGGAGCAGTCGCCTCCTTCTTCATCCTCGTTGATCCGGCTCCTCCCATATTCCCGCACCTTCTCTTGACGAAAGATGCCATCAGCGAATTAGTCGCACTATGGAACCTCGAACGGCAGGAAAAGCACCTCGCGAGTCTGATAAGAAGCAAAAACAGTAGGGACGAACTTGAGTGGAGCGACCGGATTGCACCCATCGTGAGACGCAACAGCGTGATGTTTATTTTCGTAGACGATGCCTCCGCACTTCCCTCCACCGACTTCATGGAAAGATGGAGTGTTGAACTATCTGTCACCATCATCGCACGGAAGGGTTGATACGTGTCACACAACTAACCACAACCAACAAACATCTAAAACGACTTGACAATTATGAAGAAGAACAACAACAGCCACATCCTCGGAACCGCCACCGCCAACTGCTCCCGAAACATCGAATCCACCCAGTGGACCAGGTACTCCGCCGCCCGCGCCCACGGCTGGGGTGCGGAAGACTGGAACGCCCTCGTGGACAGGCTCTGCAGGAAGGACGTCGACAAGGTCGGCATCACCAACGAACTCAACGGCGCCGACCGTATCGTGAACGGGGTCAAGGTGCAGAGCAAGTACTGCAACTCCGCCTACGACTCCGTTGGGAACGCCTTCAAGGATGGCACGTACCGTTACCCCGGCCAGAAACTAGAGGTCCCAAAGGGACAGGGCGAGGATGCCATACGGTACTTCCAGGAACGGATCTCCCGCGGAGAGGTCCCCGGCGTATGCGATCCGTCAGCCGCCAAGGACATCGTTATTGAGGGTCACTGCACCTATGAGCAGGCCGTCAAGGTCACCAAGGCGGGGAACCTGGAATCCCTGAAGTTCGATGTCATGAACCAGGCAGTGACCTGCACTATGGTCGCCGGAATCACGTTCATCGTGACGTACGCCGGCGGACGGGTCAGCGGGATGACACCTGAACAGGCCTTCCGGACGGCTCTTTCCGGGTCCGTCGCCACAGGAGCGTCCTACCTAGTAGTCAGCGTCGCCGTCCAGCAGTTCCTCAAGACCACAACGGGAAGAAACACCGCTGCCCTCGCCACCAGGGGGGCTAAACGAATCGTGGACGTGGCATGCAAGAGCGGCACCGGGCAGAAACTGATCTGCCGGACGTTCGCCACCCAGGCGGGGAAAGGGACGACAGAGGCGACCGCAAGAGTGGCCGCTACCAAGTTCCTTCGCTCCAACATTATCACCGCGGCCGTTACCACGGTCGCAGTGACCGTCCCCGACGTCGTGCGGTCCGTCTCCGGTAAACAATCCTGGGCGGAGACTGGGAAGAATGCGCTGGTCAACACTTCCGCGACCTGCGGGGGGTGGTCAGGCGCCATGGCCGGCGCAGCAGCCGGATCCCTGGTCTTCCCAGGAATCGGGACAACCATAGGGGGGCTGATCGGAGGCCTCGCGGGAGGACTTGCCGCCCAGTTCGGAGCCAGGAAGGTCATCCGTCTCTGCGAAAGGGGGCACAAGGCACGTGGCTCCCGCACGAGCAGCCCAGCCGCGGCCTGACCAGCCGCACAATCACAATCGAGTATATTCGTTATTTTATTATCTTTGCATCAGAGACAATAAAACATGAAGATCATTGACCGCATAAAAGGCAAGAAGATCATTGCCCGCATAACAGGGACGCAGGAGAGAGACCGTCAGGTCGACGAACTCCAGAGAATCTGTGAGCAATACGAGAAAAACAGGGCCAATCTCACGAAAAAGGCGCAGTCCCTATATGACAAGCGGAAGAACTACGTCAAGGCCATCGAGGACATTGAGGCCTATTTCTCCGCCATCGACAACCTTCCACCTTGGTGTGAGGACGAGATGCAGGAGGCGCTCCTGCTCCTTGAGGATTTCAAGACTGCTGTCCAGTACGAGAATTCTCCCAAAGACTACGCAAATCTCCACGACGCCTCCGGGAGGACGGCAGCGTTCATGGCGGCGGGAGGGGCAATCGGTGCTGCGACTGCGGCATTCGGCCAGACAGCCGCAATGTCCCTTGCAACCGTCCTGGGGACCGCCTCCACGGGAACGGCCATCAGCGCTCTCTCCGGTGCCGCGGCGACGAACGCCGCCCTGGCATGGCTTGGCGGGGGGGCCCTCGCGGCCGGCGGCGCGGGCGTCGCGGGCGGTAATCTGGTCCTTGCCATGTTTGGGCCGATTGGCGGTGCAATCGCCGGAATCAGCGGAGCCGTCGGGCTTGCCGCCATCCGGAAAAAGAACAGCAAACTGGCCGCCCAGGTCGCGGAGCAGAAGGAACTCATCAAAAAGGATAACATAACTCTTGCGAAGAGAATTACAGCCCTTCAGTCCTTGATCTCCAAGAGCACTGATTTCTTCAGAACAAAGCTCTCTCCTTCCCTTCAATGGATAAAGGAAGTCAAGCCGAAGAACTACTCCCGTTGGACGAACGACCAGAAACAGCAACTTGAAATCCTGCTCAATAACGTGTCCAACATGGCGCAGCTCATCAACCAAAGAATCTAGTCGGGTGCCTGGATTATGGACAAGGATACTCAGAACGCGGAGTTGGGGCAGGTCATACGAGAGAACGCCCATAAGAACGCCGGCCTCTTCGGGGACGTCGTAAGTTCGCCGGCCAGGGAACTAGAGAAGCTCATGATCGAGTCACCCGAGACCTTCACCGTAGAGGAAAGGAGACTGATCTCGACCATCCATGCCAACGCCATCGCCGACGCACAGGTATTCCAACTGATTGGAAAACCGCTCCGGGAACAACTGAAGTGCGTGGGCAACGCCTTCATCCCCCACATCAGGGAGAACGTCAACTCCTATAACCGTCTGCTCGGGAACAGGAATCTCAACAACGTCATCCTCATGTGGCTGCGGCAGTCCGTCTCCAAGTCTGACGAACTCATTGATGGCCTCGGGAAGTTCGAGAGTGCCGACTTCGGCAATCCGGAGCCCTTCGTTCTGAGCCGGTTCTTGAAGGGTTTCATCACCGAAAGGAACAGCCGTTTCGCATTGCTGGGAGAAGCAAGCTACTACACCGAGTACTTTTTCGGGGAGGGCTATCCCGCCGAGGTCATGCTGAATCCGGAGAGTTTCAAGACCCATGTGCTATGCCACGTTTTCGACAATTTCGACAAGCACGCCTTCTGCGGGCCCGAGTTCGAAAGCGGTGAAAAGGGGAAGCACGTTCGGATCGATTTCTTTCCAGACAAGACCGAAACCGGACGGCTGGATGTTCTTATCAGGAACAACGGACGTCCTTTCAGGGGCGACACGGAGGCCGTTTTCGAGAACGGCGTGGGGCACGGGACGGGAATTGGCCTGTTCTCAGCAAGGCGTTTCCTCGCCGCATCCGGTGGGACCGTTCGAATGATGACCTACGATGACGATGAATTCACGGTTGGAATCAATATCAACTTACCCATATATGGAATCACAGTTTAATTTACTTTGGCTGGATGACGAGGAGATCTCATCACTCCCCATCCTTGAAGCGCAGTACCCCGACCTGCAGATTACCAAGGTCGGCTACATCGACGAGTGCTCGCAGATCTTGCTCGACCGTCCAGAGGATTTCCATGCCGTCATCCTGGACGCCAACGGGATATACTCCACAAATCCGGACGACGAGCCGAGCAAACGCGGGCTCCAGCGGCTGATTCTCCTAGCCAAGGAAGAAGACCATCTCCCCGTATACATCTATTCGGGAAGGATTCAGAGAGGGAACGACTCGGGAGTCGAGACCGATCTGATCTGGGAGTTCTTCGAGAACAACGGCTTCGAGAAGGATGTGAACATCTTCGAGAAATCTGACGGCCCGGGTAAACTTCTCGACAGGGTGTCGGAGGACCTGAAGGAGGGTTTCAAGATCTTCGACGGATATCCGGAGTTGAAGGAGCTGGTCCTTCATTACGGGGTGGACAAGACGACGGTGAAACAACTCCTGACATGGATGGAGAATCCCCGGGAAAACCCTTTCCCGAGTTTCGTCGCACTTCGGAGGATTCTCGTCGACGACATCAGAGACAAGTGGATGAAGAGAATGTTCGGCATATACGCTTCGGAGCAGGTCAATTTTCAGAACATCAACGAGACCTGCATGCACCAAGTCGAGGTCGAAACATTCCGTTTCTGCGGCAACCTTCTGAACAAGAATGTCCACAACTGGCCGGAAGACAGCGAGTTCATCAAGACCGCCGTCGCGCACTCCTTCATCGTTTCTCTGAACTGGTTCTGCCGGTTTCGGAAACTGTTTGAGAAGAATCCCGATCCTTCCGCCTACTACAAAGGAGCTCATGCCGTTGATGCTGGAGAAAGACAGTCGACTTCTGAGACGCCATCTTCCAAAGCGCCCAAAGTCGAAGTGCCCGACACTGGAATTGTGGAAAAAGACAGGAATGGTTTTTATACTGTCAACGGCATGCTTCTGACAAACAAGTGCGGGAGAATGTTCGAGGGACGAGAGGTCAAAGCCACCGGAACAGTTTTTTGCAAGTTTAAAAAGCTGGTTTACAATGTTACTCCAGTTTCATACTACGAGAACCGGCCTTCGGCTAACACCCTCTTTTCGGGTCTCGGGGATATGATCAATAAAAACGGCTCTGGCAAGTGACCACATTGCAAAATCAAATCCTGTAGAGTCTTTCGGTTTGTCGGCCATTCTCTCAAACACTACCCGAAAATGCGACGAGAATATCGTTTCCTTAATTCAATCTTATCAATGATATGAAAAAGATAGAGGATGTTAGTCTCGGATTTCTTGGTGCCAGATTTCAAAGCATCACTATTTTTTTGTTTACTTATCACGGAAAGAGCAAGGAGGATACTTTCAATAATGCCCATTGAAGTTAACCGACTTGGTTCGCGTCGTTGAAGTCGGGACTAATCCTATCGATTATCGTTGACAACAGTTCTATGGCCAGTCCTTAATACTGTCTTGTATATTTCAGCAAGTTTAATCGCCATTCTTTCGCAGTCTGCTGCGCAGACATTTGGGAAGTGGGCTTCAATGGTTCTTATAGACGATATCAAAGGAGCATACTTGTCCGTGAAATAATAAACTTCTACAATAACCATCGTTTTAACCAATTCAAGTGCGGCATAAGGATAAAGCCTTTTTGCATACAAGGCTTCGGCTAAAGACAACGACTTCTCAATATAAGTCTTTACCGATGCGAGAGATTCGTTGTCAACGACAAATGTGCGAAGAGAGGATATCTCAGTATTGTGTATGACCGGACGTGCAACATAGGCAGCAACATTGCTTCCATCATACCGGCTCATAAATGAAATAACCTCCTTATCAACGATGATATCACTAATTGAGACAGGTTTTGTTAGATAGAGACCACTTAAAGTCTTTACCCGACTTAACGCGACATAAAGTTGCCCTGATGCGAAAATGTGGCTATGCAGGTCCAAAACGACCTGCTCATAAGTCTGTCCTTGTGACTTGTGAATAGTAAATGCATAGGCTAGCTTCAGAGGATACTGATTGGTCTTTTGAACATAGGGTGTAACTTTGACCAGGTCTCGCTTTGTATCATCGTACTTCATCTGATACCGGTAGTGGTCAACGCGATTAATCATCACGATCTCACCAGTTTTATCAACACGAACAAATATCGTACTCTCTTCTTTCTTGACAATAGTTCCGAAATCGCCATTCACATATCCAAGTTTCTTTCTTGACTCGGTAAACATGACTCTGGCTCCAACCTTGAACATGAAGTCGGATTCAAATTTTGAAGGGACCTCGATCGTGTTGAACTCTTTTTCATCCGGTTGTTGCTGACCAACAGTATACTGTGTATATCGATTATCATCTTTCCTTTTAATGGTGAACACAGCCAATTCACGATACTCCTGTCCAGGGAGTTTGGCTAGTTCCTGATGGTTGATCCTGAGCACTTCCGCATTTGAACTTGCAATCGAGATGACATTTGGCGGTATAGAAGATAATGGTACTACCCTACTGTTCAGCCTATCTAACATGGGTACGGCAATATCAACAGGACATCCGCGGCGAAGGTTGTCAAGGATACGTTCGTATTCCGGATCATTACCATGCCTTACCGAATACTTGAGTTCATAAAACCGAATGTCGTTCAAGTGTCTTTGAATCACATGGCTATTAAAGAAGTAAAAACCGCCATACTCGTCTTTTAGGTATCGTCCAGTCTCCTCATCTTCGACAATGGGTGGGAGTTGGAACATATCTCCGACAAGAATCACCTTGATCCCGCCAAAAGGGGCCGGGTTCCGCAAGGTCTCTTGGCAGATCACATTCATCATCTCAAAAGTATCAGCGCGTACCATTGAGATCTCATCAATAATCATTGTCCGGATTGGACGCAACTTATTGACAAAATAGCCGTGATAACTATTCCTGGCAGATGAATACGTTTTGGGATTCTGATATCCTTCTTCAAGATCATCGAACTCTCCGTAGAAGAATGAGTGCATTGTCTGTGCATTGCTATACACCGACTTTGCCATATTAGTTGGAACCAGAATGACGCTGCCTCCTGATTGGGAGACTAGTTCTCGGATCAGATAGGATTTACCAGAACCAGCTTTACCCTGAATTAATGTAATTGGAGCTGGATTAGTTAGGAAATCATCTATTATTTTCTGTTGTTCTGCATTACACGGCATATTGATGATGCATTAACGGTAAAACAATAGTTTGAATAAATACGGAAGAGAGATCGTTATAATCCCAGCTCCTTCAACGGCAGCAATCCTTTGATACTTTTAGCCGTCTTTCTATCAAGACCGTCAAAGAGTCTTCGGCCAATAATACTTTCCAATTCCAAGGTTGAAATTGCGTAATAGCGGAGTTCCCTTTTGGGATCCTTATTGTTGGGCATATAGAACGAGATGGTCAGATATCCTCCACTATATGGGATAAGAACTGCTTTATAGTAAGCATCTGGAACAAGAAGATTGCTTTTCCCTACCTTCCCATTTATATTTCTTCCCATTATGGGACCGCAGATAACATATATCTTGCCGTATTGTTTCGCCCAATCTCTAACTTTTATCTCTAATCTTTCCCATATCCCGTTGTTGAACTCGGTGAACATCGGACATATATTGGACATGAAGAAACTGTCATCAGTAGCTTTCTGGCTAAATTTCAGATCTCCTGCGGGGATCAAATGCCCGCGACTGTAGCCAGAGCCGGAATAATCCCTTGGAGTTGGTTGCCATTCTTTGGGGATAGATGGATCTTGAAGGAAGGTGGACTTCTTTCTATCCGCAGGGCCGGAGAGTTCCAGGCTTGTCAGTTCGTAAGCGACCCATTCCGCTTGCATCCATTCCTGGTTGAACGATAGGATGTGCCCTGTATGAAACACGATCGTCTCATTCCTTCCCGTTTTTGGCAACTCAAGTTGTTGACCAAAGACGGAATGAGAAATAAGGAGCAGAAAGGCTAGTAATAAACGCTTATTCATAATTACTCAAAGGTAACACTTTTTTCTTGTTTTACTGTGGATTACACATGTCTATCCATGGTTTGCATCAAATATCTAGCCTACATTTGGCCTTTCTCCGACAATTTCAGTATATTTGTTTGATATACTATTCGATAACCATGTATTTCGAATCCTTTGACAGATACATAGACGCGTTGCGCAAATGGGATGGCTCCACACCGAAGCCTAGGTCTATTTACGAACGCGCACTTATTCAGTCGCGAGATTTTCTTCTCGACGGCGACACCAATTACGTGCTTGTTCCTGGGATGGACATGTTACTCAAGGTTTTGAAAAATGGCGAGAGGTTTTCTGTCGTTGAGAGGACTAGTGTTAATTTAGAACCTCTCCGGATGCTTTACAAAGAGTGTTTGCCAGGAATGGCGCACCCATGGATTGATCTATGCTTCTTCGAAGACGATCATGGTATCCATTACGACACTTTTTATGACTCATTTCCCATGGGAAGTGGAATCGATACGACCATAAAGCAGTATCTTGACAAACTTGAGCAGTACACAGATGATCTGCTACATATTCCGACTGGTTCCATCTTAACTGTTGCAGATGCGGAGGCATTCCAAAAGCCTCTCAGATACCTGCTTGAGCAGAAAAGCATCAAGGTGTTCTTTTTTGATTCTTCATCATCTGTCTCCGAGGCTGCAATCGAGCCTTCTGCCCTTAGCATTGAACTCACGACGCCTTTCGGCTCCTTTGTGCCATGCGTGGGGAAGACGTATCGTATGACCAGTTACGAAGGGCAGAGCCTCCCCTCTTATGCGGCTAGTCCCGAACCATTATACAACTTCACGGACAATGGGAAATCTGTCCGAGTCTTCTCTTACATGGTTAGATTCGAATCGGATTGTTTCGGCAATGTAATAGCTTTTTCATCAGTCTCTCCAGACTCTGTGATGATTACTCCCCTTTTCTAGAATCCCAATATCTGCGATATGAATACTGATTTACAGGATATTCTTAATTCGAATGCCGGTCTTTCTTCGAAGAAAGCCGAGTTTCTTGAGTTGCTTAAAGCTAAGCAGAGTGAATCCAATCGCCTGAGGGCCTTTTATGAACTTGTGGTCTTGGCCCAGGCGAGTCTTGAAACAGCCAATCAGATAGATTTTACCGGCTTTATAGACTGTGTTCAGACGGAGATTCAAAATCTTCATGAGGTTGCTAGAAAGACCTTTGAAGATAATCAAGCCCATTATAAGTGGTCGGAAGAGGTTGTCAACTATCTGTTGTCTGATATGGCTGACGGTAGTAGGATAAAACAACTTTCGGATGAGATTCAAGACAGGCTCGGCCAACTCGACCAGCTATTATCGGCGGCCATTGATGAGCGCCATAATAAGAGCTTTGGTTCGCTGAAATAATCCTCTGTATGGAAGAGACTATTCAGATAGGTTACACATGGCCGTCGACAACGGCTCTTGGTCCTGGACACAGATTTGTCATCTGGGTCCAGGGGTGTAATCGCCGTTGTCCCGGATGCACTTCTCCGGAACTACAGTCTCTTTCTGGCGGACGGGAGATAGCGGTATCTTCACTAGCAAATGAAATATTGGATACAGCCGGGATAGATGGGATTACTATCTCTGGCGGAGAACCGCTTCTGCAGTGGCGTCCGATAGTTGCTTTGCTTGAGAAGATTAAAACCACTCGCGACGGTATTACCGTTATTGTTTTCACCGGATATAAGAAAGAAGATCTCTCTACAGAGATTGTCACAAGGCTTTTCCCTTATGTCGACCTGTTGATAGATGGAGAGTATATCCGGGAACTGAATGATAATAAAGGGCTGCGAGGATCCAGTAACCAGCATCTCTATTTTTTGTCGGACGCTCTAGTTGAGCACAAAGATTTTCTGCTTAATGGCGAGCGGAGAAGAGAGTCTCATTTGATCGGTCCAAAGGAAGTATTGACAATCGGGATTGCTCCCGGCAGAAACTGAGCATTATGGCGTTTACGGAGAGAGATCTTAGATACTACACGAAGAATAACATTGATTGCGGAAGTGTTATTTGGATGGGTGATACCGAGTATGCACAGATGATGAACCGAATCTGGCAGCTTAAACGCCAATCCAGTGGTGAGGCTCGGAAGATGGCTGAGGAGTATGAGCGCATGATTGCTCATCTCATTGAGGATAACAAGAAAATCAAGCGTGTCCTCGATCAAACCACCAGGTCTTTTGATCAGGCGTTAGAAGATGAAAGGGAAACGATAAGAAAAGAGAATAGGCGATTAGATTCCCATATAAAAGAACTTGAGTCAGAGATTCAGGAAGCGAACCAAGCCATTGACAGGGTCAACGAAGCCCTCCGTAAAGCGGCTCGTGGACAGCGTCATCAGACTGAGTTGGCCAGGCAGTTGCTTTCAGAGGCTATATCGACTTTCAATGAAACGAGCGAAGATGCCTACTGTGTCAAATTCCGCCATTCAAGTATAAAACGGATTTGTTATCTGTTTTCCCAAATGGAGCAGGAATTAGATCCTGGCGCAGTTCAAGGACTTGCAATCTCAATACTTGGAGACATCAAGAAGATACGTACTGAAGTCGATCATCTAAAGCGTGCCTTTGAAGCCGAATATGCGTTGGCTTTGAAGGACATTCTCAGATTGGAGACAAAGATCAAACAGTACCGAGATGCTTTCTTTTTTGATGCCGAGAGACAGCATCAAGTTGATCTTGATTTCTGGACGGGTCAGGCCCTCGTTGAACTAGAACGGGGGTTTGCTGACGTTCGTGATAGAATTGAGGGGAATATGCTTATCGAAGGGTATGATATTGATGAAGTTCAATACGACCGCAAGGCACTTAAAGATATCTCAGACACTGTTGACAAGATTGCCGAGGAGGCATACAGAAGAGGTATGGCTTCTGAGGCCGCACAAGCGGCTGGTGAGATTGCGATGCAGGTGCTTGTGGAACAGTTCAGATTCCGTCGGGTGAATTGTGGTTTTGACAATGATGACCCTCGAGTTGTCTATTCGGTTCAGATGGAGAACCCTTCTGACGGCAGGAAGATTGAATTGTTCTTTAAGGCATCAAAGGAAGAGGTTTTCTTTACCTATAGGATTAGTTTGAGTTCTTATATGGATCAGGACCTGATGACTGATTTCTTAAGACATTTCTCTGAAGAGTTACCGGATCAGATTCGGCTTGATGCAAGAAATGATGTCAACCATATAGATTCTGATATTACCTTCTCTGAAGGGACGGGAATACGGATTTCCGATGACACCAAGAGAAAGTTCGGATTAACAACAGAAACAACGAATAGTAATGAGCGCGAATCACGTTAGACTTGACAAACAGGTTTATTTGGCAAATATGGCCGAGCTTGTCCGCTTGGAAAACAAGAAGGGCTCATGTGAATCGGCAAGGCGCATGATTGATAAGGCGGCCTCGAAACTGAACAGCAGCAACTCCATGCTTGCCAAGGATATAAGTGACTATAGACGGTCTCTTTTGGAGAAATTGGAAGGAATCGAGCAAGAGAGCCGTCGGGTATTTAAGATAGCTGAAGATAAGATTGCTCAAGATGATGAGGCTGTGCGTGGGCTGTCTGATCGGGTTGTAAGTCTCCAAAAGGCGGCACAGGGGGTATTGAATGTTGAGGGTGCCAAGAAAGCTGCTGTTCTGATGAGCCAAGCGAAGATTGACTTTGCCGCCATCCAGAACGACCCCGAGTATGTCAAGTTTGGCTCTGATATGATTGCGTCGATTGCTTCAAAGCTTGATGTCATTGACAGGCTTGAGCAGAGCAGTTCCTCATTACAAATGCAAGCTACCCGATTGACGGGAGAAATCTATGAGACAGACTTAACTGTCTCAAAGAGAAAAATAGAATATGAGAGATTGCACTTGCAGGCTTTAGGTCTGGCAGAACAGATCTCATCAGAGATGGATAGTCTTCGCAAAAACACATATTATAATCCCGAGACCAAGGATAAACTTGTTGATTTCGACTATTGGACAGACCAGCGTTTTGGCGAGCTTGAACAGGAAGTGAAAGAGATTGTCGACCGCATTGAGCGCGTGAGGAGCGATCCCTCATATACAACCTCGACTCTCAAGAGGGATTTTGAGCGTCTGAGAGAACTTAATCAAATCAAAGATATCACTGCCGCAGATGCTATGGAGACAATAGCTCTATCAGATGCGAGAAGGGAGATGGCTCAGATTGTGAGCGATATTATGTGCCAGGAGCATCGCTTTAGCATTGTTGGAGAGGGCTTTGACGGGCTTGATATGCGCGAGGCATATATCATTCGAATGAAACGATATATTGACGATGCCGAGGTTGAAATCATTGTTTCTCCTAACAAGGAGAAAGGAGAGAATGACTTATATTACCGAATTAACAATCAGTGCTATACTGATGAGCAGACGATGAATAGCGTCTATGAAAGAATCAATCAAGAGCTTTACGAAGAATACGGTATTGAGTCTGCCTTGAGACAGAAATGCCATCCTGAGCCAATGGAGCCCTTTAACCCGGCTCGTCCTTGCATTTCTGAACAGACAAGGAGGAGACATCAGATAGAATCAAGAAAGTAAGTTAGATGAGCGCAACAAAGACAGATAAGAAGTCCAGATTCGACTCGCTCCGGATAGAGGAAAGAGGGCTGATTTCCGCTCTTCTTTATCGCCCGGATTTGTTTCTGGATGCCGAGGGCCCATTCCTGAACTTTGAGCGGGAGTTCTATCTTTACTTAAAACGGCAAGAGTTTACTACAGTTGTGTTTTATCAAACCCAAAAAGGATTCCACACCTTTTCCAGAGAGGATTTAGAGAGGTATCTATCGGATCCAAATGATTCACGGCCAAACTCTTCTTCCGAAGTTGTTTCACGCCGTGAAGTAAGAGGTAGCTTGACCGGACGGCAGATGTTCCAAAGGAAAAAGGATGTAAGCAGAAACTCTTACGGCAGTGAAGTGAATGTCTCGAATCCGGCTAAGAACATTCATCTTGACGAGTTCAGCAAATTCTGGGAGTGTAATGTTACAGGGGATCGATTCTCCAACTTGAAATGGATTCTGGGGAGTCTCCAGAAGTTGGACCACTGCGCAATCGTCTTCATCACGAGCACAAATGAGTTTGATAAGAATCAGACCGATTTGTTCTCCATTAAATTGGCTGACATCGAGAATGAAGCTATGATGCGTGGAGAAATGTCGTCTCGTTTGATATTTGCGATTAATTCTTCTAGTTACAACAACAACCTGTCTCTTGCCTTCAATGATTCATTAGCTTCTGACCGTAGCGTTTTCATTACCAATCAGGCTTTCCGTTCACGCTTCATTGAGATTGATGGTGAAGGGAACACAAGATTGAACAGTGATACCGTATGCGTTCTCCCTCCCCCGTCAAAATTGGAAATCAAGGATTTGCTCAACCTGCATATCTATTCTTCTGACGGGAAGAAGACTGTTGATTGGGTTGATCTCGAGGATATCTGTGAGCAGGTTTCTTTCCTCGGATATAGCCTTGAATCTCTGGAAAAGGATATTTCACGAGTCAAGGGTTATACCATTAAAGATTTCAATAATCTGACCGACAAAAACGGGAAGAACAGATACAGACTCCATAAAAGAGGTGACAATCAAGAGCAGTTGGATTCCCTGATTGGATTAAAGAAAGTCAAGGACGAACTTGCGAATTACAAACGTGTCATAGAGGATTATAGGGCTACGGGAAGGGTTGCTTCAGATCGTTCGTTCCATCTGGTATTTATGGGAAATCCAGGAACGGGAAAGACGACCGTCGCAAGGATTGTAGCAGGCATCCTGAAGGATCTGGGAATTCTCAGAAAAGGGCATCTCGTTGAAACGGATCAGTCCGGACTTATCGGAGAATATGTCGGTCATTCAACGGCTAAGACGAACAGAATCTGTGACGAAGCCTTGGATGGCGTCCTCTTTATTGACGAAGCATATGCGATTAGTCAGAACAAAGAGTTTGGACCGGAAGCCATCTCCACTCTTTTAAAGAGGATGGAAGATGACCGAGGAAGGCTTGTTGTAATCGTTGCTGGTTATACTAAGGAGATGGCTGATTTCCTTAAAGCCAATCCTGGACTGGATAGCCGGTTCAAATCCAAGATCAAATTTCCAGATTACACCGCAGAAGAACTTGAGCAGATTTTCAAACTTCGGTGCAAGAAAGTATATACTCTCAATCCAGATGCAGAGAAGATCCTTAAGGCTCTTTGCAAGCATATCACGAATCATAAGCCAGAGCATTTTGCTAATGGACGTTGGGTCAGGAAGTTACTTGACTGCGTTGAGGAGAATTATCTCCGGAGAGGGGCGGTCGAAACAAATCGCACCTTGTCGGTAGATGATTTCACTCCCCTCCCTTCGGATATCACAGATTATATCCCGACGCTTGAAGCCGATTCTTCTGTCAAGCATGAGCTCACTAATGAGGAGAAGTTGAACGAGATGATCGGCCTGGATGTCGTCAAGGATGAGATAGCCAGGATTCGTGACAACGTTGAGTTTGAAAAGCTTTATGGAGATTCTGCTTCTTTGAGAGCCGCGAGGCATTTCATCTTCTCAGGATCTCCGGGTACCGGAAAGACAACCGTTGCTCGTCTTTTGGGAGGCATTTTCCGTGATCTCGGCGTCCTTTCAGAAGGACATGTCGTTGAGTGTAGAAGAGCTGATGTTGTGGCTAAATACGTTGGTCATACGGCTCAAAAAGTCCGCGAGGTCTTCGACAAAGCTAGAGGCGGGGTCCTCTTCATCGATGAAGTTTATGCCCTAGTCCAAGGAGAGCATGATGAGTTTGGCAAGGAAGCTCTCGATGAGATTGTACCTCTCATTGAGAATATTCGCTCCGATATGGTGGTTGTTCTTGCCGGTTATGAAGAGCTTATGGGACGTTTCCTCGCGAATAATCCAGGACTAAAATCTCGCTTCAATGATTATGTCCACTTTGCGAACTATACTCGGGACGAAATAGAACAGATTCTTTGCCAGCAACTACATAAGAAGGGCTTCAATCTATCCGAAGATGCTATGTCTGCCATCCGTGATGTCCTTTCCCGGTTGTATGATCCATCCAACGGAGAATTAGGTAACGGTCGCTGGGCAAGGAACCTTTCTGAAAAGATAGAGAGCATGCACAAGAGCAATGTTATTAGTGATTTGCGCTCGGGGCATCCTCGTACCAAAGAGGAGGCGGCTATCATCTCTTCCGATGATGTGCTTGCCGCTGCTCAAGAAATGATTCGGAATAAACATTATTAAGATATGGCAGAGCTAAATTGCCCCGTATGTGGGGCACCAATTGATGTGAATTCTACGACGATATGCACAGTGTGCGGATTCGAGTATCGTATCTTTTCTTCCTCTTTGCCAGAGGATGTTGATGTCGTAGAGAAGAAAAGAATTGAGATTGCCAAAAGGAACTATGAATCTTTGTCCAGTTGCCAGAACGAGAACGAGCGGCTACGTGGTCAGGTCGATGCCTTGAATGACCAGGTCGCCCAGCTAAAAAAGGAATTGGAGGAGAATGCTGTTAAAGAAGCGAAGGTCCCCTTCTATCTTCTGCAAGAGGACACTCGTACGGGCAGGCATAAACTGCACCATCTTGAAGCCGGGGTCCATTCTTTCGGAGGAGATGTCGCTGCAGGAGATGTTGTGTGTGACTTCCATCACACGATAGATGCGTCAGCCCCTTTGACGCAGTTTATTATCAAGGCCATTCGCGATGATTCTGGCAAGTATTCTTTCTTCATTCAGAATCATGCTGATGAACGTTTATTCGTTAATAATATTGAGGTTCAAAGTGAGATGCGCATCAACCCTGGTGGGAGCATCTCACTTGAAACCTATGAGTTCCAACTTTTAAGAGCGTAACTTATGTTCAACAACAATATTAAAGAGGAAGTATCTGAACTCCGTCGTCAGATTGAAAGATTACGTACAGATCTCCAAAGGGGTGGTGTTAATTCAAATGTATCCGGTAACTTCAGACAGGAAGATCGTGACACATTACAGAGAATCCTCGCTATATCCGAGAAAACAGCATCTCGTGATTATGAGTTTGAGGAATTGTACAGGCGTCTTAAAGATTATGAGCAGCATTTTGAAAGAATGCAATACGATCTTCGCTCTGTTTTGGAAGAATCAGTTCATCAACATCAGGATATTGACCGCCATCAGTATGATGAATTGCGATTGTTTATTAGTGATTCTCTTCAGAAGCTTTCCGAAGGAACGCGGGTGGCAGAGGGCGCTATCCAGGACTACTCTCGGCGGCTTGAGCGTTATGAGAACGATTTCTATTACAAGTTGCAGAGTCCGCTTCTTATGGAACTAATCAAGACCGCTGATCGCTTGGAGATCTTAAGTAAGAAATCCGGCATGCGTGGAGAAGATGCGGAAGACATACGGCGCGAATTTGAGGCCGTTAAGGGTGTATTATACAATTTCAAGGTTAAGTCGTATCAAAGCACCGAAGGATCCCCTTTCGATGAGAATATTCACGAGTGCGTTGATACAACAATTACTAATGACCCTGGTAAGAATTCAACCATAGCAGAATCCATCCGTTCAGGATATGTCTGGTCTCTTCCTCTTGTGAATAGTCTCTTCGCTGACTCTCAAGAAAGGAATAGAGTGATTATGCGGGAAGAGCAGGTCCGGATTTATGTTTATCATGAGATTTAAGATCCTATGGTAAGAGACTTTTACGGGATTGATCTAGGCACGTCAAACTCGACCATTTGTTCTATCGATGAACACGGACAGCCTAGGCCATTTCAAGTTGGGCAAGGTGAGAGCTATACTCTTCCCTCCGTTGTTTATTACCCCGAAAACAGGGATCCTGTTGTAGGAGATAAGGCCAAGAATACAATCATCGCTTTCCCCTCACGCTGTGTCCAGCATATTAAACGAGAAATGGGAAATCCGGATTACCACCGCATCATTGATGATAAGGATTTAAAGCCGGAAGATGTATCGGCCGAGATTCTCAAGAAGTTGGTCGCCCAAGCAAATAAAAGGCGGGTGGAGAATGGTGAAGAACCAGTATTCAATGTTGTGGTGAGTATCCCGGCCAAGTTCGGTCATTTTGAACGTCAGCGGACTATTAAGGCCGTTGAACTGGCCGGTTTGAATTTAATCAGTCTCGTTCACGAGCCTACCGCCGCTGCACTTAGTTTCGGGATAAAGAAGCAGGATAACAAAACTTTTATTGTCTATGATCTTGGCGGAGGGACGTTCGATGTCAACGTTATGCGGGTTGGCGAGAATCATCTACGGATTTTGGCAAAAGGAGGAGATTTGCATTGCGGTGGAATTGATTGGGATACAGCCATTGTACGCATGGGACTTAGAGAAATCAACAAAGAATCTTCTGTCGAGATCCTCCGGAATAACGAGCGTTTTGAATCCTTTTTGAAGAGCGATGAAGGTCAAGCGATGCTTGCAAGCGCCGAAAGTGTTAAGATTGACCTATGCGATCCAGATAATGAAGGTGATTGCGCCTTTACCTTCAAGTACGAAGGAATGTTGGAAACAGTGATTATCAACCAAGATGAGTTCTTTGATAATACAAACCCTCTAGTCCTGCGCACGATCAAAAAGACTGAAGAGGTGATCCAAGAAGCGGGCATCAAGGATATAGAGGAGATTGATGAAATCATAATGGTGGGAGGATCATCATATATGCCGCAGATCGAGACGGCAATTCGGCGGGCGTTCAAGATTAAAAGCATTCATCGCCAAGAACCAGGACTCGCTATATCTAAAGGTGCCGCCATCTTTGCAGATTTGCAAGAAGACTGGGCAGATACAATTGGTTCTGAATCCAGTGAAATGGCGCCAAAGCAAGGTGCGATGATGTCACCCAAAGCATCACCAACCGCGGAGGCTACTAGGACGCTTGAACAATCACCGACCATGATAGCCAAGAAGCCACGCTCTAGGGTGGAGGTTAAGAATCACCCTCCCAAGATTACAATTGATGAGATTGGTGGCCAATCTTATGGTATTTGCTATGCAGACAGAGGACGCTATAATATTTATAATCTTATCAATAAGTCAGATCCCCTTGTACTAAAGCGAGTGTTCGACCAGTTTATTACAAAACTCCCCCATCAACGGTTCATTGACATTGATATTAGGGAATATGATTCGAATGATAAGGTGGTTAGGGAAAGTCAGGTTTTGAGTAAAAGAATTGCTCCCAATGCGCGGCTTGTCTTCTCTCACGCTGTTCCTGTAGGAACGAAGATTGCTATTGAGATATCACGTGATCGAAATGGAGTTATTCAAATCTCGGCGAGTTGTGTTGGCTCAAAGATTGATATAGAGATAAAGAAAGAGGCCTAAATGACCTCTTTCTTTATCTACAACTCACAGATGCTTGGATAGTGTTTTTCAGTTACCAATAATCACTCTGTCGCACAGGTTAATTAAGTATTCCCCTTTTTTCCCTTTAAACTGTATCTGTAAGTAATACTTATTCGGATAGGTTCCAAATCTATTCTCCTCTTTATCCTTATCGACGAAATCTCAAGGGGTATAATTGCTAATATAACCCTTCCACACCTTTTTCTCAACAGACCAGTTTTCGAATTCATATGCTGTCCCGATGTCATCCAATGCAGAAAGCAGATCCTGTTGAGTAATATTAGCAACTTGCTTAGTCACATTCTCCGGTGGAGCAGATAGGTCGCTATCATTGAGAAGAAGAAGCCCCTTATCAATCTTAATGTCTCTCGTACCTACAGATGCTAAAGTCGAGAAATCAATCAATTGTATGACATTATCCTCGAAATCAGACCAAATGGTAGGATAATAAAATACCACCAACTTGGCGGAAACAATCTTATCATCACTTTTAATCTTTAGAAGGCCAGGGATGTCATCAGCTCCGAAACACCAACGCAAAAGTGGGGTATAAATCCAATTTATTCCATCTTTAATTTCGCTCAAGTCAATTGTTGAAGGTCTCTGATACTTCAAATCAATATCCTTCTCAATGGGAAGAGCAAACAAGTTTTCAGGCATCTCTTCAGGATTCACAGATAAAAGAGATGACGACTTCCGTGACTCGCAGGAGGCAAGGATGAGTAGCATTGAAATAACGGTGATAAGTCTCTTCATCTTGAGTAAAATACGATCCAATTAGTAGCAGCTTCCTGATATGTGGAATGAATAAAGGTTGCCTCTTCCTTTGCGAATGAACGATACCATGAGTAATTCCACCCTCCTCCCATATCTGTGTAAATGGCCTCAGTAACACCGGCATCCAATAAAGACTGAATAAAGGCGCCAAAAGACTTATTCTCAGTAGCATCTGCAATGCAAAGACGTCCCTCTCTTTCGCATAGGGCGCGGAACAAATTGACGTTGCTTAAAGAACGCGTAGTTGGCACTTGTTCCCCGCCATGAATCATCATTTCCTGAGCAAAACCTGCTCCTTTATTTGCTGCTGCTGCACGAAAACTTGCTTCAAAAGCAGATGGATCAGCATCTGCTTGATATAGGAAAGACCAAGATCTATTGTATGAAACGAAAGCACCAGTATACCTCCTGTTCTTAGGTTTGGAATAATAAGTCCCATCACTTACATGAGCACTGCAGATACGTCTATGTTCTGGAGTTTTCTCATAATCCAGAGTAAATGCAGCTGCACAGCAAAATACGATGTCCGGGTCTTTTGCTGGCTCAGGTCGTACGAAGCAACGTAATGCAATGGAATCAGTTGTAGGATAGTAAAAGACCAATCCTACTGAAGATGTATCAATACTGACTGATGGTTGAATTATGGCGGGCTCTTCGAACCGTTCTTCTATATGGACTTTATTTTGACTTCTCCGGTCTCCGCATGAAACCATGAAAGAAATGCATGTGAATAACAGTATGTATACCCACTTATAACCCATATCATATTCAATAATCAATGCACGTAAAACTACTTCTTGCGTTTAACTTCAGGATCTGGGCGAGATATCTTTGGGATAATCTGAATGACGAATCTCTTGTTATTTGCCTCTACTCGGGAATCCCGATTCTTTCCGTTCAGTCCACTTCCGCAAATTAGTATTTCCGTATTATATTTTCGGAGATCCAAATGGCCATGATTTAGCCATCTCTCGTAAAGAGCGTGTGCGCGCTTAAAACTCAAGTTATAATTATATTCACGATCTTTATCCATTGGATTCTGGGGGTCGTTGGCAGAATACCCTTCTATCACTAAAAGATAACTGAAGTTCTTATTACTGTTCAGTTTTGCTAAAAGAGCATCGAGCTGCTTGCCGACAGAGTCCACATCTGGGAGAAACTCTTTGATGATAATGGTATCTTCTTGACCAAATATCTCCTTCCCTTCAAATGCTTTTGCTACAAAAGTATGATTGTCCTCATTGTATCTGAGAACATCAGAGGTGCTCAGCTCTCGGAAGAGCGTATCAAGCTGTAGAATCTTTTCTAGTTCTTCTGCCTTGAAGAGAGCACTGTCTCTCGCTGCGGTCAACTCTCTGTTGGCTCTCTTCGCCTCTTTATCCTGTTCTTTAAAGAAGAAGAATGCAACGACGAACAAGACCAACATCACAGCAAAGAGGTTGGTCATGAGGTCCACATAACTGGGCCAAAAGTCTTGCTTGTTCCCGTTCTTAGCCATTCTTATTTATTGCGTTGAAAGAGCCTCTGTACAAGATTCCGTTTCTTTCTTTGGGTCTCTTCATGTTCACGAGTCTCATGGTGAGTCGTGGAGCGACTACGCATACCCTCTTTTACTGAATCTGCTCCGGCCTTTACCGCTGTCGAGACCTGTCCGACACCGCTTCTAATGCCCCTTAACTCGCCCATAATAGCGTCATGCTCGGTTTTGGAAGAGAGAGTAGTGTTCGCTTCAGAAATCCCCTGCTTCAATGCAGCAAGTTCAGATATGACCTCGGTATGGTTAGACTGGGGAGGAATGAGGGTTGTAATAGACCTTATAACAGATTCCATTCTCTCCAGGAGGCTCAAGAAGTCAGCAGGCTTGACGAGGTTTTCAGGGCTCATCTGGTAGAACATATCACCCCAACCTCGTTTGAACTTATCACATGCATCCTTAATTGCCCTCTGATTCTCCGTGAGATTTGCCTCGACGATTCCGCTACTATTATCAATATATTCGTCAATCTTAGTACGGACACTTTCAATTCGGCGGATTTGACCATCAACTTTTTCAAGCAAACCGGAATTGGCGCCGACTTCAGCTTCAGCAAACTTATTGGCATTCTCTTCAAAGGTCTTAAACCTATCAAGAACAGAGGAAATGTCTGCAAACATTTGACGAGTGTTCTGGAGATTGCTGAGGAACTCATTTTGAGCGCTTGTTTTCTCTTCTTCCATCCGCCTCTTAAGGTCATTCTGGAAAGATTCAATATCCGCCTTAAGGGTTTGAATGGCGGTGTTCACTGCTGTCTGAGAATCTGCAAAGCTCTGCTGTGTTGCTGCCAGAGATGCCTGAATATCTGCCGATTGCCGTTGGAGTTCAACCGTCTGCTGCAGCTTATCGTTCGCGTTATTGATATTCGTTTCAACAGTAGAGCAAGTCCGAACAGTCGTGGAAATCTTATCAAGTGCTGTTGCGAATTCAGGACGCAGCATGTTTGTGATCATCTGATGCTGGTCTCGCATGGAGCCTTCAAGAGCCTGTGTTGAAGCCTTTAGTTCAGTAACGGTTTGCTGAATGCTCCCAAGATCTTCTCTCAGGCTGTTTCCGAATGCAACCGTGATGCCCTCAAATGCCGTAGCGAGGGACGTGCTCAATGTCTTTACAGTCTCCTGTAACTCCGACACAGAAGACTTCAGTGTCTGTGCAATCGTGGAAGGAGTCTTAGGAACGACTTCTTTCTGGAGGAAGGAGAAATAAGCATCTCGCCCATCTTCGAGGGCATCCTCAGCAGATGAAGCGTTTCGGTTGTTATTCGTTGTAAAAGCCAGACCGAAAAGACTCGTCAACATAGCTACAACGACACCACCTAGGAACGGATACAACGTCGAGATATCGAACATCCCTGTCCCGCCACCTGTGGAAGAATAGAACTCTAACAGGCCGAGCGCAACACCCGCATATGTTCCCATCAAACCATAATACATCGGGAACGATATCTTGGAGGTGGAAAGTGCAAAAGCATTATCAGAGATCCTGGTAGCAATATCCTTTAACGCTTCAAGGCTAATATTGTTCTGGTTCTTCTCAAGATAATCGTTAGTCTCTCTAATGATTTCCTGGAACTCCGGTGACCTCTCTTCATTTGAGAGGACACCAATACTGATTGTACAGGTTTCTGATTCTTGAGTAGTGCAGGCTCCCCTTTTAGGGAAGAGTGTCCTACATCTTTGTATGGACTGACGAGTCCTGAGATACAAAAACAATTGTATGAACAGGAAGACAACAAAAACCAGTATAGACCATTTTTGTTGATTGAAGAATACAGCGATACGGCATTTGTCTAATAATCGGTTTGCAGTCTTTATCTGTTCCTTTGTAACAGGGAGACTATTCTTTGCCAAATCAAGCTGCTTGATAGCCTGATCGTATCGCTTGGAGTTATAGTGCTCGACAGCTTCTTTATAATGTATATCGAATGACTCCTGCGCGGATGAGGGGAACGCGAGAAGTATTAAGGATATGAAAGAGTAAACCAGAATACACTTTTTCATATTGAAAAACTAGTTTTTGAGAATGAGCTACAATCCAATACTATGGATTATTGGTTAGGTTCCGTACTCTCTCCTCGACACCGAAGAGAATCTTTCTAATAGGCACGAAGAATAGCGTACTCTGTATATCCTTTTCTGTCGCGGCACCTAAAATAGTCTTGTCGTTGTTCGTCTCCAGCGTCTGTTTCAACGTGGTGCGACACTCTTCAGTATCAATTTCCACATAATAAGTGGATAGCTGAAGATTGTCAAACAGATTACGCAAGCCGGTTTGCATAACACCAACGTTGTTGCAGATAGACATAACAAATTCTTCATTCAGCCGAGGGAGATTGGTTGCTTCATCTACACTTATAAGATCTCTCTTGGCTTTTGTGATATAGGTGGAATGTTCACTCAGCAATTCTCCATAATACACCTTCTTAGGAGGTTCGATAAGATTCATACCATCGCGCCTAATCTTCAATCCACCGACAGCAGTCTTCTCTTTGCCAGAAAGATTTTCATTCGGAACCTTGATGATCAAATTACTGACGAACTGATCATAATTGAATCCTTCTTCTGCCTGGTCATGAGAAATCGTTATACCAGAATTGGCGGCAGCAACATCTTCCGCTTCCCTTGCATCATTTGCATATACCAATGAGAATGCAGCTCCTGCAATCTGCCTTACGACATCCAGACCGAGATAGTCGAGATATTTACTTCCATTTCCACTGAAAATGAGGGCATTAGGAAGAATTTTCTCTTCCGACTTCATCACCTGGGCGATGTGGTATAAGATAGAATACAAGTGGCTGATAAAAGCCGGCTTATAATCTTTTTTCATTTTGTTCTCACGAGCGAAATTGAACGCTTTATTCCCAAGCCAGAAGTTAATTACATCTTCAGAAGAATACTTGCTTTCAACTCTCCTGGCTGTCATATAAGGTTCTTTAGAATCACTCGTATATCCAAGCATTCCAAGAAGGACGTGAATAGTTTCGTTATCCCCCGTTAATTCGGCACGCCTCGCGTTATTGAGCATCTTGTCAACGAAATCAAGGAAAATAGGGTTATTCTCCTGAGTTACATTGGTTTTCTCGAAACTGCTCCACAGGACATCACAGCCGAAGCGTATGGATGAAGCAAAGTCCGGACTGCCATCGGAGAACACAGCGAAGTCGACGCTGCCGCCACCAATATCGATCGAAACGGCGCATCTCGCTTTCTCCGGAGTGTCAGCGTAATATGGAGCCAAGGATTCTGAATAAGTCGAAACAGCTGTTTCCGTATTGATGTCATATTGACTGCATGCTTCTTTCCAGGCATCTTCGATATCCTGTTTGCTTGTCTCGCCAATGCTCAGTGGATAGAACTTGACGAAATTGATTGATGACTTCTTATATCCTTCAGCAATGGCCTTATTGACGCACATTTTAACAATCTGTCGGATATATGCCGAAGTGAGGTTAAGTTCAGATTCTGCCCACTTAATATTTGGAATGAAACTGTTTCCACCGCGAGGCTTCTCCTTTTCATAGGTCGATGCAATATTGGCTTGACCAAAGAGAATGAGCTTCGGCTCTGTTTTGCAGTCAGATTTGCAAGAAACGGCTGTCCTCATCGGGAACTTATATACATCCCCGTCGAAACAAGTCGGGATAAATTCGTTCTGGATATAATCCACAAGATCCTTTAATTTCTCTCCAATACCGTCCTCATCGAGTGAAGGCTTATAGTTCTCGTATTTATAGACGGGGTGAACGTTTGTAGAATCGGGATTCCCATGAAGGAAGACCATAGAGCCGGGCTTGGTTTGGAACGGAGCGCCACCCTTACAAGCGACGTGAGTAGAGGTCGTTCCAAAGTCAACAGCAAACGTGATGTCATCATTTGATGCGTCGTTAATGCTCTGGAAGAGAGGTTTTACTAGTCCAGAAGCACTCCTGGGAGCATTTGAGATGACTTCAATGTAGTCAAAGTTCGTCCCGTAGATAGTATAGTGTACTGTACGATGATTATTGTTACCTGCGGACTTCTCATCGGTTCGTATCCTTCTGTCAACAAAGAACTCCCTCAACGCCTGCTTGTCAAGAGCATCGTTCTCTGGTATAAGCTCAAGTTTGTTGTTGACTATACGATAGAATTTAAGTTCTATTGCATTCTCGGGAATACTACCGCCAGCAAACTTGTATGTGAGTATAACGTTATAAGTCTCTAATTTGTTCGTTATATACTCCTTCGGATAACGGAAGAAAGGATAGACGGCGAAATCGAAATTCAAAACATCCTCTTTGGGAATGTCATTAACCTGCTTGCTCGTTCCGTCCCTAAACTCAATCCTCGCGGCTCTCCGCTTCAAATCTCCGCTCGAGAGGCTTGGATCCGAGAGACGGCCTAGGGCCTCCATATCAACAGGCGCAAGTTGATTTTTATCTTTGTCCCCTATAGTCATGAACGCCTCGCTATTGATGGAATAGCGAAGATTGATGACATCATTCTTTATGAGTTCAGATGATTTCACTCTAATGCAATACTCCAGAGGCAAAGAGATATTACCTAATGACAGGATTACCGGTTGTCCATCTCTATCCAGAAGAGGCCTCATGTCAGGAGATAGAATCTGTGGCTTAACATTCTGGAAGCACGAATCAAGATAGTGACCAATCGGAGTAGTAAAAAGGGAATCGCGATTCTGCGCCAGGAAGTAGCACATGAAATCCTGGAAATCCTTATCTCTTTTATCCATACCCACCGGAACGTCGAAATATTCTTTGTTCTGGAGGTCCTTACGTTTGAAGACAAATGGTTGGTCTTTCTTATCGTAATCACGATGGCCATTATTCCTGTCCAAACGACTGGTCGTAAAGAAGACTGTTTTATCACTAGTCGCGGCCAAAGGCAGCGCATTGTCCAACACCAAAAAATAGATTTCTTTCGGGTGGCCGTTCAAATTAATCGCATTAAGTAACGACTCCTTGAAATACGACTTCATCCTCGGACCGGCGTTAATAGCATTCGGATTCGCCTGAACCTGGACGCTATTGGTCTCTTTGTACTGCAATCCTTCGATATCACATTTGACGATAGAGATTCGATCCTGATAAAGCTTATAATGGAAAAGAATCTCGAAAACATCGAGAACGTCAGATACGAGTTTTTTATAGGTGAGACCAGCCTGATCAAATCCTTTTTTGTTAACAATTTCAAAGGCCTGCGCCACAACCTCTTCTCTGGCGAAGGGGGTCGGCATCGCATTCAGGGCAAGACTACTCTCGACAGCCTGAATGGCGTCTTCATCCAACTGTAGCTTATCGGAACGATACCATCCTGGTTGAGCATCATTCGCCTGCTTAATGATATTGGAAACTAATATGTGGCTCATAACTATTTCAGATTAGCAGTGTATAGTTTCACGTTCACCTCACGAATGCCTTCCTGTGCTGCGTTTAAGAATGCGGAGATGGGTGTAATCTCCTCCTGTTTCTTAAGACTCCTGCGGTAGCTATCATTGATCTTTACGAACTGTGATGAAATGACTCGCGTTCCGTCAGCACCGTTTCTCTCACGATTCAAAAGATGGAATCGTGCTGATGGAACGAAGCGGTAGTGGTCAAGTTGGACATCATTCTCAGGAGAAATGATGTCTCTCGTATCAATCGCATTGAATGCCCTTTTGTTGTCATGCAACTCGCCCATGAATCTAATGAAAGAATACTTCTGAGGATCCTCTTCATAGATAAAGTCATTCAGAGTCTTGAAGTCCTCAGTATCAAGGGCGCCCTTGTATCCACGGTAGAAGGGATAGAAGGGTTCACGCTGCATCAAGAAAAACACCTTGCTGAAAGAATAGAAATCAGACAAGCAACTGATGGCCGTCTTTAGCCCCTCACCACAATCATCGTAATTCAGCGTAGGTTTATTCGTATCTATCACGATCTGATTCCACCTGGTAGAAGGCGTCAAATCAGTATCTTGCTCCTCGGCAAAGTCCTTGAAAGCCTGGCTTGCCGCGAGCTCGATGATATGAGCATCATTCCCCTGGCTTTCCTCATCGTAGTTGTAGACTTTCTTTTCCGTGTCGCCGAAAACATAGAATCTGTCAAAAGAGTTTGCGTTGTCGGCGTAATACTTGAGCGCAGCGAAAGATTTAATATCGAAGATTTCCGAGTTGATCTCACGATGCCGAGAATTCTCTGCGGGCTCTCCAAGGGCAAAATAAGGGATCAGGGCAATAACACCGACCTTGGTGGCCGCCGACTTCTTCTTTATCGCGTCAGCGATAGCCGGTATGCCGGATGCGCCGGTTCCACCGAACAGAGAGCCAACGAGAATGACTCTATCGTTCTGGGCGGGCTGGAAAGCAGAGAACCACTTTGAGTTGATGAAATCCTGGAACACAACGCTTCCAACATTGGGACTTCCTTTGAATCCAACAGACATAGAGGTCTCTATATTCTTTTTGCTATAGAGCATCTCTATTAGCATACTCTCGGGACTTCCGGTCTGGCACGCTTGTGAACCAATGAAAGTACCGAATGACTTATCATTGACATTGGTACTTGTCATAACGTTCAGGTTGTTTATGTCCGCTTCAATCGGAGTCTTGAAGAAGCCGTTATTCGTACCATAGTAAAGTTTATGGTACTTGGCAATCAAATCTGATACTTCGGAAAGCTCCTTGGATTGCAGATGAGGATCGACGAGATAAGGCTTGATCTTGTACCCTTTGATATCATATCCGGATGCAAGAAGCATGATCAAAGAGCGCAAGATGCGAAGTCCGCTTCCGCCTATACAAAACACGTGAAGCGTAGACTGCCTCACCAGGTTCTCGGTCGTTACATTGTTAGTTCTTGTCGTCGCCATACCTCTTACAGTTTAAATGGAGTACAAGATGCGTTGGTACTTTTCTTAAAGAATGCAATGATTCCGATTGAGCAGAGAATATACAACGCGACAGAATAAAGTAGGTTTATTAGCGCTAATGGGAAGAATGGAGCCTTTTTAGCGAATACTCCTATCGGATTCGTCGTAACACGCACCAGGAAAAAGGTTAGTACGCCTACGAGAATAGCCGAGATCAGCATGAAGCCAATCCAGTGCCTAATCCGGAAATGGAATCCGGGGAGTTTATTCCAAACATAATAGTAAAGAACAACCATGAGAATGGTTATACCAAGCAGGATGGCAACAGCAGTCCAAGAACCGACAGCGTTGAACGTGTTCTGGTAAGTGATTGCGGTCTGCCTCATTGTATCAGAAAACTGGCTGGTCCAGGTTTTCCACCCAAATAGATCTAAAAACCACTTATACATAACAATACTAGTTTATTCAATCGCAGTTGAGATCAAAACGAGCATCGGTTCCTCTTGCAACTTGCGCTCTTTTCGATATGCGTTAGTCAATCCTTCAATGAAACTATCCATTGAGAAAGTTTTGTCCAGTTCCCCTTCGCGCTGCGCTCCATAGTACTTCTGAATCCACGAATCATTTGCTTTCTGCTCAATGAGCTGGATACTGATCACGTCAGTGCCGAGCAGGCTATCCTTCGGCTGCACTTTGATATAATGAGAAGGTTGTACACACTTCTTTACCATAGCGTCTTCGCTACTACTCATGCTCGGTTCTTCTTCCAAGACTTCAAAAGGAATCGAATTACCTGTAACAATTGACTTAACCTCAAAGGATGAAGCATCGAGACTCTTGTAAACATCCCAGGGAAGATGCTGCTCGCGGATAGCGACTACGAACTCACTCTCAGGAAGCATTGAATAACCCAATAGTGAATGATACATTCCCTCGTTAGAGGATGCCATCAACTCATTAGGATTGGGCCTGAGCCCACCTAAAGCTCCGTGGATAGGAAGAACCGAATAATAAGGACATCCATAGGATTGATTAAAGTCGATGTACCCCTGGACATGGCCGTTTCGTTCCAGTTCGCTCAGAATCATATTTCTGACATAGGAGACTTTAGGGCCTTCTCCGATAACAAGCATGTAGTACGGGAAAAACTCGCATGATATACCCCCGTTAGCAGCATAGAACTCGGATTCGAAACCAATAACACAAACTGAGTAATCCTTATAGTCGTCAAACATCGCTTCGATATCAATAGCGTACTGCCCAAGAGCGGTTGCACTTCCTCCCTTTGGGGAATACTTCATATCAGAAACAAATACGGCTACGTCACATTGACCGTCTTTCAGGTCGTTAAGGATAACTTGAAGCATCTGCGGCACTTCAGTATTCATGGAGGATACGAAGCTACCGTCGTTCATGTTCTGGCGAAAGCTGTTTGCTGAATATGATCTCGTATTGGTGCTGCCATCAGTGAACGCTTTCACACCTGCTATATTCGATGCATTCTTGAGCAGAAATGCAGACATGTCTGTTTTAAACGCATTCGATCTCCTTGCACGGAACAGGCCATTCATGCTTCCGGATGTCTCGACATATAACTGGATTTTGTCTGCTGGCTCTGCGGTATAGAATCGATCAACAACTTCAGTTTTAAGAACACCTTCATCTGTGAAAGAGTCATTCCCAATCTCATTGATGCTGTGCTTGCAACCACAGATAGAGATGATCGCGATGACCATTGCGACTCCCCTTTTCATGAACTTGTTAGGATGGATCCTTGAATGTGAAATATGGTGCATAATGGAGAACATTTCAATTATGATTCTTTCCGAGTGAGTGTAACAGAAGATAAATCAGATATGCTGCGACGACAACGTCCACGATATTCCAAATTGTTCGCCCAAGTGGGATCTTCAGGAAAGGCTGGAATAAAACGGCCAGAGCAATGAACAGAATCACCCGCTCTTTGTTCTCAGATCGGCTTGCAACATACGCAAAATAGCAGAAAGCAGCGGCAGTTGCAAATCTCACAAAAGAGTAGAATCCATATGGCATGTCAAGCAGGCACAGGAGCAAAATGACAACTATTGCCCCATAAATAAACAGGATTGTTTTTGCTCCTTTCATATAGTCTCTTGGATAGTTTACAAAGTTAGCAAATAAGTCGAATTAAACTACATCTTACGAACAAATAAGACTTTTGTTAATGTCTTTTGTCCCCAAGCATTATTGGCACATTAGATAAATCCTTCTTATTCTTTCAAGTCAAAAATGGATTATGTAGATAATCTGAAGTGGAAGAAAGGCTTTTACGAAAGACCGGAGAAGACACATCTGGGGCTTTGGAATTCAATAAAATTCCTCCTTTCATAAACCATAATAACCCCCGCCTGTTTTCATCGCGGATGAAGCCCACTCAGATTTGGAAAAACAGATTATTATTGCGATATTTGCGCTGCGATAATTTCGCAACGATATGGAACCTCAGATTAACAATCCCTTCCTTATATCCGGATATGAGTCTCCGGCTTATTTCTGCGACCGCGAAAATGAGACTGAAAAGTTACTGGAAACACTCCGGAACGGGCGGAATATCACGCTGACGTCACCCAGAAGACTTGGGAAGACAGGCCTCATCAAGCATGTCTTCCACCTGTTGAAGAAGCAGGACCCGAAGACGGCCGCCATTTACATCGACCTTTACCCCACCGAGTCACTGTACGATTTTACGCAAGCATTTTCGTCCGCGGTCCTCGGGCAACTGGATTCCAGTCCGGTAAAAGTCATGAGGAAAATCGCCAGCCTCTTCAAGGGACTGCGGCCCAGCCTCACGGTGGACCAGGTAACGGGGCAGCCCAAGGTCGGGCTGGACATCATGGCCGGGACAGAATCCAGCACCTTGGAGCAGGTCTTCAACTACCTGAAACAGACCGGGAAGACTTGCTATATCGCCTTCGACGAGTTCCAGCAGATTACCCGTTACCCCGAGGAGAATATTGAGGCGCTCCTGCGTTCATACATCCAGGACATGCACAACGACCATTTCATCTTCTCCGGCAGCCAGTCGCACATGCTGGGCGAGATGTTCCTCTCCCCAAAGCGCCCGTTCTACCAAAGCTCATCCGAGATAACCATCGGAGCCATCGATGAAGATGCCTACTATGACTTTGTCGGATCTTTCTTCAAGAATCAAGAAAGAACTCTTCCGAAAGAGGTATTCCACCATATTTATGACCTCTACGAGGGATACACCTGGTACATCCAAATGGTTCTGAACCGCCTGTATGCAAAAGTCGGCCGCCCCCTGAACGAGTCCCTCGTGCAGGAGTGTATCCGTGACATCCTCCGGGAGAACGAATTCTACTACCAGCACCTGCTCCAGGTATATCCCAAGGGACAGGTCAAGTTGGTGAAGGCCATTGCGAAGGAGAAAAAGGTGAAGGAGATAACTGCTGGATCCTTCATCTCCAAATACGGGCTCACTGCCACCAGCAGCGTCAAGAGTGCCCTATCCAGGATGCTGGACGAAGAGATCATCTACCGCTCCCTGGAAGGCTATCTGGTTTATGATCGCTTCTTCGGGCAGTGGCTCGACGCGACTTTTTAAACTAACATCACCCGCTATGGAAAAGGAATCCACCGTCGAAACATACAAGGAAAACCTCACAACCAACCTCCTCGAAACCTGCACCGGCAGCGGCCTGCTGAAAGGGATGCTGCTCGTTTCCCCGGACATCGACGAGGCCTGGATGCGCTTGGCGCCCTCTTTCTACGGCGACGCCGTGCGGAACTTCAATGCCTACCCTGAATACTGCCTCGCCTGCGCGGGGTACCTCGGGATGGCCATCGCATACCTCTGGGACAAGGATTGGGCGAAATATCAAGACTTTCCCTACTCGTTCTTCCAGGGCGAGCGGGGGTTCGACGATATGGACGACCACATCACCGACAACATCCTAAAGGACCGCAAGCACAGCGTGCCGGCCATGCAGACGTGTTCCGCCAATGCGTATCATTTCCTCATGCGGGAATGCACGGAACCGGGGACGGCGGAGGCGTATCAGTTTTTCCTCGTGACCGTCGAGGTGATGTTCAAGGTCGGGGCGGCCATCGAGTTGGGGCGGCTCGGGTACAAGTATGAGAAAGTGAACATCGGCAACTGAAGATGCAGCATCGGAGAAACAAGAAACACAATGCCTACAAGGAGGCCAATGAGGCTTTCCTGCAGGTGAAGGCGCAGGAAGAAGGGATGGTGGTCCTGGACAATGACGTCCTGTACAAGGTGCTGGAACAAGGCCATGGAACCAAGAAACCCACCCCGCGCAGCATCGTTTATGTCAACTATACCGGCCGTCTCATCGACGGCACCGTCTTCGACACCACCGAGGGGCAGCCGCTTCCGGCGCTGTTTATGGTGGGCGACCTCATCATGGGCTGGCAGATTGCCCTGACCCGGATGCACGAAGGCGACAAATGGGAGGTGTACATCCCCGCCAAATGGGGCTACGGCTCTCTGAAGATGGACGACATTCCGGCGCATAGTACCTTGATCTTCGAACTGGAACTTGTCAAAATAGAACGTTAAGGTCCATGCCCGCTTCCATCGACCATTCCCTCCCCCTCAACAAGATCGTGAACGCCCGCGACCTGGGCGGGTATGTCACGGAGGATGGCCGGCGGGTCAAGAAAGGCCTGCTGATCCGATGCGCCCATCTCGCACACGCTTCCCAAGCCGATCTCGGCTTCCTCGCCGGCCTCCCGGTCACACGGGTGGTGGACTTCCGGCTGGATTTCGAGAAGAATGGGAAAGAGGACCAGGTTATTCCGGGGGCGGCGTACGTGTCGATTCCTGTCGATGCAAGCGGTCCCATCGCGGCGCAAGCCACGGAGGAGGAGCGGAAGAAGTTCACGGGAAGAAAGACCTTCGATGTCAGGAAGGTCATCGTGATGGCGGCCTTCAACGACAAGGCGAAGAAGATGGTGGACCTGATGTATCCGACGCTCGTCAATGACCCGGATTGCCAGCGGCAGTACGCCACATTCCTGCGGCTCCTTGTCGACAACGAAGCCGGCGCCGTACTGTTCCATTGCACTCAGGGCAAGGATCGGGCGGGGATGGCGGCGGCGTTCATCCTGGCCGCACTGGGCGCCGGACGGGACACGATCATCGCCGATTTCGACGAAACGAACCGGCACTATGCGCAAGACCTGAAAAAGTTCTCCAGAAGGGTCCGCTTCTGGGGTGGGAAGGAGGAGGAACTGGCCGTCGTAAAGGCTTTCATCGGCGCGAACTCAGAGAATTTCATCAAGACGCTGGATCTGATCGATGACAGGTATGGTTCGATGGAATCCTACCTGAAAGGTCCCCTGAAACTATCGGATACGGACTTGCAAACACTGAGAGAACGATTCCTGGAAGCATAGAAATCAACGATATGGGCATTAAGAAATTCATAAACTCCCTGAAGAACTTCGGCGACACAATCTCCTCCGCCGCCGACAGCGTGTTCGACGAGGTCGATAAGACCTTCGACGGGCTGGACACTACCAAACTCACTCCCGAGCAGGAAAAGGAGATTGAGCAAAAACTGGAAGAGAAGGTCCATGACGCCAGCGAGAAGGCCGATGATGCGGCCGACACCTTCCTCGGACAGATAAAAGACGGCTTCATCCTTTTCGAACCGGACCATCGCGAAGACGAAACCGAATGATCCCCTCCCTCCAAAGGAGGGGTTAAGGAAAATTTGGTATTTCCACAAAGAATTGCTACCTTTGCAGCCGTGAATGAGATAGAGGACGGACGGTCCCCTATTTTTTGTTATATGAGATTCCCGGTCAAGCCGGGAATGACGGAAGGAAAAAGATGAAAAAGGAAGAGATCATCCAGGCCGTGGAAGCGGCGGTCGCTGAAAGAGGGTGCTTCATCGTGGATGTCACGGTGAACGCCATGAACGACGTGGAAATCGTCCTCGAGAAGGAGGACGGCATCGTGGACTGGGACGACTGCGCCGCCATCGACAAGGTCGTGCACGAAGCGTTCGACCAGGACGTGGAGGACT
>JAEEGF010169767.1_pt1 | contig 43749 bp, 35 predicted proteins | sample 9134171 | NCBI WGS metagenome assembly JAEEGF01 (sample SAMN16246542, study PRJNA631951) | gut metagenome | biome: gut microbiome; feature: rumen; material: AP-attached | host: Bos | place: Iran: Karaj | collected 2018-10 | reverse complement strand
ACAACAGCGTTACAGGCTTTGCCCCCATCCCTGGCACCAACTACAGCTATGTGCGCAAAAGCATCACCAATTCCGCCCACATCCTCACCACCACAGGGTCGGGCTTCTCGGCCTACACCTACGGCCTAGGCGAGAATTGGGAAGCCTACGCCATGTCGCTGGGCGGCACCGACCCCGGCATTCAGCTGCCTTTGAATGGAGAAATTGTCACCGACGTCGACACCGGGTCATGCACAGGAGCGCTCTGGTGGCGCGACACCCTGCTGACCGCCCCCTCCTTCACCCAATGGACCACGCCAAGTCCCGTGGTAGGATGCGACAGCATTTACAATATCCGGCTTACCGTCTATCCCTCCTACTTCGACACCTTGGATACCGCCCTTTGTGGCAATACAATGCTCTGGGGCATCACACCGCTGGACGTTCCCGGGTCATACACATTCAACAACCTGACCTTGAAAGGTTGCGACAGCCTGCTCCACATCAACCTCTCCCAACTTGACCACTACGAGAACACCATCGACTCCTCCGCCTGCTCACAAACCGTGCCATGGGACGACACCCTGCTGACCGCTCCTGGATATTACACTTTCATCTATACGGCCTCCAATGGCTGCGACAGTGTGGTACACCTCAATCTCTCCAGCGGTTATTATTCCGAAGCCCTCGACACATCTTCGTGCCATAGCGTTCTCCTCTGGGGCGACACCCTCCTTTCTGTCCCAGGTTCCCACACACTCACCTATTCCGATGCAAATGGATGCGACAGCCTTCTCCATCTCAACATCACCCTACTGGATAATCCCTTAACCCTCATAGACACCGGAGCGTGCGACGAACAGTTTCCATGGCAAGACAGCCTATATGACGTGCCGGGCGAATATGATATCATCTATGCCGCTGCCAACGGATGCGACAGCACCCTCCGTCTGGTCCTTGAGCAATACCCCAGCCACCATCGCTACGAAACCATCCTGCTCGAAGAAGACGAAGAGCAGGTAGGACCCGATGGGCAAACCTACCACCCAGGCGACAGCTACGACATCATGCTGCAAACAAAGCATGGTTGCGACAGTATCATCCACGTGAGCCTCATCAACTCCGGTTGCACTCCCAAGATATGGGCACCCAACGCATTCACCCCCCTCCAAAGTAACAACAACCAATTCCGAGTTGCCAGCAGCAACGTCACAGAGATGACCGTCAGCATCTATCAGCGTTGGGGCGACTGGGTATGCACTTTCGACGGCCTCACCCAGGGATGGGATGGAACCAAGAACGGCAAACCCTGTCAGGAAAACACCTACGTCTACCTCATCCGATACAAAACCCCCTGTCTGCTCAACCCCAAGCCCATCGTGGGCACCATCACAATTATCCATTAACCTATCCATTAACCGACAGCAGGACATGATCCATAACTCCATCACCACCCAAAGGACACCCCATCGTAGCGCCAGACACCTCCTGCCGTTACTCTTTGTGTGTGTGATGTTTTTCCCCACCATGCTGCCGGCCCAAGTCCTCACCTCCATGGGCACCGACTTCTGGGTGGCAATCATGCCCTGCTGGTTAGACAACGATGTGGACAGCTACTACCTTTCGGCCTCCGGTCCCCGCAGCTGCAATATCACCATAGCGAATCCCAACACAGGTTGGTCCCACACTTTTGCCCTATCCGCTGGAGGCATCACCACCTATCAGCTGCCCAACGCCCATAGCTGGCAGGCTGGGTCGTGCGTAGTGAACAATATGGGGCTGCACGTCACCTCCACCGACAGCGTGCAACTATGGGTAGACATCATCAGCCAGTCACCCGCCTCATGCGACGCTACCCACCTATTGCCCACCACCGTTTTGGGCTCCGACTACATCGTGCAAACCACCGATGTGTCCAACAGTCACACCAGCGAGTCTCGTGCGCAGTTCAGCGTCCTAGCCATCGAGGACAGCACCACGGTCGACATCGTGCTCAGCAGTCCCACTTCAACCGATATACCAGCTGGCACCACCCTCACCCGCACCCTCCATGCCGGCCAAGTGTTTCAAGTGCAAGGGCCGCGCCAAAGTGGCGACTTCAGCGGCACCAGCGTGAGAGCCCGCAACTGTAAGAAAATAGCCGTTTTCTCGGGAGCCTCCTCCACCAACATGCCTTTCAGCAACACCACTTCAGCCGACCTTACCTACCAGCAGAACCTGCCAATAGGAGCCTTGGGCACCGAATGGCTGCTGACCCCCTCGGCCTGGCACGACACCAGCGACTATGTGCGCATCACTTCCCCCTACAACAACTGCCAGATTTATCGCAACAGCACCCTCCTTGCCACTATCGACAGCCATCAATCCTACCAGTTCAAACTGAACGCTCCTGCCCATATTGTCACCTCCCAGCCGGTGGCTTTGTATCAATATCTCGACAGCCGACACAGCAGCGGAACCGGGTCGGACTGGGGCGACGTGGCCATGTTCGCACCCAACACCATCCATCAAACCACCCAATCCTGCACCTTCCCCTGCTTCCAAGTCAGGAATCGTAACCCCTATAGCTCCAAATACTATGTCAACATTCTGGTACCCACAGACGAGATTGCGCTGCTGCGCTTAGACGGCAGCAGCCCAGTGTCCGGTTTCCTCCCCATCCTTGGCACCCCTTACAGCTATGTGCGCAAAAGCATCAACCATGGTGCCCACACCCTCACCACCACAGGGTCGGGCTTCTCGGCCTACACCTACGGCCTGGGCGAGAATTGGGAGGCCTACGCCATGTCTCTAGGCGGCACCGACCCGGGCATCCAGCTCACGGCGACAGGCCGGGTTGACATCACCATCGACACCGGCAACTGCAGCGGATCGCTCTGGTGGCGCGACACCCTTTTGGTGGCACCCTCCACCACCCAATGGCTCTCCACCAACACCTCCAACGGATGCGACAGCCTCTTCACCATCAACCTCTCCACCTACCCCAGCTACTCCGACACCCTCAACTGGGCCGCCTGCCACGACACCATCCTATGGGGCGACACCCTGCTCTCTGTGCCCGGAACCCACACACTCCACTATCAGTCGGCAGCAGGATGCGACAGCATGCTGCATCTAACCCTAACTGCCCTCCCCCATTACAAGCTGTTCGACACGGTCTATATCTGGGCAAACGACACCTATACCGACCACCAAGGGCAACAGCATCTGGTGGGTCAAGAATACGAAGACACCCTGCTAACCACCATGGGATGCGACAGCATCCTCCACGTCACCGTCATGCCCTACCAAGACACCACCTGCATCCACCACCTTTGGATTCCCAATGTCTTCACCCCTTCGCATGAGAGCAACAGCCTCTTTCGCATCCCCCACGAGAACATCACCCAGATGGAAGTGAACATCTACCAACGATGGGGCGAATGGATATGCACCTTCGACGGCCTCACACAAGGATGGGACGGCACCCAGGCGGGCATCCCCTGCAAACAAGGCACCTACGTCTATCTCATCCAATACAAAACCCCCTGTCTGCTCAACCCCAAGCCCATCGTGGGCACCATCACCATCCTTCGTTGAACCCAAAATACCTACCGAAATTAATAAACAATCATATAAAATGAAAAAAAACATCCTCACCCATGCAGGAATCATCCTCATCCTGCTTGCCATCTCGGCAATCTATTTCATGCCCATCCTCCAAGGCAAAGCCCTGCCCCAGGGAGACCTACAGAAGTATGAAGGCATGGCCAAAGCACAAAAAGACTATCACAACGCAACAGGCGACTACTCCACATGGTGCCCCAGCATGTTCAGCGGCATGCCGGGCTACCAAATCACCAACAGCCCTCAGCACTCCATGTTCACCCCTGCCAAGAACCTCCTCACACTTCAAATCTTCAACCGTCAGAACGACATGGGTGTTTTATTCCTATACCTACTTGGATTCTACATCGCCCTGGTGGCATTAGGGGTCAGTCCTTGGCTTGCACTTCTTGGCGGATTGGCTTTCGGATTAGGCAGCTACAACATCATCATTATCGAGGCCGGTCACATCACCAAAGCATGGGCCATGGCCATGATGGCTCCCGTCCTGGCCGGCATGTTGCTCTGCTTCAAAGGAGCTTCTATCTATCGCGAGGACAAACGCCGTGCCACCTCCCGCCTCGTGTGGGGCGGAATCCTCTTCACTTTGGCCTTGGGGCTGCAGATTGCCCTCAACCACATCCAAATCACCTTCTACACCGCCATTGCCGGCGTGGTGATGGGCATCATCTATCTGATTTACTCTTTCAAAGATAAGTACTTCATGCGCTTCCTCCTCTCCGTGGGCATACTGCTGCTTGGAGCCCTTCTGGCCATCGCCTGCAACACGCGCCATCTGATGGTCAATCAGGAGTATATGGCCTACACCATGCGTGGCGGCAGCGAAATCACCGTCACCCCGCAGGACCTCTATGGGCCCGAATATCCCCGCAACAACAACTCTAACGAAAATGGCTTAGACATCAACTACGCTTTCAGCTGGAGCTATGGCATCGGCGAGACCTACACCCTCCTCGTGCCCGGTGCCCGTGGTGGTGGCAGCATCGAGCCCGTCAGCCACAAGAGTGCCAGCTGGAACAACTTCCATCAGGACAAGATGCCGCTCTATTGGGGCGATCAGCCTTTCACCTCCGGCCCTGTCTACTTTGGTGCCATTATTATCTTCCTCTTTGTCTTTGGCATGATCATGGTCAAAGGTCCCGAACGCTGGTGGATTTTCATCGCCACCATCCTGGCCATCCTGCTCAGCTGGGGCAAAAACTTCATGGGTTTCAACGAGTGGATTTTCAACCACCTTCCCCTCTACAACAAATTCCGCACCCCCTCTATGAGCCTGGTGTTAGCCAATGTGCTGACGGTTATCATGGCTGTATTGGGCTTGCGTCAAGTGTTCGGCCAGAACCTCAACACCAAACGTGCCCTCCGCGCCCTTTACATCTCTGCCGGTGCCACCGTCGGCGTGATATTGCTGGGTCTCCTCTTCTCTGGCAACCTCAGCTTTAGCGGCAGTTCCGACACAGAGATGGCCGCACAGTATGGCAACCAATGGCCTACGCTGCAGAACATCTTTATCCAAGACCGTAAGGCACTCTTCTCCAGCGACTCCTGGCGCAGCATCCTTTTCATCCTGCTGGCTGCTGCCACCCTCTTCGTCTACATCAAATTCCTCAGCAACAAGAAAAGAGCTTCTTTGGCCATCACCGCCATCTTGGCCATCCTCATTTTTGTTGACCTTCAGAACGTCAATAGTCGTTACCTCAACAGCGACAACTACGTCCGCAATGCACGTCAACTTGAGATGCAACCGGCACAGTATGACCTCGACATCGATGCCATTGCCGCCCAAACAGGCGACCAAGACTATCGTGTTCTCAACCTTGCCGTCAACACCTTCAACGATTCCAAGCCCTCCGCCTTCCACAACCAGGTGGGTGGTTACAGCGCTGCCAAGCTGCGCCGCTATCAAGACCTCATCGACTTCTATATCTCCTATCGCATCAACCCCAATGTGCTCAACATGCTCAACACCCGTTACATCGTCATCCAGAACGGACAAGTCCAACGCAATCCCGATGCCTTGGGCAACGCATGGTTTGTCCGCGAAGTGAAGCCGGTGAAGGATGCCAATGAGGAGATTTTGGCCCTCAACAACTTCAACCCCGCCACCACAGCCATTGTCGACCAGTCGCAATTCCAGGTGCCGACCCTTACCGCCTTCGACAGTACCGCCACCATCGTCATGCAGCACAGCCAACCCACCAACCTCAACTGCCTCACCTATCATAGCCATAGCGCCACCGACCAGTATGCCGTATTCAGCGAGGTCTACTACCACCCCGACTGGAAGGCTTACATCGACGGTCAACCCGTCTCCTATCAAAGGGCCAACTACATCCTGCGCGCCATGCTCATCCCTGCCGGCGACCACACTATCGAGTTCCGCAACGAGTCGCCCACCATGCACCGCCTCGACACCATCACCCTCCTCTGCTCTATCTTCACGCTCTTAGTCATCGCTGTCACCCTCTTCCTCTACTACCGCCGACGCCCTACTGCCTCCAAAAACGAGGAAAACGATAGGAAAACAAACTAATAAAACCTTACTACCAGCTATATTTTAATAGAACATCGAAAAACACGAAAAACGCAAATGGGAAAGCCTCAGCTTACTTTTAGGTCACCGCTGTTTTCGCTGTTTGCACGGAGTTCGCTGTTTGCACGTTTTATTCTTTAAACTTTAAACAGACTATTTACTATCAACTTTAAACTATCAACTTTAAGATACCATGATATCCGCCATCGTCTGCACCTACAATCGCGACAAATACATCTACAATGTCCTCCAGAGCATCGCACTCAACGACTACCCGCGCAACCTGTACGAGATAGTGCTGGTCAACAACAACAGCACCGACCGCACCCAGGACGAGTGCCAACGGTTCCAAGCCGACTACCCCGACGTGCAGTTCCACTACTATGTCGAGACCAACCAAGGTCTCTCCCATGCCCGCAACTGCGGCATCCGCCACGCCCAAGGCGACTTGTTGGTGTATGTCGACGATGATGCCACCGTCAACACGCAGTACCTGCGCACCTATGCCGACTTCTTCGCCCGCAAGGCTGGGTGCGAACAACACCCCGACGGTACCCCCAGCCACAGCCCTGCCGACCCCCTCGCCGTGGCTGCCGGCGGTCCCATCCTGCCCGTCTACGAAACCCAAGAGCCCGACTGGATGTCCCATTACACGCGCCAACTCATCACCGGCAAACTCTATCTGGGCGACAAAGAGAAAGAATTTCCCCACGGTGCCTTCCCCGGTGGCGGCAACGCCTGCTACCGCAAAAGCGTCTTCGACAGCGTCGGCCTCTTCAACGTCGAGTTAGGTCGCAAAGGCAATAGCCTTATAGGAGCCGAAGAAAAAGACCTCTTCGACAAGATGACCACCCGTGGCATGAAGTTCTACTACCTTCCCAACGCCATCCTCTACCACATCATCCCCGAAAAAAAACTCACCAACGACTACTTTCGTAGGCTCACCTACAGCATAGGAGTCAGCGAGCGCTACCGCACCCGGCAAATCTCCCAAAAGAAATACCTCAACCGCCTGTGGAAAGAATGCATCAAATGGGGTGGCACCCTCGTCCTTTGGCTCTCCTTTGCCCTCAAAGGCCAGTTTGCCAAAGGCAACAAACTCGTCGCCTTCAGGGCCAACGTCACCCGCGGCCTGCTCAAAGGATGAAACAATCAAATGACAAACTTTACCAAAAGTGCTGCCCCAAAAAGGACAGCACTTCTTTTTACTATGGCAACCTCAAAAAATCAAACTTGTCGCTTGGCCGACGACAAGTGTACTAATAGCAACTTCGTTATATCTCATAACAAGCGGGAAGAATATCGGCCAAATGCAAAAAGAATGAATGTAAAAATCACGGATACTATATTTCCTTCACGAAGTCGAGCACTTTTTGGTTTGAATTGAAATGGATGGTTTGACCCCAGAAGCGCTGGATGATTTGGTCACGTTCTTGTTGATTGATTTGGTAGTCGTGGTTGTCGAGGGTTTGAAGCAGCTGACTGAAGGTGTGGACACGCTTGCCGACAACGTTTTCATCGAAGGGGTAGAAGAGGTCGCGTTCGCTGAGGTATTCCTTATAGTCATAGAGATAGAGAATCACGTCTTTATGTTCCATGAGGATGTAGTCGTAAAGCATGGAGGAATAGTCGGTGATAAGGGCGTGAGTGTAAGGCAAGATAGGGTATACATCCAAATGACCGGGGAAGAAAAGGATATGGGAGTAGGTTTGCATGGCCTCTTGAATCACCACGTTGGCATGGGGTTTGAGAATGAGGAGTTCGTTGTGCCGTTGCAGCACTTCGTTTAATGCGGCCAAATCCATGCTTTGGGTGAATAGATGCCGCTGGGAGTCGCGCCAGGTGGGCATGTAGATGAGTACTCGCTGATACTGTTTCAAACGTTCAACCAACTCCAAGGTTTCTTTGGGCTCATAACGACGGATGAAGTCGATTCGTTGGGGCTCATTACAAGTGAGGATTTCGTTACGCGGATAGCCGAACTCAAGACAACGCTCAGCAGGGATGCGAAAGGCGGTGGAGAAAAGATGGGTTTGAAAGGGGGTGGAGGTGACGAGGTAGTCAGGCGCACGGAAAGCCTGCGGGTGATAGTAGACTTCTTTGAAACTGGTTTTCTGGTATCGTTGACCGAGGGGGCCACTAAGGATATTATACTCGATGCGCTTGAGCCCGATGCCGTGCCAAAGATTAATGCATACAGCCCCACCGGAGAAGCTGTAGAAGATATCGGAAGTGTAGGAGTTGAAGAACCAATACTTGGCGGTGAGGGCGTGCCACATGCCCTGAGGGGAGAGGAGGTGATAGGCTTTGAACCCATGGCTCCTGACCAGCCGGACGGTGGCTTTGGAGCTGCTTATCCAGGCAACATTAATGTCAGGACAATGCTGGCAGGTGTAAATGAACAAGTACTTGGCATTGTCGTTAAATGCTCCAGCAAAACTGCCAAAGGCATATTTGCGTTTATTCCTAACGAAGAGGAACGAGAAGGGATAGAGGATATAGCAGAGGGTATAGTATAAGGCTTTCATGGTTGATAGTTTTTAGAATAAAGTTTAGAGTTGATTGTCAGTTTAAAGTTTAGAGCTGTCTTTTAAAGTCTGAATATAATGAATACATTTTATCTTTATATGATTAATAATATATTTTTGGTTGTTGCCATGGCGAGGATGGAAAGCAGTATTGGTCGAACTCTTTTTTTAATCCTCGCTTCAGCACGATTTGTTCGGCAAAGAATTCGCCTTTGTTGCCTTCTACAACTACCCAGCCCTGCGGGGTCAGGGCCATGTCCCATCCCACAAAGGTGAGTTTTGGCAACAGGAGGGCCATGGCTGTGGTTACCTGTATCAGCTCGTCCCAACGGGGTACCTGCTCTCCACGGAAAAGTATGCCGCTGTCGGGATGATGGGTGAAGGCATGACCCATGTCGTCGATGGCATCTGTGACGATGACACCCGTGTCGGAGTCGACAAGCGCCATCACGCCTCCCTGAGCTCCATTGTCGACAAAGGAGCCTGAACGTCCTGTCTTGATGATGGAGGTGAATCGGTGTACGGTGCCTTTATGTTGGAAAGTGTTGATGCGAATGGTGTTAACCGAAGAGGAGTTGTAGCGTGACATAAAAGGGTGTTGCTGGATGCGCTGCTCAACAATAAAAGGTCTTCCATGGGCTAAGAGTTCATTAAAGAGGAGCCCCCAATGCTCGTCATCCTCAGCCGTTAGGAGTCGCACTCCCCTGCCACCGCAATCGCTGACAGGCTTGGCAACCAGCGCACCCTCGTTGAGTCCGAAGGAGACAAAGGCGGCTCGGTCTTGTTCGGCATTCACCTGCATAAATTGTCGGCCGTAATAATCTTTCAACAAGAGGGCCGTGCGATACTTATTCATAATCAAAGCCTGCTCTTTGTCGTTGTTGATGCGCTTGCAGACTTTATTGCGATAATGGTCAGTAATATAGGCGCGCCGCTCGGCATCATCTTTGTGGATAAAATCATAGCGGTCATATTCCTCATAATAGGTTTTGTGGAGCAGGGTCTCTTTGAGTTTATCATGGTTGCCCCCAGCCCGCTGCAAATAATCGCAGTAGCGGGTTGGGAAAAGGGTCTTATATATGAGGAGATACAAATTCATTGACACCTATACTTTCTTATTTTAACCGACACACTTTATGCCAATCAGTTGCCAAACCCAGCCACACCAGCTCTTTTTTCTTGGCTTTTCTCCGACACGGCATGATAAAGCTCACTCTGAATCTGGGTGCGTATATTCATGCTGGCCAGCTTGTTGGTTTTGGGGTTAGGATAGACACGGTTGGAGAGGAATATATAAAACATGTTGTTCTCGGGGTCGACCCACACCATGGTACCGGTGAAACCTGTGTGGCCGTAGCTCTGCTGCGGGGCTTCATCGCAGGCACTTCCTCCGGTGCCTTTCAAAAGCGGTTTGTCGAAGCCGAGTGCCCGCCGACAGCCCTGTTTTTGGTAGTATCTTGTGTTAAAGAGGTCAATGGTCTCAGCCTTGAGATATCGACGGCCATCATAAGTGCCACCGTTGAGCAGCATCTGCAAGATTCTGGCCAGGTCGTCGGCAGTACTGAAAAGTCCAGCATGCCCAGATACACCCCCCATGGCATAAGCATTCTCGTCGTGCACAACACCCTGCACCAGCTTGTTTCGGTAATGGGTGTCGAATTCGGTAGGTGCGATAAGGAGGCTGTCGATTCCGTGCTCTGTGGGGTTAAAGAAGGTGTGACAGAGTCCCATGGGAGAATAGAAATGGGTGTGTACGAAGATGTCTAACCGTTGACCGGATACGTTCTGCACCAGGTCGCCCAAGAGGATGAAACCCAGGTCGCTATAGACATACTCGGAGGTGCTATTTAAAGGCGAAGCCACCACCTGCTGCATGACATGCTCGCGCGGGTCATCGGCATCCTTAGCAGTCTTCCAAAAGAGGTCAAAAGATTTGAGACGGGCCATGTGGCTCATGGTCTGTCGGATGGTAATCTTGGACTTGTCGGTGTGTTTGAGATAAGGGAGGTACTTGCTCAAGGGGTCGTCTAAATGCACCTTGCCCGTCTCCACCAACTTCATCATGGCCAGGGTGGTGGCCATCATTTTGGTTACGGAGGCAAGGTCATAAACGGTATTCATGGTCACTTGAGGCGAATTGGGGTCGTAGGTCAAGTGGCCATAGGCTTTTCTATACAGCATCTTGCCATCCTTCATGGCCAGCACCTGACAGCCGGGGTAGGCACCCTTGACAATGCCGTCATTGGCAATGCTATCAATCACACCCTCTGTGGCAAGTTGCAGCGAACGCACGATGGCCTCACAGCGGGCATTATCCTCATCGTTAGGCACACGCCAACTGTCAGGTTGCAGATTGGCACAGCCATGCTCATATTTCTCTCTCAGCACTCGACGGCAACGCATCTCTATCAGTTGTCGCAAATCAGCGTCGGTCTCCGCCGCCTCGCAGATACGACGAATGGCTTGGGGCACGTCGGGAGGCAGTAGCAGGATGTCGCTGCCTGCCAGCAAAGCGGCCAACTCGCCTTCTCCGTCTTTATAATATTTGGTCACACCTTTCATATCCAAACCATCGGTAATAACCATACCGTTGAACTTCATGCGCTTACGCAGCAGTTCGCTAACCAGATGGATGGAGAGTGAAGAGGGGTGGTTGGGCTCTTTTTCGTAGGCATTCACCTGCAGATGGGCAGTCATCACGCCCTCCACACCAGCATCAATCAGCTGTTGAAAGGGATAGAGGTCTACGGTGTCCATATACTGGCGGGTGTGGTTGATGATGGGCAAATCGAAATGGCTGTCGGTCTTGGTGTCGCCATGGCCGGGGAAATGTTTTGCCACGGCCATCACGCCCACACTTTGCAAGCCTTTCATATACTGGATGCCCAATTGTGCCACCCGTTTGGGGTCGGCACTAAAGGATCGGGGACCTATGACAGGATTGTCGGGATTACTGTTGACATCCACTACGGGGGCAAAATTGACATGGATGCCCATCCTCTTGCATTGCAACCCGATTTCCCTACCCATGTCAAAGAGCAGAGTGTCCATTTCGTGGGGCAGCATGCCAAATTCGATATTCTTGGGGAAAGCATAGCAGTCCTGTAAACGCATGCCCAGTCCCCATTCGGCATCGATGCAGACCAGCAGGGGCACCTTGCTGACATATTGGAATCGTTTAATGAGCGGGAGTGTTTTTGCGGCCGTACCCACGAAAAAGCACACACCGCCCACCTCTGTCTCGCGAATGATTTGTTCGAAGTCGCGCTGTTCCTTGCCACTGAGGTTCAACGGCACGCGTATCACCATCAGCTGGGCCACTTTCTGGCTCAAGGACATGTCCTTCATAACGGAGTCCACCCAGAGGGTACCCAGGCGGGCATGATAGTTTTTCTTTGCCATGGCGGGGGTATTCTTGACCTTGCGCAAGGATTTCTTCATGCCGTGTACCTGTCCCTGGCACAGAGTGCCTAGCAACAACAAAACCATCAATAATAGCGTGGACTTTTTCATCATATTCAATCAAAAAAATAATAACAATTAATAACTCTAAACTATCAACTTTTAACTCTAAACTATCAACTCTAAACTATCAACTCTAAACTATCAACTTTCAACTATCACAAATTTCACTTGAGCCAGTGGCGTGGGTTGAGAGAATCGTGGCCGCACCACACTTGGAAACTAAACTCGGAGGTTTCTTCGCCGCTACTGTAGACCGTGCCAATGGCCTGACGGGTGGTGACCTTTGTGCCCTGACTCACCGAAACGGTGCCCAAGCCAGCATAGACGGTCATGTAGGAACCGTGACGAATAATAACGCCCTTGCTGCCGTTGGGTGCCGTGAAGACGCGGGCCACGGTGCCGTTGAAGACGGCACTCACCGTGGCTCCTGCAGCACAGTTCAAGTCGATGCCATAGTTGCGGTTTTGTCCACCCGAAGAATGTGTGTACAAACCATATTCCCTCGAAACGGAGCGGTAATAGACAGGCCATGCAAGGCGTCCTTTGTTCTGCACGAAATCGGCCGAAGCCGCATCGCTATAGACTTTGCCGCCACTTTTCTCGGTGGTGCTGGTCTTGGTGCTGCCCTTGCCGGATGAGGAGCTGCCTGTGGATGCGCTGGCTGTCTTGGAAACCTCGGCATTGATGAGTTGCTGTATTTGGTTCTGCAACTGCTGTTTTTGTTTTTCTTTTTTGGCAATCTGTTGCTTCAGGCTTTTCTCATCCTGCTGACTCTTCTGGAGTTTTTGCTGTTGTTGGTTCTGCTCGCGCGCGAGGGCATCTTTCTGTTTTTTCTCCTGACTAAGCAACGAGGACTTTTCTTTTCGTTGGCGCTGCAGGTCGAGACTCATGTCCTGGAACTGCACCTCCCTGCGACGAATGGCCGTTGCTTGGTGCTTGCGGTAACGGGAATACTCGTTGAAGTATTTCAACTTTAGGTAACTATAATTATAGGCCTCATTGTCTAATACCAACGTGGTGGAGTTAAGGTTCTGACGCAAGCCATAAAGGGTACGCACCACTTTGGCATATTCATTTTTCATGCTGTCGATCTGACCCCTCACCACACGCAACGAATCCTCCGTTTTAGTAATTTGACGGTCTAACATCCCCATTTGTTTGTTGATGTTATTAATGAGGTTGTTGCGCTCGTTGATGCGCTTTTTAATGAGGTTTATCTGGTTGGCCGAGGCCTTGGTTGACTTCTTGGCATTGTTCAGCTGGGTAGAGAGGCGTGCTATTTCGCGCTCAATTTTTGCCTTGTCACGCTCCAGCTGCTTCTTGGTCTGCGCTTGGGCAGGAGCCGCCATAAGAAACATTATCAAGCAGATAGCGCTCAACCTTGTTAATATGCCATGTCGGAAAGTATTATACATATAGATACATTATTTCGTTCTGCAAAAGTACAACTATTTTCCTCCCCAATCTACCCGTCATCAAAAAAAATATCCAACGATTGGTGTTAATAAGTAAAGAAGGCCTCTATCAACCCAAATAGAAGCAAAAAGAGCGTCCTCATTTTTATCAAGGACGCTCTATAGCAACCAATATAGGGATAACCTATCAGATTCTGAAGCCGAACTTAATTGGGAACAAGTCGGTATAGCCATCCTTCATGACCTTGAAGGTGGAAACCTGCATGAAGATGCCAAAGCCATAGACTCTGAACTCAAGCCGCACGTCGAGCTTGTAGGGCAGCAACTGGTTCTTGAGGTTGGTTTGTTCCAATTCGTTGGGTCCTTTCAGTTTCAACTCGTGCTTGAGGCCGGTATGGTTGTTGGTGTAGCCAATGGCAGGGATGGCAGAAAGAACCACCTCGTAGTTGCCATTCTTCGAGGCCCAACCCAAATGAATGGGGACCTGCACATAACGGGTGACAAAACGAGAGCTCCAGTCGCCCTCGGTGGCAGGTGTAGCCACCTGGAATGTATTATCTAAGAAATTGACATAAGGATTCTTAAACTTATAGATATCCGACTCATATCCCAGTCCGATACCCGCATTGAACTGTTTGACATCAATAATGTTGTAAGAAAAGTTCAGCTGATAGCTTGAGAAAGAAGTGCGGACGCTGTTGCCGGCCAGATCTTCGCCCATCAAACCGCTAAACGGGGTGCTGCCCCAGCTGTTGAATCCCCAATAGAACGACAGGGTTGAACGTTCGACAAAAGAGGGACTGTCGCCATCTTCGTCTTCCAGCAATCTAAAATTGTCGGCCATGGCACCAAAGCCAATTACAGCCATGAGAAGAAGAGTTGCAATCTTTTTCATTTTCATTGATTGTTTTGTTGTTCGTAAGGCTCAAAAATAACTTTTTTTTTCAACGACGTTGCGGAGAGCCCGATTAGCCGCTTGGTCGTTTCTTCGAGACGTTGCTGCGTCTCGGCATAGCTCGAACGAGTTCGGCTCTGCGCTCGACTTTGCAACGTTATTATTTCGGATTGTTTTAGCTCTAGTATAAAGTATGACTGCTTTTTCCAACCTTTCTCATTGTCGCGTCCCTCCGGGACGCTGAGTAGTGGGGTTTTCGTTGACCCCACACTGCGTAGCTTGTGTGGGGTTTCTTCGAGACGTTGCTGCGTCTCGGCATAGCTCGAACGAGTTCGGCTCTGCGCTCGACTTTGCAACGTTAATGTTTCGGCCCATTAGCCTCAACGTGCAGTTTGTAGGGGCTTACTTGAAGTTTATTCTACCTTGTGGCTTGTCGTAGGGAGCCGTCACCACGCCCCCCAATTGCTGGGAGATAAACTGCTCCACCAGTTCCAAGTCGGTCCCATCGGCCCTGCCCAACACCTCTTTGTGGGGGAAATAGATGGCATCGCCACCATTGATTAAGGCATACTCGCTGCCGGCAATGGTGTAGCTGTCTTCGAGCTCCAGCGGCTTGCCGCCCACTCGCACGTTGCTCACGCGGTAGGCTCCCTCCACGCGTAGGAACCGGCCATTCTGGTCCAGCATCACGCCCGAAGGGATAGTGGGGTCGATGTCGAACGAGACACCGCTCACCTGCGCAAAGCAGCCTTCGGCTTTGGGATATTCGCGCACGGCAGTCTCCAACGCATTGAGCAGATCCTGCCCTGTGGTGCGGATGGCCACAATGTGGTTGACGTAGGGACAGACGGCAAAGAGCTGGTTGTGCGTTATCTCGCCCATAGGGATGTTGGCCCTCACGCCGCCGCCGTTGGCCCAGCCGACATCGGTGTTCATGGCATGGCGGAAGGCATCGGCCACCAAGTCGCCCAAGTTGGTCTCGCGCAGACGCACCACACGGATGTCGCCCTCTTCGGCAATCAGGTCGTGACGGGTGCTACCAATCACGCGGCTGCCCAGGGCCTCAAAGCTCTCTTTCACCACACGTAGGGTGTCGGCCACGGCGGCATTGATGCAACCCACCTTAAGCAGACTGTCCACCGGCACCAATCGGGTGCTGATTTCGTCAGAAAGCACCGCCATACCGATATACTGGAACTGGGTTCCTGTCGAGGCCAAGAGCAGCTTGTCGCCATCCTTGTCCACTATTGTGCGCTGCGGGATGACATGATGGTCATGACCGTCCAGCACCAGGTCAACGCCCCGTACCTGCTTCATCACCTCCACCGAGGTGGGCTCACCGTCGCTATCGCCCAGATGAGACAGCAGCACTACCGCTTGGGCACCTGCAGCCCGCACCATGTCGACCGACTGCTGCACGCAGGCTGCCAGATTTGTAGCACAGAAATGGTATAAGTACTGGCCCTTTGCATCCTGGAATGCAGTGGGCAACGAGGTGTAGAGCGTCGTGGGGGTGGTCACGCCCACAAAGGCCACCCGAACGCCATTGTAGTCGCGGATGACAAAGGGAAGGAAATTAAACGCCTCGGGCAGCGCATGCTGTCGTAAATTGCAGCAAAGCATGGGAGCCTTGAGCTGTTTCTCCAGCTCACGCAGCTGCCCCATGCCGTAGTCAAACTCATGGTTGCCCAAGGTGGCGGCATCATAGCCCACGGCGTTCATCATCCGCACCACATATTCGCCCTTCGAGGCGGCTCCGATGGGACCGCCAAAAGAGAAGTCGCCTGCCGAGACAACAGCCACCGCGCAGCCCTTCTTCTGAAGGCTGTCGCGCAGTCCTGCCAAGACGGGGTAACCCTCTATGGCACAATGCACATCGTTTTCAAACAGAATCACCACGTTGCCTGGCTGCTGGGCCCACAAGCCCACCGCCATCAACAAGGCAATGAGTAGAAGAAATGCTCTTTTCATATTCCTATTCATTCAGAGTCAATAAAAAACGTTTTGCCTGCCCTGAACGTCGAAATGCCACCTTCCCTTATCCAAAAGCTGCCACATCGTTGTGCGGCAGCTTGGTTCTTTTTCAGCAAAAACGCAGTCCGACGCAAGCGGGGTGCATCGTCGGTCTTTAATCCCAATTGAGGATTTTCTTGAAGTCGTACTCCTCGGGGTTGGGCAGATACTTGCGAGCGGCCTCGTAGTCGGCGGGCGTGATATAGTCCATGATATCGTTCACATACGACATCACCTTGTTGGAGTTGACGTTCACCAGTCTGGGTGGAATTTTGCCCGTGGCGGGATCTTGCAAGTCTTTCAGATAGAGAGGCGACACATTGCCCTGCTGGTCCACATAGACCATGCAGCCCGTGCAGCCCTGCCCAAAGAGGGTGTGAACGCCCATGCCCATCAGCGAGCAGTAGGTGAGGTCGAAGGCGATAGGCGCATGGCAGCGAATTTCATAACCCACCTCCACAGGACGCGATTTCACTTTCAGTTTTAGTTGGCTCATCTTCCGGTCGAGCATATCGTTGAAGATATGGGCTTTGGAGACTTTGCCCAATTCGGGATGGCCGTGCTCGTCATAGCTGAAATGGACGCCGCTGTTTTTGATTTCCTCATCAGAGAGGCTGTGGAACACCCCTTCGGAAATCATGGCAGCACCATAGTTGATGCCCATTATCTTACGTTTGACAATACAGGAAACCACCATGTTGATGATTTTATCAACGGTAATCTCGGTCTTGTTGAAAAACTCGGGGATGATGACCATTGGATAATGGCAGGCTCCGGCAATGCCCAAAGCCAGATGTCCAGCGCTTCGGCCCATGGCGGAGACCACAAACCAGTTTTCAGAAGTGCGGGCATCTTCCATCACCGCGCTGCATATCACCGAGCCCTGCGACTTGGCACTGTTATAGCCAAAGGTGGGCGAGCTGTTGGGCAACGGCAGGTCGTTGTCGATAGTCTTCGGAACGTGAATGTTGGCGATGGGATAATGCTTGCTCTCCAAGAACTTGGCGATGCGGTTGGCCGTCGAGGCGGTGTCGTCGCCTCCCACTGTCACTAACAGCTTGATGCCGTTGTCGGTGAAAAGGGATAGGTTGAAACGTTTTTCAAAGTCCTCGTCGGTGGGTTTAAAACGGCTCATCTTCAGCAGGCTGCCGCCACGGTTGAAGATTTCGTCAGCCACTATGAAGTCCAAATCCTGCATACGGGGATTCTCGGTAAAAAGCGAACTATAGCCGCCATGCAGACCAATGACGCGATAACCGTCGCGCAAAAAAGTCTTAGCCACAGAGGCTATCACAGTGTTCATTCCAGGAGCGGGACCGCCGCCACAAAGTATTGCGATGCTTTTCATGTTGAATAGTATTTAAAAAATCTTTAATATGTACCTGTATCGACCCTAGTCGAAACATTTTGCAAAGATACACCTTTTTTCAAAATAAACAACATAATTTCCAAAATTTAACACTACGCCACCCTCAACAACATCCTCCTTCCTCTCACGCCCCTCGTTTCTTGCTGATTAGACAGACCTGAAACTCCAAAGACAGCTGACAGCAGATAATCCAATGCGTGGTCAAATATTAAACGTGCTATACTATCCTGACCATTTTTCCGTTATAAGGGCATGAAACGTCGAAGTGCTTTACTGCTAATGCCATTACTGACCGTGAGCTTGTTGCTCTCGGTGAGTACGATGGCCCAGTCGTCCCATCCTCAAACGTCAAAAGGTCAACCCCGACAATCCAAGACCTCCAAGGTCCAAAAGAGTCACACCCAGCCGACGGCCTCACAGACATCCAAAGACCTGTCCTCCCAAGGTCCCACCCATCAAAACGATGAAGAGGCAGCCCTATGGAAGGTACGTGTCGCACCCATTGTTGAGGGCTGCAACACCGACTACCAGAAGGCTCGCGCCATCTACGACTGGGTGTGCCAGAACATTGCCTACGATATGGGGAAAGACATCGGCGATGCCAATACCTGCTGGAGTCAACGACGCGGCATCTGCAGCGGCTACTGTCAGCTCTACATCAAGCTGGCCCAAGGCTGTGGCCTACAGGCAGAAGAAATTAACGGCATGGCCAAGACCCTCAGTTTTGCCAATGGTACAGGTCCGCACGCCTGGGTGAAGGTGAAGACCGAGAAGGGATGGATTCTGCTGGATGCAACCTGGGGCTCAGGTGAGGTAATCACCGGACAGAAAGGCACAAAACAATACAAGCACCAGTACCGGTCGTTTTGGTTTGACATCGACCCGAAATGGAACATCTTCACCCATTTTCCAAAAGAAGCTGACGACCAGCTACTCCCCTCCCCTATCAGCCAGGAGCAATACCAACGGCTTCCCATCTTTTGGCCCTCAATGGGAGAATGGGGACTGAATGCCGACAGCACCCTGGCCTACTGCCTTGCCCACAAAGGTGCCAAGATGCCCAAAAGCTATGACGTGCCCCAGCAGGCGTTGGGCAAGATGAAGCTGTTGGAGTTCCCCCTCAGCCGCACACTACAAATTGGCAAAAGCTACCGCATCGTGGTGGAAACCACCGATGCAAACTACCGTCCTTTCTCCCAGCCCCAGACCGAATGGAAGCAAGAAGGCAACCGATACACCACTACCTTCAAGCCCACAGCCAAACAGAGATTCATTCGATTGGAGATTGGCGAGACCAACGGGAAAGGCGGCTGGAACGTCTTTACGATATTGGAATATACCGTTGAGGGCAAGCGATAGTTTATGGCCCCAAGGACAAAAAGCAATCAACCGCACCCCTGTCAACCAAAACCAGGAAAAAGTCACACCAAGCGCTGCAGTTCCTGTTGTTCCAATCATGCCATACGGCCTGACTTGTCATGCTGACCCTATGGTGAAGTTATTATCACCCACTTTTTTGAACAGAAAGTCCTCCGCTACTCTCCCATGCCCTACATTGAGCATGGAAGATGATTATTATTCCGCCATACACAGCAAGTTGATATTAATTTTATAACCTGAATAACATCAGGTTGCACTATTATTGCAATTTATTATCTGCTATTTCAGATATTATTCGTAACTTTGCAAAATAATCTAAAATAAACAGATTTATGTAAAAAGATAGAATATAAAAATACATATTAAGGCGTATTCGCTTTTCTTTGGTAGTACTGAAATCTCGACAATTTCAACTATTCCTGCACAAGAAGAGAGAAACGCTCACGATACCGTGAGCTTTCTTGTTCGTAGGAATAGGTAGTCGAGAACCTCAGTACTGAACAGAAATAGTTCACGGCTTTTTATTGCCTTTTGAATCTACAAATAACATCAACCACTATGCAGTTACACATAGGTTACATTATTCGCGACGAATTACGTCGTCAAGGACGAACAAATCAATGGCTTGCTGACCAAATGAGCATAGATAGAAGCACTTTGCAACGCCTGTTCAATAAGTCATCCATTGACACGCAGCAACTCTTCCGCATCAGCAAAATACTTGGGAAAGACCTCTTTAGGTACTATTCGGATATGCTCTCTATGTAGCAGACATTGCTACGTAGCACAGTACGCTACTTTTCAATTGGAACAAAAAAACTACTTTTGCATTGAATTATATCAAAAACACTAAATAAATATAAAATGAAAAAGTTTACATTGCTCATTATCGCTTTGTTTTTAGGCTTCTATTCAGCGATGGCTCAATTGAGCCCCAGCGAATTAGCCAAACTAACACCTTTACAAAAATCCATTTATGAACGACAGTCAGCTGAAATCAAAGCTGCTATTAAGGCTGCTCAAGATGAATTATTCAAAGCCGAAGATATTATAAGAATGGGCAAAGAAATGATGGATGATAATGCTAAGGCTGCTGGTGCTGCGCATATTGCCCGAGGAGTTGCTTTACAAGAAAAGGCACAAAAAGTAATAGAAGAAGAGAGAAAAAAACAGGTTCTTCTTGACCAAGCCGCTAGAGAGGCCATCGAGAACAATAAGAAAAAATAGGAGATTAGCAACCGGAATTAACAATGCTAATAACCTTTGCAGAAACTAACAAACTGGAGAAACCGATAAAGTGGGCTTCAAAAAAAATGATAAAAATAAATAATCAACTATAGTAGTATACCTACTGTTCAGAAAATTACTTTAACCATGAAAAGTTTAACAAAAATCATTCTGACAATAGGACTATTATTTGTCACCATTCCCACAATGGGGCAGTATGATAGGCCGACATATCACGACTCCTATAATGACTTCTATATCTTCGGAGGTTATCAACAACTACAACATCCAACAGGAACATACCATGTTGCTTCTATACATGCAGAAATACTGTATAGTTTTTTTGGTTCAAGAATCGGGGTTACTATGGGTTCCGACTACTTTTCATTCAGTCCCTGCGGTATTTTTTTATTTGCTCCCGGTATCTTCATCGAAACCATGCGTGGAGAAGGTGGTAATCCTGCATTGCTTCCTTTCATGCTTATTTCTCTATCAGCAGCACAATGGCACATTCCATTATCCGACCATATCGAAGTTAGTTGTGGATGGGATGCTATGAAATTCACCAAACTAAAAAACTATAGCGACACATACTATATTACAGGAAGTCTCAATGCAGGATTAACATGTTTCTTGGGTAACAACCTCTTTATTAATGGCTACTATGAATTCAATCACACAAACAATTATATGATATCATTTATAAATTGGATGTTTGAATCTCAAGTGTTCTCAAATCAACCCAGTGTTTTAAAAGGGCACTCCTTTGGTGCCCGTATTGGTTGGATGTTTTGAATATTTATTATTCAACAAATAAGCAACAAATAGATGAAAAAACACTAATTGAGAATTTAGCTATGGCACAAATCGATAGTGAGCATGACGCAGTAGATGGATTTGCAAAAAAGGGGTGAGATTTATGTGCATCCTGGCAATTGATAATTGCATATTAAAACTTTTTCAAATTGAAATCAGATCAATTCAAATAATGTAGCCGATAACTATGTCAACTTATTTGCAAAACAAGGCAATGAAAGAAATAATCATAATTGGACACCTACTTCTTATATGCATCTCAACAGCAGTTGCACAAGTTAATATAAATCAATATGATGGAGACTGGTATCATAACTACAATGGAGTGTGCGCACCTCAAGATTACACAACATCTGTGAGTAGAGGTACTGGAAAAGATGTATATAGAATAGAGACAGTAGATGGATATACAAACGTGCGTGTAAAGAAGCAATACCCCTGTGAAAACGAATATAACTATTGGGAATGTACAGTAACTCAATGTGACGAAAATGCTCTTAAGTGGCATTCTGAAATTAATAGATATGAATACGAAGGTATTATAACCGTAATTGAATATTACTGCACACTAGTTTACAACCATGGAGTATTGCAGGCTAGTACTTATTATATTCAAAAGGAATTTAATAAACAAGGAAAGGAACTATACACCCATAGGTATGGTATCGAGAGCTTTACATTATATAAAAATGCCAGCGACTGGTAAAGAGCCATTAAATTCAATAAACAATCTAAATGAAAACAAGTGTACTACTGTATAACTATGATTTCGCTATTATATCACCTTCTGTAAGTCACTTAGAAATCAATTATAATATTATTTCATAATAATAGTTGACAATAAGATTCCATAATCAAACCTTTAAAAAATGAAGAAATTATTAACAACACTAGCAATAACCTTATCATTTTTCTCTATAACACCTAACATCTTTGCCCAAGACAGCGTTACTCTTTATATAGAGTTGCCAGTTGGCCCTGGACGTACAATCACCTTTATGAAAGATTCATTTGAAACATATCCTACAAACATTTCTGACGATTTCTTTAATACACCTATGCGTTCCAATTACAGGGTAAGCGATTTTGAATATGCACTGGTCATAAGATTACCTAAAGAAAACAACTACTTTGTGTTTCGTGTGGATAATGGATATGGTACGAAAGCTATTATTGGATGTTTCTGCACAGGTAAAGACGCTTCTTTTCGATTAAAAAGTTTTGATTATGTAGAAGAACCAGAAGAGAATTCCATGGAGATTTTCCGTAAAGCGAAGGAACTCGAGTTCCAACACAAATATCGAAAAGCAAACAAACTATATCAAAAAGCCGCTGAGATAGGGAACGTATTAGCCATGACAAAACTAGCTGACAACTACCGAGATGGTAAAGGTTGTATCCGAAATCCAAGAAAAGCCTATCATTGGTATGAACAGGCATCATTTTTTGGTGACAAATATTCTGCCGCCATGATAGCACGGGATGGGTATAAACATAAAGTAATAGTTTCTGTCATGTAGCTATTTAACCCCAATCGGTCATTAGGCCAACTTATATATTCTTTCTCGGATTATCTACAGAATTATATTACCAATTGTCATTATACAACATATGGTCTTCATTTGAGTAATCAAAATCGTCCGTACTCCTGTATCTCATATTTCTATCATAATTTACGGAGTGGATACTATAAAAAACATAATGCAATCCCCCATTCTCAATTGTCAGTTTGGAATACTTTGTAATATCGCTGTATTCGTCAATTTCACCATTCACATAGAATGGCTGTTTTGACAAGTATTGCTGCAACCACATGGTGTTATTATCTATTTTGGTAATAGTATATCGAGTATGATAATTCGTATAATTAGGGTCGCTAAGCTTTATTGTTTTCCCCCTAACGCTGTATTGGTCTCCGTTCTTTGTGATACGAATAATAATTCGATAATAAGCTTTAACAACCTCTTCTGTAGCGCGTGAGGCTTCCCAATCAATATCTGAATATGCCTCCGATGTCCACTCTCCTACCCAAGAATCATGTTCCTGTGCAGAGACAAATACTACTGATGCAAAGCAAAAAAACAATGATAGGATAAATCTTTTCATATAAATAACATTATTTTTCAACATATTGGACAAACTCGTTATAATCAACGATGGATTTGTAATGTTCTAAATTGTGTTTCCGGCCCATTAGTTTTGGCATGAAATCGGGGTCGAGTTTGTATAGCGCCACAAACAGTTTGAGTTGATACTCTGCACGGCGGCGCTGCAAGTCGCACTCCGACACCCTCGGGTTCTTCCACTTGCCACCGACAAGTCGAAGAGCTGCGCAATAACTGCACATATTCATTGCCCAGCAGTTTCTGCATTCCTTGCAGTTGGTTGTCTCCCCATAGCTTTTGTAAGCTTCGAACATCTTTTGCATGTCATAACTACCATTACACACGTTTCCGAGAGGAAGTGATCCGTCGGTTTTGTGGCATATGTGCATTCCTCCATCAACATCAATCATGATGTTGTCCACACCCAATGGGCAGGTCAGGTTGACAGATAGCGTTTTTTTCATGAATGGGGTGTCGGACACAACGCCGTCAAGGAAATACAGTGAGGAGAACTCGTCCATTGCATCTTTGTCGTTCTCGGCAAGCCGCCTCTTATAATTAGCCAGCTTCTTATCAATCATCTCAACTTCGTGCTCGTCGTACCAACGTATCTCACCTTCAGGGTCCCGCACCAAGCATCCGTAAGGCTGCTCACTCATATAATCCACAGGACAACCGAAGGAATCAAGCAACCTATGTACAGCCGCAGTATTGTTGCCCTCGGCCTCGACACAAAGCAGAAGAACCTTTTCTTTGAAATAATCGGGGTCAGCATATTTTATCCTGTTGATGTTGGCAAAAACGCGATCAAAGGTTCCTTTGCCGTCGGCAGTCACGCGGTTGCGGTCGTTGTCTTCTTTTGGTCCGTCCAATGATATGAACAACATTGGTCTATATTTCATGATGAACGACATCATCTCGTCATTGAGAATATAAAGATTCGTGTTCACCGAGAACGACAGCAAATCACGACTGATTCCATCGTCAGCCCAATCAAGGGCGAGATAGTAATTCACTGTATCTTCCACTAATTTCCAGTTAAGGGAGGGTTCTCCGCCATAGAAACCGATAAAAGGCTGATAATGTTTGAGCAGCAGTGCCTTTTTATCATCAGGAAGCTTCCTAAAGAATCTTAGATACAGTTTCTTGTAAAAATCAACGGCTGCTTTTGCCACAGGGAAGGTCATCTGTTTCTTCGTGTGATGCCGAAAAAATGGTTCGAGTGTATTGTGGCAATAGTGGCACCTGAAGTTGCACTGTTGGGTGGTTTCAAGAACATATTTACGCATTAGGATGTTCTCCATATAGTAGTCAATGCGATCTTGAACATCTTTCGGCTCAGTGCTTATAAGCCTATCTACAGGACCTGGCAGCAATACGCCTTTGTTCTGTAGACTATCGATACGCTCTATTACTCCGTCAATGTCCGGCAAATTGAGGAACTGACTATGCAGGCATATTTTGTCATGACTTTTCAAATATTCTGCCACAACAGGCAAATCATTGTTATCAACTACAAAAACCATATTGGATCGTGCATCGTAAAATAATTTGCTCTCAGTGTCATAGTCTATTATCTTGACTAAGGGATAGTTTTCTCTGAAAAAAGATAGTATGTTTTGTTCGGTTATCATATTTGATGTATTTGTTTGTTGTTAATTGAATCGCTGGTTGTGTACCAATTCTGAATATTTTCCATTCCTTTTTATAAGTTCATTATGAGTGCCTCTTTCCACAATCCTTCCGTTGTCGAACACTAATATTTGGTCAGCGTTGCTGATGGTACTCAAGCGGTGAGCGGCAACCACCACCGTTTTCCCTCGCAGTTCGGCATGGAGATTGTCGTAAATCCTTCGTTCATTGATAGCATCCAGAGCATTTGTGGCCTCGTCCAAGAAAAACACTACTGGCCGTTTGTAAATGGCTCGTGCCAATAGTATACGTTGCCGCTGACCCGAACTCAAAGACATACCTTCTGCACCGATAATGGTACGCATCCCTAAAGGTAACTTGAATACAAAATCGGCACATGCAACACGCAGAGCGTTTTTTGCGCGTTCAATAGATGGTTTGTCGTCTCCCAAAGCTATATTGTTGATAATTGTGTCTGAAAAAATATATCCGTCCTGCATTACAGAGCCAATTATTTTTCGCCACTCGGACAGATCCAGTTCGGACAATGAGGTCCCATTGATTTGTATATCTCCCGTGTCAGGAGTGTAGAAGCCCAACAATAGTTTGATAAGGGTTGTTTTGCCACTACCGCTCATGCCAACTAAAGCTGTAGTTTTACCCGCAGGAATAATGGCGTTTAGGCCTTGCAAAGCTGGTCGCACTGAATCAAAATCGTATGTGAATGTCACATTGCTAATTTGAATGGCAGGCACTATGTTCTCGGTAGACATTGCCTTACCACCTTCTCGTTCTGGCTCGGCTGATGCAATATAGTTGATGCGGGAAAGTGCAATTCTCATACTCTGTGTTTCTCGTATAAACCCTGTGACAATATGAAGCGGGCTTTCCATACTGCCGATAATGTATTGAACAGCCATCATGGAACCTATAGTGGTGTACCCTTCAATGACGGCTTTTGCCATGAGAAACACTGAGACGGCATCAACAACTTGGAAGATAAAGACGCTGCCCAGTTCTTGTTTTTGCGATAGCATTAGGCTTCTGCGACTTACGTCCAACATGTCATGCCGAACGTTTCGCCATATTCCGAGGCGGGAATCGGTTGCACCTGCCAGTTTCAGCTCTGTCATTCCGCGAAGGAATTGCATCAACTCCTCCTGTAATTTCGAAGCGATATTGAAAAACTCGTAGTCCAATATCTTTCGTCGGCGCATAAAAAGCAGCACATACAGCACATACAGGACGGCTCCACACATAAAGACACCGAAAAGCAATGGGTATAGGTGCAATAAAATTCCTGCATAGATGCAAAACATCACGAACGACAATACACTTTCGGACAAGCTTGAAGAGAAATAATCGCCCACACGAGAAACATCGGAAACACGTTGAATCATATCACCCACTTTATGAGCCGAAAAGAAGCTCATCGACAATGCCGAAAATTTGCGTAACAGGTCATTGGCCAAATCGATGTCGATAAGAGATCCCGCGACAAGCGTAATCTTGGATTGCAGAAAACTGAAAAAAGACCGTCCAACAGCCAAAGACAAAGTGGCACAGAGGATGACAGCCAAAAGGCTGACATTCTTTTCTGCTATACCATTGTCAACTATGGCTTTGGTGAGAAAAGGGGAAACGAGACCAATGCCCGAGAGAAGAGCAAGTATGAATGCTGCATATAGTATTTGTTTCCTTCGGGGATTGAGATACTTCTGCAGGGGTAATTCGTGATTTTTTTCGGTGCAGTCAGGTTGGTATCGATATTCTCCGGCTTCAGCAGCAAAGCAAAGCCGTCGAAGCTGTCAGAAGACAGAAAACCTTCGAAAAATTCATTGTGGGTATAACGAATTTTGCCCATGGCAGGGTCTGCCACATAAATATGATGAGGTGTAGCCTTTCTGACTACAATAAAATGATTTTGTTTCCAGTGTGCAATGATTGGGAATTCTTCAGCCGGAAGTGTCAATAATTCTTCTTCATTCAGCCGTACAGCTTGTGTTGAATAACCGATTCGTTCTGCCGCGCGGTTAAGTCTGTACAAAGACATTCCGTTCTTAGCACTGCCACAATATGCCTTTATGGCTTCCATTGATGTATGGAAGCCATAGAAGCGTGTAATCATAGCAAGACAGGCTGCGCCACAGTCTTCCTGCTCACGCTGATAGATGGCATGGAAGTGGTGCATTTATTTACAACTTTCGCTATCGAAGTACCAGTTCCAACATATCCTCTCTGTACCTTTTTGTCTCATGATACTTCTGCTGATATTTGGATTCGATTATCACTTTGTCAAGATTGATATTCGTGCATCCAGAAGGATTGAGAAGATTGTCACACATACCGGAGCATCCGCCACATGAACAGGACACACTCTCTCAGAGACCACCACTACCACCTTTCAGGCACATCTGCTCCATGGTGGAGAGATTGCGTCAGTGGTAAGACTAAATAAATGATTTCATACGCAAATGAATTACATTTTTTGCATTTCCTGAGCCTGTTTTCTCTGTGATTGTGATTTTGACCCCGAATCTGCACTGCTTTCACCAACAGACTTGCTGGGATTCTGGTTATCACATTTGCAATAGCAGCTGCAAGTTCCACAATTTGCACTACAATTTTCTGGCATTGAGCCCCCTTTCAAGCGCATCTGCTCTTCAGTAGAAAGATTGCGCAGGTTGTTTAATTTAAAACTTTCCATATTACTAATGATTTATTAACTTAAGGATTCAGACAGTTTTTTACCAACAGACTTTGCATTGTCGTTCACTGTTGATTTCGGCGTATCATCCTCACATTTACAAGTAACATTGCAATTACATCCTGTAGAATAGACCCCACCATTCAATTGAAGTTGTTCCTCCGTGGAAAGTTCTCGCAGGTTAGTTAATTTGAAATTTTCCATATCGTTTGTCATTAATGATTATTAAAAATTTTGTGATTGCAAAAATACAACCAAAGAGTCAATAACGATGTAGCAAATGTTGCCACATGGCAATATCTGCTACACAGGAAGCATTTCAAAATAGTATCTAAAAAAATCTATTCCAAGTATTATACTAATACGGAAAGTAGTTGTGTGCAGATGGACGACTTATTGAGCAGACTCCACTAAGTACTTCGGACTTTGCCCAATTAGTCGGCATGCCACAGGTTAGTCTAGTCGAGGAGCACACTGTCCTCCTCGTCAAGCATATCCTCTCCGTCAACAATTTCAATCTTCGCTTTTACCTTATCCCTGATGACAAAGAATGCTCCACTGAGATGTATTCTGAAAAGTCTTGCGAGGTCAAAATACCCCCTGTTGAAGATGCAAGGCATTGGATTCATATTCAATCTAGTCCATAGCCTTGTAGTCGCCGACTTTGGCATTTGTGATTATGTAGAATATAGGTATCTCAGTGATGATGTCAATCTGGGTATGGACTTTGATGCCAGACTTTGTGCTGCAAAAGTGTGTCCAGCGGAAGATGGACATGCAGAGGTCGATAGTAGTGGGATCGACTGCATAGAAATGTCCGTTAAGTTCAAATTTCTTTGTGATTCGCCTTCCCTGTGCAAGAGACTCATTATAGAAGGCAAACTCTTCGAAGACTCGTTGCTCTCGTGGCATATTGGCCTTGGCAAGTGTATTCCTGACAACTGCAGATGCACCGAATCCAAGGTTATAAGATCTTTTTAAATGAGATGTTGCAATATCTGTAAGTTCCCATAGGCTCCCGCATCCTAGAAACTGTCTGAACATAAGCACCAACAGTTGATTCCGATGAATAAAGCTTCATCCAAATGTCCGGTCGTCATATTTATCAAGTATTCTGCAAAACTGTCGCTAGGGCAGAAATAGTATAATCTGTGTGAAAATGTAGTGTCCCATATGTATAACTTGAGAGTGTCTCAAAAGTCAAGGAGACCCTCTTTCAATTAAGCCAGTAAGTTTGGGTGTTGTGTCAAATAAGCGATTCTCGTTGGGGAATAATATGTTTTGAGACACCCTCATAAATATACTCATTTCAAATGTGTGACACAACATTATTAATATAATAATTAAGGGGATTTCTATTTATAGAGAATCAGAGAATTGGAGAATTTGTAAATTGCCTATTTTGAGTATGATTAGAATTTGAAACTTTAACTGCATGCAATTAATAGAAGTGGCCTTAATATAACGAACAACACTAATGTCCCATTATAATTGCATACGATTAAGAAAAGCGTTCGTGAAACTCCTAACTATTTGAAATTATTAGTTGTTTTTCAATCTGTCTAAGATATGAAGTTGTTATTTCATCTCAAATCCGTTCACTATAAATATTAGTATAGTTTATTAGTAATTAATAAGTTGTAGAAAACTCTCCTAACTTTAACGGGACACTAATGAACGAACAATACAAAACCAATTAACAACAATTAAAAGACTCTGGTGTATACACGTTTCAATGTCAGACACAAGTTTTTTTGGACAAATCTATGTGCATGAACAATTTGTAAAATGTTTTTATAATAATTAAGAGACGCTAATGATTCTTTCTCATTTTTTAGGTTTCACCATATCACCAACAAGAATTGGCAGCCAAGAAGAACGACTACTTCCTGCGGGCATGTGCTATCTCGGGAGCGGCGAAGGTAAAAACGACGGGATTGGTGGAGTGTTGTGAACGGTAAACGTAGCTGATGGTGGCTTCGGCAGCGATGAGATTGTCCACTAAGGCTTTCACCTCAGCGTCATCGGATTGGAAATAACGCACTATTCTTTGGCGTAGCATTTCCTTGACACCTGGTTCCTTTTCGATTTGCAGCATGGCCGCATCAGAGATTTCATAGACGTAGGTCATCATACGGGTGACGGAGTCGTAGGTACAATTGACCATACGGGTATCATCGTCGACCTGTATCGGAGCACGACGGTCCATTTCCTGTGCCAGAGCCAGAAGGTAGTCGGAAGGCAAAGCCTGCGCCTCATGATCCACCCTGAGCGATTTGTTATAGACATATTCCAACATCCATGGAGTGACCAAAAAGTCGACCGAATCGGTGTGGGCTCGGTTGCGATAGATGTGGCGGACGGAAGAGCCTGAGACCAAAGCAGAAATGGCAATGGCATTGTTGGTGTCCTCCACCATCGTTTGGGCCCGAGAGACACGGACATCGTCCATATTGTTCAAAAGGAACTGTCTGATGTCGGGCCAAACGGAGTCCTCATATTCGAGGGTCATGGTGAGGAGGCTGTCACTATAGTAGCATTGGACGAACCGCTCTCCTTTGCCCATTCTCATAGGTAGGTGAGGTGTGATGGTTCTGGCATACTTAATCAGATAGTCTCGGCCCATCTGCATCATGTCGGCTTGGCTTGGGGCACTTTGTGGGCCCTCCAAAGCCTTGCGGAGCTCTTGGTTGCTGATGGAGACCATGAGGCCACCATAGCCATTGATGTTGTTGATGGTCTTGTCGGATTGAACCAACATGCAGAGGTCGTAGCCACTCTGAACCAAGAGGGGGATGTCGAGGGGCAGGTTGGGTGTGGCGATGAAGTCGATATAAAAATCTTTCTGAGGCTCGATGAACTGGTCGGCATCGACACGGAGTGTAAGGTTTACTCGGTGCCTATCTTTATACTGGGCAGCGTCGATGATGGTAAAATGATTGGGGGCACTGTAATAAGGGATGATTTGCTTGCTCTTTTTGACGAAGAGGGCCGCGGCGGCATGGGAGTCGGCTGGGGCGGAGACAGGGATGAGGCCGTTTTGCGCCTTGGACGGCAAAGGAAGGAGGAAAAGTCCCATCAGGAGGAGGGTAAGGCCAAGATGGGTGGGAAATGGATGGTTATAACGGGTGTGTATCATGGGGATAAATATCAATAAAGGAGGGTGAAGATGTCGTTGAGGATGGGAAGGTAAGTGGGGTCGAAAGGGGAACTGCTTGGGAGGGCTGGAGGTTGGAGCGTGCTGGCTCCGGTAAGGAGCTGTTGGGCAAAGTCGATGGCATCGGGCTGGAGACAGTCGGAAGCAATACAGATGGAGGTGATGGTGTAGGTGGGCTCATCGACCGTGAGGGAAATTTCCACACCACCCCATGCAAACTGTGCAGACCGTTGGGCTTGGAACTGCTGCCAGCGTCCATATTTCCAATCGGGAGATGCAAAGCCATCGCGGATAGTTTGCACCTCGGGGAGTGCTGCCAGATGGCCGAAATCGAGTTGGGTGACGGGGCTGCCATATTCTTTTTCAAAGGCATTGAGCAGGTGCGGAACGATGTCCTGAGCGGTAATGGCAGGGTTCAGCTCGGAGAGGTTGACGACTCGGGAGGCATGGGATTCGACACCATGACGTTGGAGTTTGGCGGGCTTGACCTTGAGGTATTTTTGAAGCACATCGACATCGGTGCGGATGAGGATGGTGCCATGATGGAGCCGTTGATGCTGACCTTTGGAGAAGGCGTTGCCCGAAAATTTACGGCCGTTGCAGAGGAGGTCGTTGCGGCCAGAAAGTTCGGTCTGCAGACCATAGTCGGCCACAGCTTGCTGGAGCACAGAAAACTGTCGCGTAGTGTCGTAAAGGTCATAAGGAACCACAAAGGAGAAATTGAGATTGCCTAAATCATGGAATACGGCCCCACCACCTGTGCGGCGACGCATGAGGAAGCCACCGTCATCCTCGAGGAGGGAGACGTGGCACTCGGCGTAGGGATTCTGGTGCTGCCCGATGACCACGGTGCGACGGTTTGCCCAGAGGTAGAAGGTGAGGTCGCCATCGGAGGGCTGGGCAAGGAGATACTGCTCAACGGCAATGTTGAGGTAAGGGTTGGTCTGGGTGCTCAAGAGAAAGCGGGGCATAAAGGGGATGGGATTCTGTGTTAACGGAAAAAACGGTCGAGGGATGTGGTAACGGAGATGAAGTTGGGCGCCTGCGTGAGGTGGTAGTTGTTGCGGGAATAGCAGATTTTGATGCCCTTGAGGTTGATGCCGAAGCCAAAGGAGAAGCCGGAGAGGTTGAAAGTCTCGGCGGCACGCATCTCCATCATCTGACGGTAGTTGTAGCCTACTGTGGCAAAGAAAGCCTTGCGGATGTTGAGCTCGATGCCCACACCCAAGTGTCGGAAGGCCTTGTCGGCAAAGGTAGCGAGGGCTGATTTGGCGATAACCTCACCCGTAAAAGGATCTGTTGTGGTGGTGGGATTGAGTTCATCCTCATAGGTAAGGTTCCAGGTTTGCAACTCGTTGAGGGCGAAATGGAGGCGGAAAGGCGCATCCTTGAGTTTATAGGAACCCGCCACAGAGAGCTCGAAGGGGAGCCGCTCGGTGAGACCGTCGAAAGTGAAAACTTGAGCACCGATATTGCGGCCCATTACGGTGAAAGCAAAAGAACGGTCGGAGGAGAAATAGCTGGCAGCCAAGTCGATGCCGAAAGCAAAGGCGGTGTAGCTCTCATAGTGCGAAAGAATGGGCTTGAACGTGGCTCCGATGGCCACATTGTCATCTACCGCACGACCCCAGCCGATAGACATGACATAGTCGGCTGCCGTGAAGGCCCCCATGGGCTGCTCGTATTCGTCATACCCTTGGAATTGGCCATAGCTGTCATACTGCAAGCCAAAAGTGAAAGCTCCCAGATGCTTGAAGGAATGGCTAAAAGCCAAGGAGCCGAAATTGGAGCCTGAAAAAAGGTTGACAAACCCCACAGAGAGCTGATTGCCAACGCGGGGAGAAATGAGGGAAGGATTGTCGAGAGTGAGGGCAACATCGTCGTCGTAGAGCGAGAGGTAGTCGAACCCAAGGCCTGCAACACGGGCGGTTGAGGGCATGTCGAGCACAGAATAGGAGGCAAGTCCGGCAATCTGAGCATGGGTTACCGAGAGGGAGAAGAGGAACAGGAGGAGGACGAAGATTTGCTTCATGGGACTAAAACCATAACGGCGGGCCACAGCCCGCCGTATGACAATATGAAAAGAATCAATTATTCTTCTTGTTACGCTCGTGACGCATGAGGTGGCTGGGCTCAAGAGCCATGCGGTCGGTCTCCAGCAGGGAGGCCACACCCTCATCAACACGACGCTTGGCCTCGCAGGCCTCGCAGTGGCAATCCTCGTGGTACTCGCGAGGCTCGGTGTAGGTGGTGATGACACCCTCAAAGTTGCGGAGGATAACCTTGTTGGGGCTCTGTGAGATGACGTAGGTGGGCATGACGGGGGTCTTGCCACCGCCACCAGGAGCATCCACCACAAAGGTGGGAACGGCATAGCCACTGGTGTGTCCTCGGAGGTTTTCGATAATTTCGATACCCTTGCTGACGGGCGTGCGGAAATGCTCAAGACCCATGGAGAGGTCGCACTGGTAGATGTAGTAAGGACGCACACGGTTGCGCACCAGCTCGTGCATGAGTTTCTTCATCACGTGCACACAGTCGTTCACGCCGCGAAGCAGCACAGTCTGGTTGCCCAGCGGAATACCGGCATTGGCGAGACGGGCAAGAGCGGCCTCGGCCTCAGGAGTGAACTCGTTGGGGTGGTTGAAGTGGGTGTTGAGCCAGATGGGGTGGTACTTCTTGAGCATCTCGCAGAGCTCGGGAGTGATGCGCTGCGGGCACACCACGGGAGTGCGGCTGCCAATACGCACTATCTCCACATGCGGAATGGCACGGAGACGCTGAATGATATACTCAAGTTTTTTGTCGCTCACCATCAGGGCATCGCCACCGCTCAGGAGCACGTCGCGCACTTGGGGGGTCTTCTCGATGTAAGCCAGGCACTTCTCAATGCGCTCGCTGGGACTCTCGTCGTCCTTCTGGCCGGCAAAACGACGGCGGGTGCAATGGCGGCAGTACATCGAGCACATGTCGGTGATGAGAAACAGCACGCGGTCGGGATAACGGTGGGTAAGACCGGGAGCGGGCGAATCCTCGTCCTCATGCAGCGGGTCGTTCAAGTCGGCGGGTGCTATGTTGCACTCAGCTCCCTGAGGGATGGCCTGACGGCGGATGGGATCGTAAGGGTCGTTGGGGTCGATAAGACTGAGGTAATAAGGGGTGATAGCCATACGGAATTTAGCCAATGCCTTCTTGATACCCTCGGCCTCTTCGGGCTCGAAAGTGAAGTACTGGCTCAATTGCTCGTAGGTCTCAATACGGTTCTTCACCTGCCATTTCCAGTCATTCCACTGTTCGTCGGTGACGTTGGGGAACAACTCTTTTCTGCGATTTACTTTCATATAGACAATTGTATTATGTGTTTATTTCACTATTTATCAATCAGCTGCGCCCACTCTAACCGACAAGGAGCAGCCAATATCGAACTTGCAAATATACGTATTTTTTTTGAATACCCGACTCTCTTGAATGCATTTTTATTAATAAACACTATGTATACAAAAAAAAAGACTGTCAGAAGTGATTACTTCCAACAGCCTTTTATCGTTCAGAACACCACTGGGAGGCATTCCTAAAATTGGGTATGCTTAAGCGTAGAGCTCTTCGAAAATCTTGCGCAGTTCGGGACTCTCGCGGAGTTCCTGCAGGGTGAACTCGGCGTGGCCCTTGGTGTAGCCGTTGCCCATGATCATGTTCACGTCGCTGCCAATGCCTTCAGCACCAAGGCTGGCCTTGGTGAAGCTGGTGGCCATGCTGAAGAAATAAACGGTGCCATCGTCGTGGGTGCAAAGCACGGCGGTCATCTCCTGGTCGGGCACGTTGACGCAGTTGATGGTAACGTCGGCCATCTTACCATTGGTGAGTTTCTCAACCAGTTCGTAGACCTGAACAGGGGTCATGCCGGCAACGCTCTCCACAACATCGCAGAAACCGAGGTCCTTAATGCGCTGGGTGGAACGCTGGCTGTTGGTGAGGCCGATAACCTTACCGGTAACGCCTACGCGTTTCTTAGCCTCGTAGCAGCAGAGCATACCGCTCTTGCCACCGGCACCGAGGATAACCACGTTCTGACCATACTGGCAGAGCTTGGCGGTCTGAGCAGGAGCACCGGCAACGTCGAGGGCGCTGAGGGCGAGTTTCTCGGGCATGTCGGTAGGAATCTTGGCATAGATGCCGCTCTCGAAGAGGATGGCCTTACCCTTGATGTCAACCTGGTCCACATCGGGACGGATGGCGAGGATCTCATCAATGCGGAGGGGGGTCAGCGAAAGGCTGACGAGGGTGGCGATACGGTCGCCCTCTTTGAGGTCGATTTTGCCTTTCAGGGCGTCGCCAATCTTCTCCACCTTGCCGAGGAGCATACCGCCCGAACCAGTGCGACGGTTGCGGTGTTTGCCCTGGAGTTCCACATTCAGGAGCATTTCCTTCTTCACCTCTTCCATGATCTTGGCCTCGCTGGCACCTTCACCGGCCTGCTGTTTGGCATAGTTGTGGATGTCGGTGAAAGAAGCGGAGTCGATATTCAGAGTCTGGACATCAATGAGGATTTCGTTGTCATAGAGAACATCCATGTTGTTGTCCAGTTTGTTTGCGGGCTGGGGAAGAACGCCCTTGGGTTCAATGACACGGTGAGTGCCGTACTTGTTGCCTTTTGGTTGCATACTAATTAGTTTTATGTTATTGATTATTAATATTATATTTAAAAACAAACAGCGTTTTAAACGTACAAATATACGCTTATTTTTTGAAATAACAAGAAAAACGACACAAAGAACCAACCTTTTTCACACTTGCCCTGCTCCAAACAACCACCCCCTATCTAATGGATTTCTCTTATAGTTCATCCAATTGTTGACGTAGGCGGGCATTCTCTTGCTCCAACTGATGGAGGCGGACATTCTCTTGCTCCAACTGGTGGAGGCGGGCATTCTCTTGCTCCAACTGGTGAAGGCGGGTGCGGAGGGTGTTTATTTCGCGGTAGGCCGCCTCCAGTTCTTCTTTCTTGTCAGAACGAAAGCCCAGCCTTGCTGCTGTCATCCTTTCTTTAATGCCTCCTTCGGTGACAAATTCCTTTTCTTTCTTCTTCTGGTAGGTCTGCATCATAGTGTCCACCATGCAACATAATGTCACCGCAGCATTTGCCATCTCCTCGTCTGTCCAGCGGTCAAAGTATGGCTCATATTCCTCTACCTTGTTATGCTTCTGGCAGAAACGCTGCATGGCAGTATAGCGGGGATGGGATTCGTCCCACAGCGTGAGCTTGTGGCTACGGAGATAGTCGAGATAGTCCTCCTTCAACTCCCTGATGCTGGCTCGCGCCACATTCAGCAGCTTCGCCTCCATCTCGGTAGAAGTAACCCCATCGGCTGACCCCTCTACTATATTCTGCTTGCCGCTGCGGGCTGCTTGCACCATCTGGTCAACCGTGCGGTCGCCACAGGCAGGGAGGAACCGCCTACAGAACACCACTGTCATATCGTAGAGCGTCACCGTCTTCTGGTAGAACCAAAGGTTTTCCCAGCGAGCCTGCTTGCGGAGGTAGTGGTGGTTTATTTCTTCTTGCATAGTAGTTTTAGTTTCTATTATTTATATCTATCAAATCTATCACATCTATCAAATCTATCAAATCTATCTCACCATTATCCTCTGTCCGGGGCTTGTGGCGCGGAACTCCGGTGCATAGAGGCACTGCAGCACCGATGGCGCCAGCGTGAAGGAACCGGGGTTGGTGACATAGTAGTCGGCATCGATGATGTATTTGCCTTTCTCCAGGCGGTCGATATAAACGGCGTTGTGGCTGTTGTTGACTGCCACATAGTAGCTCAATCCGCTTGTCCACACCCAGCCGGAGGCGGTGCTGACTGGCTCCAGACAGGCAGCGCGGAACTCTTTCAGCTCCACATACTCCAGATTGCGGTCGCACTGCACATTCAGCCGCACCCGCAGTCGGTCGCCCACAGCCACTCCCCCACCCTTCTTCAGCTCGCTAAGCGACCCGTCGGCCTCGACCTTATAGAGCGTCCGCGTCAGGGTGATACCCGTCTCGGAGGCAGGAATCTTGTCCATCTGCTCGGTATATTGGTAATACAGCGCACCCCAGCTGATGCCCTTCGCATCCCGCCTAATGGTGGTGGAAACACTGTTTCCACGCGTAAACGAGGCAAGGCTGTCGCCTCGGTACGTATGGCGCAGATACCCTGCCGAGCCGTCTGCCACATCCACTTTCAGCGTATCCGCCAAAGCCTTGCCCTGCACGACTATTTTGTCCGAGCCCTTGGACGAAACCCATTTCTCTTTGCCGCCGACAGGCATCAGCGCCTGGATGGCCCTCAGCGTGGCGATGTCCGAGCTCCAGCAAGTGGTCTGTTTCTGCTTGAGCAACCACTGCTGCATCTGAGCGACGGAGAGGGTGTCCTGAGGCACCACCTCGCGGAAAGTCTCGATGAGCAGTGCCTGCGTCTCCACCGGGCGCTGGTAGAAGAACCACCCCGCCTTGTTGTCGCGCCAGTACATGCCCATCTCGTCGCTGTAAAGAGCTTTCTGCCGTATGCGCTCCACCATCTCGCGCGCCAGCTTGGTATCGCCGTGGCGCTGAAACACGAGGGCCAGCAGTGCCTGGTCATAGAGCGAGGTGTAGTCGCTGTAGCGCTTCTTGGCGTTGCCATAGAAGTAGTCGAAAGCCTCTTTGTGGTTGGAACTGAACTTGCGGTCAGCGTAGTAGCTTCTCGTATAGAGATAGTCCAGCATAATGGGCTTGCACTGGCTGTTGGGGTGTTTCTTCAGATACTTCATCCATTCCAGATAATCCTTGTATGCCTCCTTGTCCACATAGGCCAAGGCGCGGTTCTCCATCGCGGTGTTGCCGCGGGAAATCTGCCTGGCCATCATCCCGAAGCCCTTGAGGATGTGCTGTGTCACATAGGTGCTGCTGTACCTGCCGCCGGGCATCCACGACCAGCCGCCGTCGTAGCGTTGCTCTTTCTGCAATTTCCCAAAAATCTCGGAGCTCAGCCGCTGCAACGCCTCGTTGTCGTAGAAACGGGCTATGTCCTTCAGCCGTTCCACCTCGCTGGCACCCGACCTCAGCCACGGGGTCTCGTCCAGCAGCGTCTGCTTGATGTCGGCGTTGCGCACCAGCGGGCTGTCCTCCTCCGTGGCGTTGTCGGCGCAGTGTTTCAGCTGCGGGAACTGCTCGGCGATGGTCTTGCCTATCGTGTTGACATAATAGCTGTTGAAAAGATAGATATTCGACGGGTTGCTACACTCTTTCATAAAAGGCAGCGACTGGATGGCCAGCCAAATGGGATTGCCCGTATACTCCACCGTGAAGCTTACGGGCTGTGCCGTCGTCGAAACGGGGAGGCTCATAGCATACTGCTTCGTACCCTTCCCGTTCATATACATGCTCACCGACTGTGTCACCGCCTGGCGGTTGGTCAGCAGCGGCAACGGACCTTGCTCGCCGTCGCTATGCCTTGCCGCCTTGGCGACGAACTTATAGGTAGCCACTGTGCCGCCCTCGGGGACAATGACCTTAAACTGCACCGGCACCGTACCCCGTGCAAGAATCACCACCTGCAGGCTATCACTTACAAGCGTCCGACCAGGAATGTCGAAAGAGAATTCCACCTTCACCGCAAAGGCGCTGTCCGTCAGGTTCATCACCTTGGCCATCAGGGTGGCGGTGTCGCCCTCCCGCAGGAAGCGGGGCATATTGGGCTGTATCATCAACTCCTTGCGGGTGACGAGTTGCCGCTCCAGCGAGCCTGTGGCCAGTTCCTGTGTCCACGCCAGCCCTTTCACGTTCCACTGCGTCAGCAGGTCGGGGGCGGTGAAGCTGTAGCTCACCGTGCCGTCCTTGTCGGTTCTAAGGGTGGGTTCGAAGAACGCCAGCGTACTGAGATGGGTGCGCACGTAGGGCTTCTCCTCCGCAGCACTTCCTGTTTTTGCCGAAGGCTCAACGGCATACATAACCGCTGCTTCCTCCATCACCATAACATCCTCCACAACGTCCAAGTCCGTCGCCACCTCTTCCCCTACAGCGGCATTCTTAACCCCCGCGCGCTTGCGCACAGCGCCCTGCATCGTCACCATGCCGCTCTCTCCTCGGGCAGTGGAGGAGCCGTCGCTGTAGCCAACGCCTCCCACCGAGGCCACAATGCTATTCACCAAGGTGCCCTGCATCGCCAGGCTCCTCTTCCACCGCCAGTCCCTGTGGTTGAGGGCGGTGAAATCCCATCCACTTGGACTCTTACCTTTATAAACTTGATACTGGCCAAAAGGCACCAGCAAGTCGTCGCCACTGCGATATTTCCAATTGATATACAACGAAAAACCAGCAGGGTTACGGAACGGGTTGTTCATCCACGGAAACCACGAGAACTCATTGCCGCCATAGCCGTAGCTGTCCAGAGCCGCATCGTACATGCCCAGCAGCAACGCGGCGGGTGCGGCAAGGGCGTCACCCGCCTGTTTGGGCGACACCTTGAGGGTCCAGCGTTCCTTCTCGCCCGGCGTGAGCTTGTCGCGGAACGTCACTATCTGCACATCCAATTTCTTGTGCTCGAAAGGCACCTCCACGCGGTAGTCCTTTTTCTCGTTGTACCCGTCTTTCACAGCGCACAGGCTGATATTAAAGCCACCCAGCAAATCCTCGCTCACGGGGATACGCAACGACATGATCCCATTGTCCACACGCAGCAGGCGGCGTTCCACTGTCCTGTTGCCGCACATCATCTCGTATTCCACACACACGTCCCTGTGCTGTGAGCCGACACGCAGCACCACGGTGTCGCCCACCAAAGCCTCTCGGGCACTGATGTCCGAACAAATCAAATCCATGTCATACACCCTTTTGCACCCCTTGGGGGTGTAAATCACCACCGCCGTGTCCGACACGCTCTCCTTCCCCTTCTCGTCCAAGGCCACACACACCCTATACACACCCGGCTCCAACACAGGCAGCGGCACCTTGTTGGTGGTCAACCCCTCGCACATCAGGCGCGTGTAATAAACCCGGCTCTCCACTGGCCAGTTCGCCATCGACTGCTCCTCGTAGTCATAGGCAGTCAGCGGAAAACGCTTGGCAAACTCTTCTCGGCTCATCGTGTGTCGCACACCGGGGCGTATCAGCATGCGTTCAAGCCAAGGGCTCTCGGGCTGCCGCAACCTTTCGACACTGAGGACTACCGGTCCTTTCAACGGTGTGCGGTTCAAGTCGCAATAGGTGTATTCCAAACTGCTCAGCTCCGAAACCTTCTCCTGCAGCGCCAGCGAAATATAGCTGTTCTCATACCCCGCAACGAGCGAGAGGGTCTGGCTGTGCGTCTCACCGTTGATATCGGTCACATCCACTCGCACCTCGTAGTTAAAACAGGGCCGAGCCGACAGCTCTATATTGCTGTCCGGCTCGGCCACAAAGGCAATGCGGAACATGCCCTCGCCATCAGTGACCAGCGAATCCGACACCAGCGTGGCAGCGCCGTACGGCCAATCGCCCCAATAATGTCTGCGCCACCAGGGACGTATCCACGAGCGGGTGACGGAATAAACCACCTTGGCCCCGCTTACAGGCACCTGCGTGTAGGATGCCGCCAACCCTTCCACCGCCAGACTGTCGCCCATCGACGGGGCAATCGAACGCCCCTCGGCGTCTTTGCGGTCCGTGCCTTTCAGGGTGACGGTGAACTTGGGCTGCTTGTAGGCCTCGACGGGAAAAGTTTTCTCACAAACCCGTCCGTTTGGGTTGTCGAAATTGGCGCGGTAAGCGCGAATGAAGAATTGCCCAGGCAGCGCATGGGCGGGAATGACGAAACTCCCGCTGAGGCTGCCATACGCATCGGTGGTGCCATAAAGCGTGTCAACCGCCTTGTTGTTGACGTCGAACAGCAGCAGCTGCAGTCGGTTGCCCATGACAGCATATCCCCTGCGGTTATGCTCCACACGGCCTTTCACCAGCATAAACTGCACCGTGTCGCCCGGCCGGTAAACAGGCCTGTCAAGAAACAGCTCGGCCACCTCGCGCACCGTGTCAATCCGGTTGGAACCCAATTCCCATCGGCTCTCCACATCCAACCCCTCATACTGTGTCAGCAAGCGCCATTCATAATCATACCAATTTTTCACCTCCTTGTCCCCCAAGGCAAAAAAGCCCTGCGCATCGGTCATGGCGGTGGCCACCGTGCTGTATTTCGCGTCGTAGTAGTTCTTGCTTCGCTGCAGCTGCACCTTCTGCCGCGCCACCGGCTCGCCCGTCGCATAATCAACCACATAGCCATAAACGCTGTCCTCGGGCGACGACATCAGCACAAAAGCCGCCGCCGACACATTGAACGCCTGCAGACAGAACCCCTCGCGCGCAAAGTCCTTCGAGGGCGATGCCAGCAGAATGTAGTGCCCCGGGGCTAAGGCGGGTATATAGCCGTAATGCTTATAGTGCTTATAATCCTTCGGCAGCGCAAACGACTGGTCCCACCATTTAACCGCCTTCTCATTCAGCAGGCGCGACCTTTTCTCCGAATCGCCTTTGTAGTAGTCCTTATACCATTCGGGAAATTTAATCACACGGTAGTAAAGGTTCTGCACATTGCGTGTTTCTACCCTCATCAGTATGTCGCGTCCGGCAGGCGACACATCACTAATCGACATGTCGATACTCGGCTGCTGTATCGTTCTTTTACGGTTGGCGCAATCCACACCGCCCCGGCTCTTGGGCCAGCGGTGGGTAGCGCTGTCGCAATAAGCCAGCGCAGCCACATAGTCACCCTCCTGCTCATAAAAACCAGCCAACCTATTGTACAACTCGGCCAGCTGCTCGTTCCCCGTCCAGCCATAGCGCCTCAGGCAGTCCCTCGTCAATCCCAGGCGATAGGCCTTCGACACGTTGGGCATTTGGTCATACAAGTCCAGCAACCGCAACTCGTTATACAGCAAAAGGTTTATTTCCTCTTTGGCCATCCTGTGGCCATACCAAGCCACCAACTGTTTCTGAAGCGCCACCTTCCGTTTCAGCGGCACCTGGTCGATGGCCAAGTGCATGACCAGGTCATACAGGGTCGGGGTGGTGTTGAAACGCACATTCCGCGGAGCCGAGCAGAAAACGGCAATCTGCCCCGTCGGCACCTCGCGCAGGGCAACCGTGTCGGCCAAAGCCGAGTCGACATTGCCCAAAAACAGATGGCACAGACAGCGGTCCACCGTGCACAGATGTGGCAAGATGGCGCGGAAGCGGGCCCGACTGCTGTCCGCCACATCCTCCTGGTAGTTGATGGCCGCCAGTTCCATACACCAGGTGCTGGTGAGCAGCGTGCGCGAGAGGTCCGCGTTGTCGGCCGCGGCACCCGCGCGGCGCAGCGTCGCGGTGCGCAGGCTGTCGGCCACGCGGTAAGCATCGGTATAACGCCCGCTCCGCAAACAGCGGTCAATCCGCTCAAACACAACGGCCGTGCCCTTCCCGCCCTGCTGGGCAAACAGCGGCCCGCAGGCCAGCACGGCAAACAAAACAAACGTCAAAACAACTTTCATGGCAGCAAACATTTTTTTACCCACAATAACGCCAACCCCACCAAATTATTGTCCCCGCCACCAACACCACACCTCCATCACAACCCCCAAAAAACCTCTCAATAACCTATAACCAATAACCTCTCAATTATAGAACATCGAAAAAATCGAAAAACACGAATGTGCAAGCTAAAGCAGAAACCGAAAATTCCTTAATGACACTTGACATTTGACACTTGACACTCTGCGCCTGATTTATCATATTCTTGGGCTACCCCCGTTGCGGCAGATTTGCAATCTGACGCAAACTATTATAAGGATTTTCAATCCGTAAAAACAATAACTCTCAGAAATATAACCCCGCGCCAGCTATTCATGGTTAATTCATGATAATTCGTGTGAAAATTAAAAACCTGAAATCCGAAAATTCCAATTTGACCAATTTGACATTTGACATCAAAAAGGGGCATGCCCATAAAGGACATGCCCCCACCACAAAGTACACAACAAACAAAAACTACGTGCGCGCCTGGCGCATTTTCATTTTCAAATTGAACCACTGAGGCACGTCAAAGCAAGGGCAAGCCTTAGCGGCGTAAGCACGATGGCCACTAACCGAAACAATCGAGGGGTATTTATTCATGAGTTCCAGAATGAGATTGTAAAGACTCTCTTCCTGCCTTGGTGTGAGCGTGTTTTTGGGGTTGCCATCTTTATCCAACCCACCCACATAGGCGATGCTTATTGTACTGGCGTTGTGTCCTTCGCAATGGGCACCCACCTTTTCAATAGGCCTACCCTCATGCACAGAACCGTCCAAATAGATGACATAATGGTAGCCAATATCCAAAAACCCGCGTTCCTTATGCCAACGTCTGACATCCTCAACGGTGTAGTTTTTGCCTTCGCGTGTGGCCGTGCAATGCACGATGATTTCTGTCAAGCGTCTCATACTATCCTCTTTTAGCGGGAGCCTCGGTGTCGCCTGGCAGCTCCAAGTTGTTGTTGGTGGTTTCGTGCATATCCTTTAGAACTGGGCATTCGGGGTAATACCTGCAGGTAGTTACCTTGTTAATTGCCGACCTCAGCTTTTGGAGTTCGTTTGAAAGCGGGTTGTATACCTGCTCCTTGAATTCCTTGACGTATTCCGAAGAGAGATTGAACTCTTCGCGGTTAGCCTCAATGCGCGCTTTCTTGATTTCTTGGCGGTATTTTTTGGCGCTGACGAACCAACCACAGTTGCCCAATAGAGCCAATGCTGCCAAAATGATTGGGGTTAGATTTTCCATTGTTTTCCTTTCTTAATTAAAAAGGGCTGCCCTGTAAACGGCAACCCTTTCGAGAGACCAAATTTCTAAAATCGTGTTATGAAACAAAGCTTACAGAGTGAATTCTGCGGTGATTACAGCGTCCTCATTTG
>JAEEGF012108510.1_pt1 | contig 43767 bp, 32 predicted proteins | sample 9134171 | NCBI WGS metagenome assembly JAEEGF01 (sample SAMN16246542, study PRJNA631951) | gut metagenome | biome: gut microbiome; feature: rumen; material: AP-attached | host: Bos | place: Iran: Karaj | collected 2018-10 | reverse complement strand
ATCCTTTTCTGGATCACCTTGGTTTATTGTAACTGCATCAACCTGTGTTCCATTTGCATCATAAACAGTAATTTGCAATGGTGCTCCATCCTGAGCTACCGAGTATGAACCGATTGAGCCACTATAGTAAACTGGCTTTGCTCCATCACTTACTACAAAATCAACTGATGTACCAGAATCAACTGTCTTTCCTGATGAGTAGCCCTGGCTGATTACTCGGCCTGCAGCCACATTATCACTATAAGATCTTGTTACATTTCCAACCTTTAAGCCTGCTGCTGCAAGAGCATTGTTGGCCTCTGCCTCTGTCATTCCAGTAATACTTGGAACCTGTACTGACTGAATACCAGCACTGATTACAACAGTGATTGTATCACCCTTTCCAGCCTTGCCTGTTGGAGAATAGCTAATTACCTGTCCTTCAGGCTTATCTGCTGAGTACTCATAGCTTCTGCTGAACTTGAAACCAGCATCCTCAAGTGTAGCCTTGGCAGACTGCTCTGTCATTCCTGTTACATCTGGTACTTCAATATCTTCCTCAGACTCACCCTTGCTTACCTTGATCTTCACCTTGTTGTCAGATGATACCATCTGTCCCTTTGGAATTGACTGGCTGATAACCTTGTCCTTCTCTACTTCATCACTTGACTCATAGATTATTTCATAAGCACTCTCAGGAATTTCAGCCTTCTTCAATGCAGCCTTGGCATCCTTTTCTGTCATACCAACTACATCAATCATTTCATAGCTGGCAACCTGTTCCTGTCCGTCCTTCTTGTCTGTTCCTGATCCGAATACTCCGAAGAAAGAACCTACAAAATATACAACCAATGCCAGTATAATACCAGCTGCTGCAAAAATCATAATTGTAATAGCCTTGTCAATCTTTGGATTAACAGGACCATCATCATCTTCCTCATCATCAAGAAGTTCATCAGCATCAAGAGATTCACCCTTGTCCTCGTTCATAAGCTCATCCTTGATTTTCTGCTGTTCCTCTGGAGAGAGAATCTTGGTCTTCTCTGCTTCCTCCACATCTACTATTGTAACGAAGTCCTCATTTGGGCTTACCAAAGCCTTCTTCAAATCCAGAAGCAAATCTTCCATAGAAGCATATCTTCTATCAGGACTCTTCATAGTAGCCTTTAAAATAATTTTCTCAATACTAATTGGAAGCTCTGGAGCGTAAGCTGAAGGAGTAACCATTTCCTCCTGCAGATGCTTCAGTGCAATATTTACTGTAGAATCGCCGTCAAATGGTACACGACCTGTAACCATTTCATACATTACAATACCAAGAGAATAGATATCGCTCTTGAAATCTACAAAACCATTTCTAGCCTGCTCAGGTGATACATAATGTACTGACCCCATTACATCAGCATGAATTGTATTGCTTGATGTAGCTCTGGCAATACCGAAGTCAGTAACCTTTACCTTGCCTTCTGTAGAAATAATAATATTCTGTGGCTTGATATCTCTGTGAATAATGCCCTTGTTATGAGCAGCTTCAATACCACGGCCCACCTGAATTGCAATACTGATTGCTTCCTTGAAATTCAGCTGACCTTTCTTCTCAATATAAGTCTTTAAAGTGATACCTTCCACATATTCCATTACGATGTAGTACTCGCCATTCTCGCTACCTACGTCATAAATATTTACAATGTTTGGATGCTCCAAACCTGCAGCAGACTGAGCCTCTGTTCTGAATTTTGTCACAAAGTTCATATCCTCTGCAAATTCCTGCTTCAAAACCTTGATAGCCACTTCTCTACCTAGGATGTGGTCCTTGGCCTTGAATACATCCGACATTCCACCGGTACCAATTTTATCTAAAATTTCATATCTATCTGCTACGTAATTACCTACTTCTAACATATATACACCTCATTTATCTATAAGGATCAATTAAGATCACAGTAATATTATCCATTCCACCGTTTGCATTGGCTCTTGTTACCAATTCTTCTACCCTTTTGTCCAATGCAACATCTCTTGTTATTATATCGGCAATATCATTTTCATCTACCATTGTAGTAAGTCCGTCACTACATAATAGTATCAAATCATTTGCCTCCAAATCCTCCTCGAAAAAGTCCACTCTCACCTGAGGCTCAGCCCCAACAGCTCTTGTAATGAAGTTTCTCTTAGGATGGTCCTTGGCCAGATTTCTAGATAACTGTCCATTGTTGACCATCTCCTCTACAATAGAATGATCCACAGTTATCTGCTCTAATCTTCTATCTCGACATAAATACAGTCTACTGTCTCCTACATTAGCCACAGTCAGCTGATTGCCATCAATAGTTGCAGCCACCACAGTAGTTCCCATTCCGACCTTGTCTGCGTCTTGTGTAGCCTTGCCATATACGGCAGCATTTGCAGTTGTAATTGCTTGATTTAAAACCTGAACAGGTCCCGATCCATTTGCGTTTGATGCGACAATCTTGATTTGGTCCAAGGCATATGTCGATGCATATTCACCGGCTTTATGTCCTCCCATACCATCAGCAACCACATATAGATTTGGCAAAATACCAATTCTATCATCGGTTGCATAGACTGCATCCTGATTTTTAGAGCGGGCCAGTCCAGTATCCGTCATGAATGCATAACTCATGATTAATCACCTTTCTGCTCTTTAGAAATATGTTTTCTTCTAAGCTGTCCACAGGCTCCGTCAATATCCCGGCCCATTTCCCTTCTAATAGTAACATTTATTCCATATTTTTCAAGTTTATTTTTAAATGCGTGCACCGCCTCATTAGAGGATTGCACATAATCTCTCTCCTTGATCGGGTTAACAGGAATAAGATTTACATGACAGTTTATTCCCTTAATTAACTCTGCCAATTCAGCTGCATCTGCATCTCTGTCATTGACTCCTGCCACCAGACTATACTCAAAAGTTATTCGTCTGCCAGTCTCATCAAAATAGTATCTGCAGGCATCCACAGCCTCGTGAATATCATATTTATTGGCCACAGGCATAAGCTCCAATCTCTTGGCCTGATTTGGAGCATGTAGAGACAGCGCCAGAGTTATTTGAAAATGATAAGAAGCAAGTTCCTTGATCTTTGGAACAATGCCACATGTTGATACTGTAATATTTCTCTGGCTTAAGTTAGCTCCTCTCTCATCAGACAGAAGCTTGATAAATGTAATTATATTATCAAAGTTGTCCATAGGTTCCCCTGTGCCCATTACAACCACATTGGAAACCTTCTCGCCTGTATCTCTCTCAATAGAATAAATCTGATCCAATATCTCTGCAGGAGTGAGATTTCTCTCTAAGCCATCAAGAGTGGAAGCACAGAATCTACATCCCATGCGGCATCCCACCTGTGAAGATACACATACTGAATTACCATGCTTGTATCTCATAAGCACACTTTCTACCACATTGCCATCAGCTAGGGCAAATAGATATTTTCTGGTTCCATCTTCCTTGGAAATCTGACAATCCACCTGTGTCAGAGCTGTATAAATGCAGTTCTCCTGAAGCTTATGTCTCATGTCCTTGGAGAGATTGGTCATATCATCAATAGATGCCACCTTATGGACATGCATCCACTGAAAGAGCTGCTTGCCTCGAAAAGACTTCTCTCCTATAGATGTCATATATTCAATTACATCATCATATTCCATGGATTTAATATCTATCATTTATCTTATGCTCTTTCCATCAGTGCAAAGAAGAAACCATCCTGTTCGCCCTTCTTTGGTAGAATCTGACTCTCACTGATCAATTTAAATTCTGTATTATTTTTCAAAAACCATTTTACATTTTCCTGGTTTTCAATTCTGCCTATAGTACATGTGGAATATATAATTCTGCCACCATGCTTCACATATTTAGATGCATTATATAATATCTGTCTCTGAAGTTCAGAAAGCTGTCTAAGCTGCTCCATGGACATATGATATTTAATATCCGGCTTGCCGGCTATAACTCCAAGACCAGAACAAGGAGCATCACATATAACCAAATCCGCAGTCTCCACTGCAGACTCATCCAAAACAGTCCCGTCCCATACAATAGCATCTATATTATTAAGGCCGGACTTGGCTATATTTTCCTCCATAAGTTCAACCTTGTAATCAGATACATCTCTGGCCTGCACATGTCCAGTACCAGACATAAGCTCTGCCACATGGAGACTCTTACCTCCAGGAGCTGCACATACATCAATTACATTGCTATTCTCTTTCACCTGTGAAATGAAACCAATCATCATGGAGCTTACATCCTGCACATAGAATTTACCATCTGCAAATTCATCAATAGCCATGAGATAATCATAGCCGGATATGTAATAGGCTCTGTCCATAGTCTGAGACTGTCCATCAATAACAATCTGCACAGGCTCCACAACTATGCCCTGACTCTCCAAAGATTCCTTCAAGGCTTCCATGGAAATTAAATCTGTATTCACACGTATACAGGTCTTCTTTTCAGCCAGCAAAGCCTCAAGAACTTCCTCCACAGTATCCCCATCAAACTGTTCCTGCCAGTAATCTATAATCCACTGAGGCATAGAATATTTCACACTCAATCCCTCATAGGATATATCCTTCTTGCTTCTGGAAATATTTCTAAGTATTCCATTAACAAAACCAGACAAACCGCCTAAGCCTCTCTTCTTCACAAGCTTCACTGCCTCATTGCAGATTGCCGAATCTGGAACACCATCCATATACAGAATCTGGTAGGTGCTAAATCTCAGCACTGTTCGAATGAGGGGCTTCATCTTGCGAACCTTGGGTTTCTTCACAAAGGAGTCAATGACATAATCCAATTGAATCAATCTCTCCACTGTGCCCTCTGATACTCTTGTGATAAATGCTCTCTGCTGCTTATCCAAATATTGATATTTCATCAACGCAGCAGACAAAACAAGGTGAGTATACCCACCTTGTTCCAAAATCTCATCCAATATATCAAGTATTATTTCTCTCTGGTTTGGTTCTGCCAAATCTAAATCTCCTATCCCAGGACAGTATGCTGTTCTATTCCATGTCCTCTCAAATAGTCCGCAACTGTCATTCTCTTCTTACCTTCTAACTGCACTTCCTGCATAAGCAATATGTCGCCATTACATTTCACAGCAATAGAATCCTTGCCTGTCCAGATAACTTCTCCAGGATTACTTCCCTCAATATCCGACACAGATATTCCAGTTTCATTTGCCATATCTTCATAAGAAGAAACAGCTGCCTTCCACACCTTCAAAGTTTTGCCATTTAACTTGGTAAATGCACTAGGCCATGGATTCAATCCTCTAATAAGACGCTCAAGTTCCACTGCACTCTTTTCAAAATCCATCTCACCCATGGATTTCTTGATCATGCCAACATGGGTTGCCTCATCCTCATTCTGTGGTATAGCCTTCACTGTACCTGCCTCAAGTCCCTCTATTGTCTCGACACAAAGCTTACCACCTACAATTGCAAGTCTGTCAAACAGGCTTCCGCCTGTCTCATCCTCAGCCAGCTCAACCTCTTCCTTCAGAAGCATATCTCCATCATCAAGTCCCACTCCCATCTGCATGGTTGTGACACCGCTGACCTTGTCTCCATTTATAACAGCCCACTGAATTGGAGCTGCTCCTCTGTATTTAGGCAACAGGGAAGCATGCACATTGACACATCCCAATGGTGGCATGTCCAAAATCGCCTTTGGCAATATCTGGCCAAATGCTGCCACAACAAATACATCTGCCTCGTATCCTCGCAAATATTCAATTGCTTCCTCTTCTTTGATTTTCACAGGCTGATATACTGGCAAATCATGTTCTAAAGCCCATACCTTCACATCAGGAAATTGCATTTCCTTGCCACGTCCTCTTGGCTTGTCCGGCTGAGTTACCACAAGGACAATCTCGTGACCTGCCTCATATATGGCTTCCAAAGTACTCACTGCAAAATCAGGAGTTCCCATAAATACTACTTTCATATATTACTCTTCCTCGTCTGCGTATTTCACATCATAGAGAGGTCCCTCAACCTTCTCTGTGTACATATGTCCATCCAGATGCTCAATCTCATGTACCAAAGCTCTGGCAAGAAGTTCTTCACCTTCAATTATATACTCCTTCATTTCCTCATCATATGCTTTGACCTTCACATAATTTGGTCTTGTCACATCTCCAGCCTTGCCAGGAAGTGACAGACATCCCTCCTGTCCAGTCTGCTCGCCAGAAGTCTCCAGAATTTCCGGATTAACAAGTACAATTGGACCTTCTCCCACATCAATTACTGCTATTCTTTTCAATACTCCAACCTGTGGTGCAGCAAGTCCAACTCCGTCTGCGTCATACATTGTCTCAATCATATCTTCGATAAGTTCCAATGTTCTGTCATTCATTTCTTTTACAGGACGACATACCTTGGTCAAAACCTCATCACCCTGTATTCTAATCTCTCTAAGTGCCATATTATCTCTCCATTCCTATAAACTATTTATGTATTTCCACTCAAGACTCCCACTCAAGTCCATTACGCAATACAATTCAAATCATTTAAAAACCACTCATAGGATCAAAATCGAACCATGTGGCTGTATCTGCATATTCCCTGGAATCCAGCAGATATTTCTCCACCTTATCCTTGTAGGATATCAGCTTCTCGTAATCTCTCTCCTTGATATATATAACCTTGCGGTATACATCATTTAACTTGGCAATGCCTGCATCACTTGGTCCCATACATCTTATTCTGTCAAATGTATTATTAAGCAGGGCTACGATAGCATTGGCCTGCCCCAAAGCATGGGATTCATTTTCAGATGTAACTAAAATCAGAAGCATATGTGCAGCCGGTGGATAATCCATAAGTCTTCTGTAAGCAATCTCCTGCTTATAGAAGTTCTCATAATCCTGATTAGCTGCAGCAACCACGCTGTAATTATCAGGCTGGTAGGTCTGTATAACAACATTTCCCGCCTTATCACCTCTGCCTGCACGACCGGCAGCCTGAGTTATAAGCTGAAATGTTCTCTCAGCGCAGTGAAAATCAGATGCATTTAGTGACATATCTGCCGCCAGAATTCCCACCAGGGTAACCTCCGGGAAATCATGTCCCTTTACAATCATCTGGGTTCCAATCAATATATCTGCCTCATGGTTGGCAAAGGATTTCAATATATCCTCGTGTCCATGCTTGCCTCTGGTAGTATCCATATCCATACGCACAACTCTTGCTGACGGATATTGGGCTTTCACAATCTCTTCAACCTTCTGGGTTCCTGCCTTGAAGCCACCGATATATTTGGAGCCACACTCCGGACACACCTTAGGATTTGCTGTCTCATATCCGCAATAGTGACATTTCAACTTATTGCCTCCGTGGAGACTTAAGGATACATCACAATGAGGACATTTTATCACATGGCCACAGGCCCTACAAGAAATGAAGCCCATGAGACCACGTCTGTTAAGGAACAACATAACCTGTTCCTTCTTATTGAGGCGGTCTTCAATTGCCACCTGTAATTTACGACTGAGAATGGAACGGTTGCCTGACATAAGCTCGTCTCTCAAATCCACAATGTCGCACTGAGGCATAGGTCTATCCATAACTCTATTATCTAATTTCAGTAATTTATACTCTCCTGCCTGTGCTCTTGTGAAACTCTCCACAGAAGGAGTAGCAGAGCCAAGGACTACAGAGGCATCATTCATAGCTGCTCTTGCAATTGCAGTCTCCCTGGCATGATATCTGGGAGCCACCTCACTCTTATATGAGCCCTCATGCTCCTCATCAATTATTATAATACCTAAATTTGTAAAAGGTGTGAAAAGAGCACTTCGCGGTCCTACCATAATAGATATGTCTCCCGTTTTAGCTCTCTCAAATTGATCAAATCTCTCTGCAGGTGTCATTCTGGAATTAATGATAGAAACCTGATTTCCAAATCTGTTATAGAATCTATTTACAGTCTGGTAAGTCAGAGCAATCTCTGGAATAAGTACAATGGCACTCTTGCCTCTCCTTAGAGTCTCCTCCAAAAGCTTCATATACACTTCCGTCTTACCACTGCCTGTGACACCATAGAGCAAATAAGTATTATTGGTATCACCCAAATTCCAATCATTTATCACTGCATCGCAGGCTTTGGCCTGATCTGCATTCAATACCACATTCTCCTCATTGGTATGTGATACACTAATTGGATTTCTATATGCTCTCTCACTGACAATTTCTATCCATCCTCTGTCAGCAAAATCTCTGATAATACTGCTTGATATTCCCATATCTCCCACAATATAATCCCAGGACAACTGTCCCGCATCCATGAGAGCCTCCAACAATTTCTTCTTTGGAATACTATGTCTGGCTCTTGAAACCAAAGCATTGAACTCAACCTGTGCCATTTCCTTAGAAAGCTTAAGCACCACCGTCTTCTTCTCCTTGATGCTCTGCTTCTTCTTAATTGGGATAACAGTCTTGAGAGCCTGATTCATGGTGGAACCATAATTGCGTTTCATCCAGGCAGCCAGCTCAATCAATTGTGATTCAATGGCAATACTGTCCTTGGCAATTCCTGATATTGGCTTAATCTTGTCTACATCAAGCTTCGGCTCCTGGCTAATATCCACTACGAAGCCCTTGATCTGTCTGCCACCTTTTCCAAAAGGAATAATAACCTGAGAACCAGGATGCACCTTGTCCAACAGATTCTCAGGTATTAAATATTGAAAAGTCTTATCCAGTTTTTCTAAAGATATATCAATTACAATATCCGCAAATTTCATTTACGCTTCCCAGCCCTCGGCTTTTAATTCCTCAACAACCTCAGCCACCAAGACTCTCTCATCCATAGGATACTTCTTGCCCTTGATTTCCTGGTAATCCTCATGACCCTTGCCGGCAAGTACTATAATATCCTTTTCCATAGCATTCTTGATAGCATATTTGATAGCTTCTCTTCTGTCTATGATTTCTACATACTCACCTGTAGTCTTGGCAATTCCAGTCTTAATATCATCAATAATTGCCTGTGGCTCCTCGAATCTAGGATTATCAGATGTAATAATTGTAAGGTCTGCAAATCTACCAGACACCTCGCCCATCTCAAATCTTCTAAGCTTAGATCTGTTACCACCACAGCCAAAGAGGCAGATAAGTCTACCAGGTCTGTAGTCCTTCATAGTAGTAAGTAAGCTCTCCAGGCTCATTGCATTGTGAGCATAATCAATCATCAATGTAAATCTGTCACTTACATGAATCATCTCAATACGTCCCTTGACCTTGGCATTCTTTAAGGCTGGTGCCATATCCTCAAGAGATACATTGTAGTAATGGCAGATTGCAATAGCAGTAAGTGAATTATATACACTGAATTTACCAGGTACATCAACTTCAACCTCACCATTTACCGCACCGCTTACATCATACTGCACACCCAGATATCCTGGCTTGTGAACCAAAGTTACATTGTCTGCTCTAAGGTCTGCATTTTCTGCAAAACCATAGCTCATAAGCTGACATGTATGACCTTCTATAATATTGGCAAGATGTGGATCATCAGCATTTACAATACCCATCTTACATTTCTTAAATAATCTGGACTTGCACTCCATGTAATCCTCAAATGACTCATGCTCATTTGGTCCAATATGATCCGGCTCAATATTGGTAAATATACCTACATCAAAAGTAAAGCCATCTACTCTGTGCATCATAAGTCCCTGAGATGACACCTCCATAACTACATGTGTGCATCCAGCATCAAGCATCTTTTTGAAATATTCCTGAATAGTATATGACTCAGGAGTAGTATTGGCAGCTGGAATTCTCTCATCACCGATAATAGCCTCAATAGTTCCAATCAAACCTACCTTATAGCCTACACCCTCCAATATAGATTTCACCATATAAGTAGTTGTAGTCTTGCCCTTGGTTCCTGTGATTCCAATTACCTGAAGCTTGTCAACAGGATAATCAAAGTAAGCAGCTGACAGGAAAGCCTGAGCTTCTCTTGTATCCAAAACCTTGACGATAACAGGATTCAATGCCTTGGCAGCATCTGACAATTGAATGTCATCCTGAATAACCAAAACCTTGGCACCTTTTTCTACAACTTCACTTGCAGCACTGTGGCCGTCAAATGCCGTTCCCTTAATACATACGAAGAGGCAGCCATCATTAGCCTGTCTACTGTCACTTGTCAAGCTTGTGATTTCTCCACTTAATTCTCCCTGAATTAATTCGTAATCTAATTTTTCAAATAATTGTTTAATGTCTTTCATTTTCTTTCCCTCTATTAATTAGTTGTTTTAGTATTCAATCATTTAGTTTAATTAGCCTGCGAGAGAGAATTATGTCTTCGCAAGAACGTTCTTAAGAAGAAATAATCTCTCAAGTAGGCTACCATAATTCAATCGTTTAGTTAATCTAGCCTGCGAGAGAGAATTATGTCTTCGTAAGAACGTGGATAACGCCAGCACTTAATGAGCCCTTAGGCGAATTTAGTACTGCTGCGTTATCCCCGTAGCGCAAGCGTTCTTTAGAAGACATAATCTCTCGAGCAGGTCACTTTACTCATTTCAATTCTCTCTCGAGCAGGTCATTTTACTCATTTCTTTTGAATACATGAACCCCTGCCTAGGATATGCAAGACAGGGGTTAATATTAGCAGCCATATTTCTCTTCGCAATATTTACAGCGATATACTTCATTCTCTTCATCTGTGAGAATAAAGATCTGATCTAATTCCTGCTCAATTGATGTAATACATCTAGGATTCTTGCAGGCAATTACATTCTTGATTTGCTTAGGTAATTGCAGAACCTTCTTGTCTACAATCTCATCATGCTGAATTACATTTACCGTAATATTGTGATCTATATATCCCAAAATATCTAAATCAATTGCATCAATAGGACATTCTACCTTGATAATGTCCTTGGTACCCATCTTCTTGCTCTCCACATTCATGATAATAGCAACGGTACCATCAAATTGATTCAGCTTCAAATCATGATAGATTTGCATGCTCTCTCCAGCTTTAATATGGTCTAAAACAAATCCCTCATGGATTCCACTAATATTTAACATACTTCCACCTCCAACAATGTAAGCATAAGTGCCATTCGTATATAGACTCCATTCTGTGCCTGTTTGAAGTAGGCAGCTCTAGGATCATCATCCACCTCAACTGAAATCTCGTTTACACGAGGCAGTGGGTGAAGCACCATCATATCGTCTTTGGCCTGAAGCATCTTCTCATTTGTCAAAATATAGAAGTCCTTCATTCGCAGGTAATCTTCCTCATTGAAGAATCTCTCCTTCTGAACTCTTGTCATATACAGGATATCCAAATCAGGCATGGCATCCTCAAGCTTCTCAATTTCCACATACTCGATGCCATTTTTCTCCAATACATCCTCTCGAATATACTCAGGTACTCTCAGCTCTTCAGGACTAATGAGAACAAATTTAATATTTGGATATCTAACCAATGCATTGATTAGAGAATGAACGGTTCTACCAAATTTCAAATCTCCACATAAGCCAATTGTCATATTACCTATCTCACCCTTAAGTGAACGAATGGTATATAAATCTGTAAGTGTCTGAGTTGGATGTTGATGACCACCATCACCGGCATTGATAACCGGAATAGATGAATGAAGAGATGCCACGAGTGGAGCACCTTCCTTTGGATGTCTCATGGCACATATATCTGCATAGCAGGATATTACGCGAATTGTATCAGATACGCTCTCACCTTTGGCTGCTGAGCTACTATCGGCACTAGAAAAACCGAGAACTGAACCTCCCAAATTTAACATTGCGGCTTCAAAGCTAAGTCTCGTTCTCGTACTTGGCTCATAAAAACAAGTCGCCAGTTTCTTTCCTTTGCAGCTCTGGGAGTACTTCTGAGGGTTCCCCTGAATGTCGTCTGCTAAGTCCATAAGTTGCTCTAATTCCTCTGTGGTAAAGTCCAGAGGGCTCATAAGATGACGCATATCTTAACCTCCTATATCGCTAATCGCTCTTAGCAATAATGATATAATAATCAGCTGTTATTTTCAAGGTAATGAGGTCAAATCCAAGGTACTAAATTTTGCACAAAAACAAAAAATGGAGGCTAGAATCTTAAGCCTCCACAACAACATAAATTGCAAAATAAATTTAACAAAATCATACTGATACACCACTGGTTTACACCTGCATATGGTCTCTCATACGCCATGCCTCTGGTCTCATACCACATATTACCCATTTCCAGGTGCTGCTGAAATTGTCTATATCTGAAATTACCCGGCTGAATTGCCACAGCCTGGTTGATATATTCCTTGGCATGAACTAAATCTCCAATGCCCTCTGAAGCTATAGCCATGTAATAATACCACTCAGCTCCTCTGTCTCTTGCATCTATAGAATTCAGCACATTGATAGCTTCTCTGAAATGTCTACTGTTAATATAATTAGCAGCCGCTCTCATCTCATTGGACTCGTTGGCAAATCCACCATAGCCTCCACCAGAGTTACCATAGCTGCCATAACTGCTGCTACTGCCATATCCAAAGCTGGCTCCCTGCTGTCTCTCCTTCATAATAGCATCATAGGCCTGTTGCACTTCCTTGAATCGCTCCTCAGCCTGGGCCTTATTAGGATTATTGATATTGGCATCAGGATGATATTTTCTACTGAGGTTTCTATAAGCTTTCTTTATCTCATCCTCAGAAGCATGTCTATCCACTCCCAATACTATATATGGATCATTCACTTCTAGTACTCCTTGTTTTCTTTTCTTTTAAATGTAAATATTCATATCTGGTCCAAACTCCAGAATATAATATATTTCTCAATATCTCAGCATGCAGCAAAATAGGCATTCTCTCAAATGACTTGGCACACTCAGACATGAGACTTGTGAGATTACTCTTCATACAGGTTTCAAAGTTTCTGCAGTCCTCATCTACCATATTAAGAAGTGGATTATATCCACCATTCTTGTCATCTTTGGACATGTCCTCATAGGCATCCATAATATAGATGAATTTGCCCATATAAAATCCCATGGTCTCCAAATCCTTGGCCCATACATCCTGCTTCCAGTTAAATATAACTGACAGCACTTCACCTGTATATCCAGCTACCAGATCCAAATTTGTCTCATGAGCCTTCTCGGCCTCTGACAACTTGGCGATGTATTCTTCTATAGCCTTGGTCTGTCTAGGATATTTCACACATATGCGATTGTAATCCTTCTGCAAAGCTTTGGCCATGGCCCCTTTGATTTTGCTGCCATCATCATTGAAATCATCCATGAGGCTGTGATAACTCAAAGCCACATCCATAGCTGCAGCATATTCTGTAGCCTCATTGACATAGGCCAGTTTCTTCTTGGTAGGATGAATAGGACACAGGAATTTCTCCTCTCTATTCTCCAACTCGTACAGACCTGTCAGCAATATAGTCAGAAAAGTCATATCATAATTGAGAAGCATCTGGCCCTTCACACCTGCTTCCACCTTCAACTGACGGCACAACCCACAATAGAAGGCCTGATATGTCTTGTCATCTGTCTCATTTAATTCTTTTCTATTGGCATTAATATATCCAAACATCTATCGCTCTATACCCTCTAGCTCGTAATTAGCTTCTCTTGATAAATTCAGTCCTGCACTTCGGACAGGTTATTGCAATCTTGCCTCTGCCCCTAGGTACTCTAACCTTCTGTTTGCACTCAGGACATGTGAAATATTTATATACCTTACGCTGGTTAAATCTGGCAATCATAATCTTGATCTTGCTTCGGATTCCAGCAGTGGCACTCATGTATTGCTGATTCTCATAATATCTCTTGGAAATATTTCTAGACATAATCCTGAAATATGAATAAATCAGGCAACCCATTGCTATCAAATATACTATTCCATTGTTGGTAAATAATGTGATAACCAAAAAGAACATGGATAATCCCAAAAAGAATTTCGATAAATTATCTACTCCGTTTCTTCCAATTAGTAATCTTGATAATCTGTCTCTAAATGTCATATAATCATCTCCACTTCAAGCACTTTTTCCTGATAGTGTTAACTCTATCATTTTAAAAACATAAGTCAATAAGGTAAGAAATGATTTAATAAAGATTTAAGAATCTATTTATATTTACATCTAAAATCATAAACAAAAACATAAAAAAAGAAGCAAGACGATGAGCCGGGTTATGTCATTGAGTAATCATCTATCTAGGACGACTGTTGCCAATCGCCTCAAGCGACCAACCTGAAGCTGGCGGGCCACGTAAGCTTCGTTTCGGTCTTGCTTCGGATGGGGTTTACACAGCCTTCCCTGTTACCAGAGAAGCGGTGGTCTCTTACACCGCCATTCCACCCTTACCATGGCAAGCCATGGCGGTTTCTTTTCTATTGCACTTTCCTTGGGGTCACCCCCACCGGACGTTATCCGGCATCCTGCCCTGTGAAGCCCGGACTTTCCTCTCCTGCGGCCTTGCGGCACTTGCAGCAGCGATTACCTGTCTTACTTCTGTTTTTATTAAATTTTCAAATCTGACTCTATGAGCTCAGCTGCGTTATTCTAACACAGTTATTTATTTTGTTCAAGCCAGCTTCAGCCTGCCACTCTACACATTGAAGCAGCTTCCGCCTATGAATTCTCGGATCAGAGAATTATTACATATATCATCTGTCGGTACATTGAGGAAGTAATCAAGCATCTTCAACAGACGCTTAGCCTCAATATATTCCGGACAATCCTTTGGTATTGCAAAAAGCTGTGGTTGAGCATAAGTCTTGAGAGCTGCCATCTCATAAATAAGAGCTGAGTTGAACATCTCATCTGCTTCCTCCTGGAATGGGAAGATATATTTCTCCTCCCCTCGTCTAACTGAATCCCACATAGCAATTGTCTCTCTGGCTGAAGTAGCTCTTGTTCTGGAATCACGTACAATTCTACGAATCAATCTACCGTCTGATGTTGGCAATGGATTGTGTTCATCAATTGACAACTGAGTCAAAGCACTTATGTATATCTTGAATTTATTCTCCTTTGGAAGAGAATGTGACATGCGCTCATTCAAGCCATGAATTCCCTCGATTACCAGAATATCATTGTCTCCCAACTGCATCCAATGATCTCTGTACTCTCTCATGCCAGTCTTGAAGTTGAAGCTAGGCAACAGCACTCTCTCGCCCTTTAGAAGTTTCACCATATCCTCATTAAACTGAGCAATATCCAATCCATCTATGGTCTCGAAATCCTTCTGACCAAATTCATCAAGTGGCACCTGATCTCTATTGAGATAATAATCATCCAATGGAACCGGATGAGGATTTACACCCAATGCATTGAGCTGAGCCGACAGTCTATGGGAAAATGTTGTCTTGCCGGAAGAAGATGGTCCAGCAATCATTACAAACTTCTTGTTTGGATCAGCTGCAATCTTCTCTGCCAAAGCACCGATTCTACGCTCCATAAATGCTTCCTGGCTGAGAATAATATCTCTGGTCTTACCTGCACAGATAGCATCATTTAACGCTCCAACAGTAGGAATATCCATGCTCTGACTCCACTCATCAGAAGTCTTCAACACATTGAATAATTTCACAGCAGGATCAAATTCTGCAACCTGTGTGCTGTCCTTGTCAGACAGCTGTAATATAAATCCATCCTCAAATTTGTATAGCTTAAATACTCCAAGCATACCTGTTGAAGGAGCCATATATCCAAAGTAATAATCCTCGTATCCATCCAGATTATATATATTGATATTGGAACTTGTACGATATTTCAGAAGTCTGCTCTTGTCCTCAAGACCTCTTACAGCAAAGGATTTCACTGCAGCATCAGTCTTCATGGTAAGCTTGTTAATGCTTAAATCCTTGTCAATGAGTTCCCTCATTTTGTCATCAAGCTTCTGAAGAAATGATTCTGGAATATCCTCCATACCATCAATCTTGCAGAAATAACCTGGTCCCAGAGAATACTTGATTAAAATATCCATAGACTCCTCTGGATACAATTCCTTGAGAGCATGCTGCATAAGCAATACCACGCTTCTTCTGTAAGCACGCTTTCCATTCTTACTGGCTACTGTCACAAAATCAATCAAGCCATCCTCAGTAACAGAATTATTTAACTCACGAAGCTTGTGATTATAAACTGCCAGAATAATCTGATCCTTGTAATTCTTCTGATAATCCTTGGCAATTTCTGTGATTTCAGTACCCAATGGAACTGAAATATCCTGACCGTCTACTTTAATATTTACATTTTCAGCCATAACCTGTCTCCCCCTTTTTAGTCTATCCAAAATGGTTCTTTAAAACCTTCTGCCTCCACCTGCAATTCAGGCAAATCGGTATCTATTAATTCCATTATATATTTAATGAAAATATGTTCAAGACCGTAATGCCCTGCATCTATAATAACCAGATTTCTGGCCACAGCATCTATTCCGCTGTGATGATCTATATCTCCCGTAACATATACATCCGCACCTGCATCAATAGCTAAATCTATCTCACTCTTACCAGAGCCAGGGCAGCATGCCACCTTTTGAATCTGCACATCACCTGAGCCAAATATCTTCACATGTGATAAGCCGAAGTTCTCTCGAATAGAATCAGCAAACTCTCTGACTGTAGTGGATGATACATTTCCCACAAAGCCAATTCCTCTGGCAACATTTTCCTGACAATAAGTTATCTCTAGTGGAGATTCCACAGATACTCCCATCTTCTCTGCTACAATGGAACCCATTTTAGCTACATCGAAATTAGTATGCATAGCATAGTAAGCTATACCATTTTGGATAAGCTTCATAATTCTGGCACCAATGAAGTCATCTGCCACCACAGAACTCACTGAAGAAAATATCATAGGATGATGACTCACAATCATATCTGCATCTACAGCTATGGCATGATCAATAACCTCATCCGTCACATCAAGTGCCACATAAATCTTGTGTACTTCTGCCGACCTGTCACCTACCAGCAATCCCACATTGTCCCAGTCCATGGCCAATGCTGCCGGAATATCTTGTTCGAAATAATCAATTATATCCTGTACTTTCATATTCACCCCACATACTTACCATTTCTCACTTCATCAATAAGAGCAAGTTCAGCATTAACCTCCTGAACCCTGTCAGAATTTTGTGAGTCATGGAGTTTCTCCAACACATTTTCCAATTTATGCTTCTCATTTTCCAGATAGTTCGCAAACACAGGAGACAGTTCTCTTACCAGTATAGGTCCGTAACGATACTCGGCCAACTCCAGTGAAGCCTCACCTCTCACAGCTCTCATCATAGGATAATATTTACCATCCTCAAATACTATATCCTCCGCTGTGATAACATAACCGTCTGCATACAAATCCCTGCGAAAATCCTCCAGATTAGACTGAGGCTGTAGAACTAGTTCATCAGCTGCATTTACAACATCAGCACTCTGACGCAAGATTCTAGTCATAAGAGGGCCACCCATGCCTGCAATGAGAATCACATCCACCTCACCAGGTTCGAATTTCTGCAGCCCGTCTGACAATCTTGTCTCGATTCTATCTGACATACCCATTCTGGAAATATTTTCTGCCGCCCGCTTAATGGGTCCTTCATTTACATCGGCTGCTATAGCTCGGCTTACCACACCTCTATCCACCATGGTTATAGACATATATCCATGATCGCAACCAATATCACCTAATGTATTATGAGGCGTTATCAATCTTGATAACGCCTCCATTCTATTTGACAATAAATTCATATTACTCTAAGTAATCCTTTAACTTTCTACTGCGACTTGGATGACGAAGCTTGCGCAATGCCTTGGCCTCGATCTGACGAATACGCTCACGAGTTACGTTGAATTCCTTTCCAACTTCCTCAAGTGTACGAGAACGACCATCCTCAATTCCAAATCTCAAAATCAATACTTTCTTCTCTCTCTCAGTAAGAGTATCAAGGACCTCTCCGATCTGCTCACGGAGTAATGTATAAGTAGCAGCGTCAACTGGTACTGGCACATTATCATCCTGAATGAAGTCTCCAAGATGTGAATCTTCCTCCTCACCAATTGGAGTCTCAAGAGATACTGGCTCCTGAGAAATCTTCAAAATCTCTCTAACTCGCTCAACAGGGATATCCATCTCTTCAGCGATTTCCTCTGGGGTAGGCTCACGACCTAACTCCTGGAGTAACTGACGTGACACTCTGATAAGCTTGTTGATTGTCTCAACCATATGTACAGGGATACGGATTGTACGAGCCTGATCTGCAATAGCTCTTGTAATAGCCTGACGAATCCACCATGTAGCATATGTAGAGAACTTATATCCCTTACGGTAGTCGAACTTCTCAACAGCCTTGATAAGACCTAAGTTACCTTCCTGAATCAAATCAAGGAATAACATACCACGTCCTACATATCTCTTGGCAATACTTACAACCAGACGCAAGTTAGCCTCTGCAATTCTCTTCTTGGCTTCCTGATCACCAAGCTCCATTCTCTTGGCAAGTTCAATTTCCTCTTCTGCTGTAAGAAGTGGAACCTTACCGATTTCCTTTAAGTACATACGAACTGGATCATCTGTGCTGATTCCATCTGGAGCAGACAGATCAATTTTGTCCATCTCGATTTCATCCTCATCATCAAGGTCGATATCTTCCTCGTCTCCCTCTTCACGAATGAGAGTGATATTGTTCTTGTCCAGTTCCTCCAAAATTCTGTGGAACTGTTCTGCACTAGGCTTGATTCCCTTGAATATCTCTGCAATATCACGGTACTCCAATGTATTGCTCTTCTTCTTGGCTTCCTCAATAAGCTCTGAGAGATTCTTCTCAAACTCATCTACCATTCCACCTGTCTTAACCTTGGCAATTCCACCCAGCAATTCGATTGTGTCATCATCCATCATTGAATCTTCATCAACGAAATGATCAATGTCGGAATCCTCATCCATTGCCTCATCAAGAAGTGCTTCATCATCCATGAGGTCTTCTACATCAGGTTCTGCTTCGTCCATATCGAACTCATCAGCTTCTTCTACAGCTTCCTCATTCAATTCCAAATCCTTCTCCTCAACTACTTCCTCTTTCTTCTTTCTTGGCATAGTTTTTGTTCCTTTCCTTAAATTATAGTGTTTGGTGTTGTTAAATATATCATCAAATAATGTATTAAATACCCAAGGTCATACTGAAATTCATCTTGGATAATTCCTGTATCATTTTCTTGCTCTTAATAATCTCATTGAGAGCATTCACATCATTGGCATCCATGTTTTTGCGTCTCTGCTCAAGACTGTTTTCCTTGATTCTAACAATGGTTTCCTTGATAGCTTTCTCCCAGTCACGTGTATCTTCAATACCTGATACATTGGTATTAAATATTTCTGCCACCTGACTCTGCTCATCATTTTCAGAAAACATTGTGACAATCTTGGCCGGATTAGCCATGCCACTCTCCTGAAACTGTTCAAAGAGTACTTTGGCAACCTGGGCATATATTCCCTCTGTGAAATCCTCAGGAGCTATATATTCCTTGATCATCTGGTACAGTTCCGGTTTCTCCACCAACCAGGTCAGCATCAATCTCTGGGAGGTCTTCATTCCCTCCTCCTTGGATGCCTTCTTCTGTATTCCTGATTTCAGTTTTGCCCTAGGTTCCACCTCATCAGCATTTACCCTGGTTCCCATACCCTGACGGACACCAATATTATTTACCATCTGGCGCAGGTTCTCGAAGCCTACATTATACTTGGAAGCAACCGCTTCTATATAATTATTTCTCTCAATCTCCTCAGGGAATTCTACAATTCTCGAAGCAACCTTCTTGTAAAATGCAGTTTTGGATTCAGGGTCCGACATATCGAAATCCACCTCATCCATCTGCACAGTGTACATGAAACTGTTCTGAGCGTTGTCAATTCTCTTCTGATATTCCTCAGCTCCCAGATTCTTAATAAATTCATCCGGATCCTTGTAAGGATTCATATCAATAACCTTGCAGGTAATTCCTGCAGCTCTGAGAATCGGTATAGCTCTAAGAGCAGCCTTGCGACCAGCCCCATCGCTGTCATAGCTTAGATATACATCCTTGCCAAATCGTTTTATCAGATTGGCATGTCCACTGGTAAGAGCAGTCCCAAGAGATGCCACCGCATTATCAAATCCAGCCTGATGCAATGCTATAACATCCATATAACCCTCGCACAGTATGAACTTATCAGATCTGGTTCTTCTGGCCAAATGCAGACCATAGAGGTTTCTACTCTTGTCAAATATATCTGTCTCCGGCGAGTTGAGATACTTCGGTTCTCCCTCTCCCAACACTCTGCCGCCAAAGGCTATAACCTTGCTGTTGGCATCCAATATTGGGAACATGGCACGGTTCCAGAATTTATCATATCCGCCCTTCACTTCATCTATAGTCACAAGTCCGCTATCCTTGAGAATATCATCTGTATATCCCTTGGAACGCAGGTACTTGTACAAATCATTACTGTATTTATCTGAATAACCTAATCCAAACTTCTGCATGGTTTCCGGAGACAATTTTCTGTCCTCGAAATATTTCAAAGCAGTAGCTCCATGATCTGAATGAAGCATCTTGTAGAAATATGTGGCTGCTTCCTTATTAATCTCCAACAGTTTATCTCGCTTGGCACTTCTGGCTTTCTGCTGAGCTGTCATCTCCGTCTCAGGAAGTTGAATTCCAGCCCTGTCAGCCAACTCGTGCATAGCCTCTGTGAAAGTCATATTTTCGTATTCCTGAAGAAATGTAAATACATTGCCTCCCTTGCCACATCCGAAGCAATAGTACATCTGTTTAGAAGGTGTTACGGAAAATGAACCTGTCTTCTCATTATGAAAGGGACATAAGCCAAAATAGCTTGACCCTTTTTTTGTCAAATGAACATATTGACCAATAACATCTACAATATCGTTTCTAGAACGAACTTCCTCGATGATATCGTCAGAATAGTATGGCATAATCTAGTCCTCCACTATCATCCATGACATAGGCATAAATACTTCATTGAATTTGTTGATAGCATATTGATCTGTCATACCCGCAATGTAATCGCAGACCACTCTGTCAACATCCTCATGCTCCTGCTCAATCATGTTGATATATTGTGCCGGCAGTAGTTCTACTCTATCCAGGTAGTAATTATATAGCTCTGTCAGCATGCGCTGAGCTTTAACTTCCTCTCCCTTGGCATATGGATTGGTATACAGATTTTCAAACATGAACTCTCGCAGGTCATACATTGCCTGATTCATTTCCTCAGACATCATAACCGGCTCCAAATCGTTTCTGCATTCCGCATCCATAATCTTCATATTGTTTAAGCTACAGCTTATAACATCATGAATCAGATTATCCAATCTGTCATCGGATGTCATTCCTATAGCTTTTCTTATCTCAAGAGGTATATCTTCCTCACACAATATCTGTGCTCTGATTGCATCATCTATATCATGATTGATATAAGCAATCTTGTCAGACAATCGCACAACCTTACCTTCCGGTGTAGCCGGATTAGTTTTGGTTTGATGATTTCTGATGCCGTCTCTCACTTCCCATGTGAGATTCAAGCCTTCACCTTCTTTTTCAAGTTTTTCAACAATTCTCACGCTCTGTTCGCTATGAATAAATCCTGTAGAACACAAACCATTCAAAGTTCTCTCTCCACAATGGCCAAAAGGTGTATGACCTAAATCATGTCCCAAAGCAATAGCTTCAACCAAATCCTCATTCAGTCGCAAAGCCTTGGCAATAGTTCTGGCATTCTGTGATACCTCCAGAGTATGAGACAGTCTGGTTCTGTAATGGTCTCCCTTGGGAGCCAGAAAAACCTGTGTCTTGTTTTTCAATCGACGGAAAGCTTTGCTGTGCAATATTCTATCTCTGTCTCTCTGAAACAACGGTCTGATATCGCACTGTGGCTCATCCTTCTGTCTGCCTCTGGAATTCTCATTTAATGTAGCATATGGACTGAGTGTTGCTCTCTCCATATCCTCAATTGTTTCGCGAATTGTCATGAAATCCCCCTTATTCAAAAACAACGAAAACTTACAAAAAAAGCCTCTATAATTATTATTACAGAAGCTTTCTTGATTTCCTTTTTTTATTTTTAATTTTTTTAATAAAATTATATTCTTGTCATGGCAAATCTCAAAACATTGGCTGCTGTTCTCTGAAGCTCACCTCTTGTAAGACCTTCTGGCTTACCAATAGTCTCAAGCATCTTGCCATCATACATATATTCCTTTTGAGAGAATTTCATATTACCAGGCATGTACACATCCACCTGAGCACGAACTCTGTAGGCATTGTCTTTGACACCTGGGAACTCTGGCATCTCTGCCTTTCTCATCCACCAGTCAGTCATTACATTACCCTTGTATCCCCACTCTTTTCGAAGAACTGTAGTTACAAGTTCATAATTATAATGACTCCATACACCATTTACCTTGTTGTAACTTGTCATTACATTTTCCGGATCACTCTCCTTGATACAATACTCGAAGTTCTTGAGATATATCTCTCTGAGAGCTCTCATGGATACTCTTGAATCATTATGAGTTCTATTGTACTCCTGATTATTACATGCAAAATGTTTTGGACAAGCGGAGATTCCACCCTTCTGCAAACCTCTGACTGTAGCAGCTGCTGTTCTACCTGACAGCATTGGATCCTCAGAATAATATTCGAAGTTTCTACCGCAAAGTGGATTTCTATGAATATTCAATCCAGGTGCCAGATTTACATCTATCTCATAATGCACGCCCTCATTTCCAATGAGCACAAATGTCTCCTCCACAAGCTTAGGATTCCAAGCGCAGGCAATTGCTGTTCCACATGGAAGAAGTGTGGTATATCTCTTCAATCTAAGTCCAGCAGGGCCATCAGCTGTTACAAGAACAGGAATTCCCTTCTGGCGAAGTTCCTCAGTAATTCCACCGAATACACCAGCATTTCCCGGAGTACCCAGAGGAGAATCCATCATGCCAATACCATGTGAGATATCTGACAAATCCTTGTCACTAAGCTGAGCAATAAACTCCTCCAAGGTATTGCGGCCTTCCTTCACATCCACAAGCTTGATTCCCACATCACCTGTCTGTGGAATATCAGCAGGCAAATCAGCAAGTACAGCCTCATGAAGTCCAGTATCTGCCACTGTCACCTTGTCCTGCTTGTACAGAGTAGTCTGTGGATCCTGACCTTTCAATACAGCAAAGCTCTGCTTTGGAGACATAACCTTGTTACATTTCTCCACGCACTTAGTCTCTGACAACTCATATTCATAAGCGCATTCAATATTTCTACAGCTATTTCCCACCATATAAGCATATGAACCTGCTTCAAGTACATAAGAATCAATATATCCTGTCACTCCTGAATCATCATAAGAAGTAATGTCATGATCTAATACTTCAATTGTAACCTTCGCCTCCTGGCCTGGAGCAATCACATCAGTCTTAGCATATGCTCCCAGTACAATAGCAGGCTTATTCAGCTTGCCCTCTGGTGCCTTTACATAAATCTGAACTACTTCCTTGCCGGCGTATCTACCAGTGTTTTGTACTGTTATGTCAAATGTAAATCCATCATCCCCAGAATTTCTATTTACAGAGTCTGTGGTTATGTTAAATGTTGTATAACTCAAACCGTAGCCAAATGGATATTTCACCTTGTCCTTGGCAAAGGTCTCGAAATATCTGTAGCCTACATAGATATCTTCGTAATAAATATTGAAATCCTTGCCACCAAAATATGGTGCAGAAGGATAATCCTCATAATTCTTGGCAATGGTATCTGACAACTTACCACTAGGATTTACCTTACCGCTCAACACATCTGCAAGAGCGTTGGCATTTTCTTGTCCCAACTGCCATGCATAGATAATAGCTTCAAAATTATAATTATCCACAAAGGACATATCTACAATATTTCCGCAGTCCATTACAAGAACTACATGTTCAAATTCATTGCAGACCTTTCTAAGCATATCCTGCTCTTCGTCTGTGAGATAGTAACTGCCCTTCTCCAGCTTATTCTCTCTGTCTTCGCCGGCAGCTCTTCCAATTATTACAAGAGCCATATCGCTATTGTTCTTGGCAGCCCTAACCATATCTGTTGTAATTGGCATCTCCTCGTGGAAATATGGCCAATGGCCCCAGAAACCATGCATGGCTTCATTATCAGGATTCTCACACCATCTGTCATAGATATTCTTTAAATCCTTGTTGTATCTGATTCCAGCCTCATCAAATCCCTCAAACAGAGATACTGAATATGGAGCATGTACATCTCCACCTGAACCGTAGCCTACATAGAACCAGTCATGCTGGATTCTACCGAAGACTGATACACATTTATCCTCAGTAATAGGCAGTATGTTATTATCATTTTTCAGAAGGACTATACCTTCCTCTGCCAGTTTTCTCAGCTGCTCAGGCATACCAGGTGTAATATACTTCTCACCTTCAGCCTGGTTCTCATCCTGAGCTACAGAATTAATCTTCTTGTTAATATATTCTGCAAACCATCTCTCTAATTTCTTTTGTATCTTTGTCTTTCTAGCCATTATGCTTCTCCTTTTTTCAGTCCAATTCATTCTACATAATATCTCAGATTCAATTTCATAAAATGTATAAATCTATGATTTTTTGTAAATATTCGGCTTATTATTTTTTCATAAATGCGTCGAGTACATTTACATTTGCAGCCATGGTTTTGATTTCTTCCAAATGCTCAGTCATATACTTTTCCAACTGCTCAACCTCAATTGTTGCGAAGCCCTCATTGGATGTAATCTTGCATGCTGGGATTCGCCCCTCAGCATTTCTCACACCATCAGAAAAAGTCACATACGCCATCTTCTTGCCTTCTTCATCTCGACAAATAGATGAGACGGACATCTGTAATTCACCTGTATTTTCTGCCATAGCAACCCTCCAACTACAACTCTTTTCAAAACCTTGTTTCTATAATACACAAAAAGTTGCCCAAAGTGGGCAACTTTTGATTTTTTTGTAAATATTTTAGAAAAATTTAATAGTTCATTATCATTTCTCACAAAAAGGATTATGCATCCTTGAATACGCCTCGGAAAGCATATTCAGACAGAGGCTTTCTATAGAGCAATCTGGCGATGCCATATTCCAGCAAACCGCCCAGAATAATAATTACATATCCTGCTGCTGCAATCACAGGGAAATTAATTATTCCAACGGCAATCTCACCCGCCTCATTCATGAAAATATTCATCATGAAAAACTGTGATCCAAATACCATAGCCATCATCAAAACGAATCCTAGCCAATAATATTTGAAACAAACTGCAACAAATATAAATGTAGCCACCATGAACGTTAACATCATAAACAAAGTTCCAACATATACATCCTCTTTCTCTGGATGAATATGTATAAGTATTGACTTTTCAATTAACAGAAATGTGTAGATAACCATGTAGAAAACTGTACTTGTTATAACTGGAATAGTAAGCTGTAGTTTTCTCTGCATAGGTGAGCTTGCTACATATGTTGATACATCCATTGAGATAATCATCTGATAAGCAAACATTCCCAGAATCATGAAATAGAATCCTCCAATTACATTGCCACCTCCGGAGGTAACCTCAACAACTACTCCAATCACCATAAAAATTGCAATCATAATCAGATTCAATTTAATCTTGTAACCATATTTCAACAGTTTAAATCCTGTAATTAAATCCTTTAACATAATTAATCCTCCTTCTCAACTTCGTCATAGAAAGACATCTGTAATTTCTTGTCCATATGAATAAGTGTTATAATGGCTTCCACTATCAGAAGAGCTACTGTAGCCACAATAATAGCTATAAGCACTGGTGCGCCATGTCGAACTCCCTGGTATACTATAAATCCAATTAATGCATCAGCACCCACAGTCACAAAGCTGTTCAAGGTATATACAGTCTGAGCCATACTGATGTATCTATCGATATTAACCAACAGAATCTGCATAAAAACAAAAGCCAGATACATCTCAAGTACAACCAAGAGAACAGTGTCAGCACCAAGCCAAGGCAACAGAACCTGATTCAACAGGGTATCGTCCTTCAGATTTCTACAATTCAATCCATAGGACACCAACATAAATATGGCTGGTCTTACAAATCTGGTTATATAATCCACCTGGAGCGCATCCTTCATTGCAACCATTCCTTCAAAAGAAGTCTTGAGATAATCCATTCCCATATTGTTCTTCTGGTAAATGTTGCCAAATCCGAAATAGTCAGTCATTCCATCCACAATCATATATATGAAGAAACATATAATAAATGATGGTGTAACCTCAAATAAAAATGACAACAGAAAGCTGGCAACCCCAAAGCCAACTGGAATCAATAAATTGGCCACAACCATATATGTAGTATTAAATAATATAAAATAGTTTCTAAACTTCTTCATATCAGACTCCTATCTCATAACTAACTTAGTGTTCTTCTTCATTACAGCTACACTAATCTGATATAGAGATGGTGTTTCTTCTACAACATCCATTCCAGCAAGCTTGTCCAGATCCTCTGCCAGGCATACACCCTCAAAGCCATATGAATTAGTAGAGATTGTATATAAGATATCCTTGGCTTTGTCAGCGTCTTCCTTCTCGCCCTTTACCAGGATATATTTCTCCTTTAAGTCCTCTACGAAGCCTTCCTCAACAACTGTTCCATGCTCCATGATAATGGCATAATCAGTAATATTTTCCATATCAGAAATATTATGTGTTGAGAAGAATACTGACTTCTGTCCGTTACCTTCCTCAATATACTCGCTAATCATCTGGCACAATTTGTCTCTCATAAGTGGATCAAGAGGTGAAGCAGGCTCATCAAGGAGCAATATATCTGTGTCTCTAGCAAATACACCTGATAACATAAGCTTCATCTTGTTACCATCTGACAGATTAGAATTTTTCTTCTTTCTGTTCTCACCATTTATTGACAACGCCAAATCTGTACAAAGTTGGTTGAACTTCTCTGAGGAGAAACTTGGGAACAGAAGCTTACTAATCTGCTCTACATCACCAATAGTCCACTGTGGCAAGAAATATTTACCAGGACCTGTATATCCAATTCTGTCTTTTACTTCTGGATTGAACTCTCTGTCCTTGTCTGTATATTTATCAAAGTATAAGAGATTTCCCTTATAATCCATTCTGATACCTGAGAGAATGTTGAGTAATGTTGTCTTACCTGCTCCATTCTCTCCAATAAGAGCTGTTGCATATCCCTGTGGAATATTTAACTCAGGAATGTTTAACTCAAACTTCTTAAACTTCTTGTAAATCTTCTCACCCTTGATTGCGCTTGTTACTTCCATTTACCTATACCTCCGCAAATAAAATATTTTTCATATTTGTTTTTATAAATCCTCTTATTAATTCCCCTATGTTGGCTCTAACTCTCCTCCATCTCTAGAAGAGCGTCCAGCATACTCTTTAACTCCCCAGAACTTATACCAGCCACCCGGGCAGATTGAATCGCTTCTGAAAGGGAAGCTTCCACTTTGCGTAAATGCTGTTCCTGTAGCATCTCACTATCCTGCGCATTTACATAGAAGCCCTTACCCTGAACTGCAGTTACCAATCCCACCTGTTCCAGTTGCTCGTATGCTTTCTTGGTTGTTATGACACTAATTTTCAATTCCATAGCCAGGGATCTGATAGATGGTAAATAATCACCCTCGCTATATTTGCCTGCCAATATGTCAGCCTTAAAGCTATCAGCAATTTGTTGATATATTGGCACACCTGAATTCTGTAATAGTTTCATTGTGCACCTCCGTCTCATAACTGTGTATGTGTTATATATACACCTATCACAGACTCATGTCAACACTTATTTTATATATTTCATAAATTTACACACTTGTCCATAAATTCAAATCCACTATTACTCCTTCATAAAGTCCCTAAATCAGAAGCTCCACAACATAAATATCCTAAGCCAGCGGTTCACCAACATTTTCAAAAAAAAAGCTCTCCCTGCTGAAACATCCAGCAAGAAGAGCTATATTTTATATCCTGGCAAATATACTATCTGGTCAAATCCTTGACCCATTTATATTTTCTGAAATGATACATGGTCCACGGAATCTTGCCAACCTCATCCAGGCAGGTACAGGCATATACCCAAAATACCGGCCAATGAAATACAAAAGTTCCAAGGGCTGCCAAAGGTACTGCCAAGCACCACATGGATACCGCCAGAGAGTACATATCAAACATGGTATCTCCTCCGGCACTAAAGATTCCATTTATTGTAATAGCATTGACAGAACGGCCTATCATATAAAATGCCATAATAATCATCATACCCCTGAGATAATAAGTTGCCATAGGTGACAAATCAACAAAATGCAATAGCACCGGTGTCAGCGCCAGCATAATCAAAGTAGATATAATACCTATAACGAAGGATATCTTCATAAGTCTGATTCCAGCCTCCTTGCCAGAATCCAGTCTGCCGGCTCCCAGTTCATTTCCCACCAGAATGCCTCCACCCATTGCAATACCATCACACATACAGCAAACCAGGTCTCTCACCACTGCCGCCACTGAGTTGGCTGCAGTTGCATCCTGCCCCATGTGTCCCATAAAGGCAGTGTAGCTGGCAAAACCCAATCCCCAGAACATACAAGCTCCAAGTATTGGCCACATACATTTTCTAAAATCCAATACCAGCATGCGGTTGTGCTTGAAAATCCTGCTAAGATCCAGAGATAGATATCCCTGTCTGTGAGAAATAATAATGGTAACAACTATCTCAAAGCTTCGTGCTATGAAAGTAGAGAGAGCTGCTCCTCTAACTCCCAGTCTCGGTACTCCCAATAATCCGAAAATGAAGATAGCATTTAAGCAGATATCTATGACCACAGTCACACTGCTTATAATAGCAGAGGTGTTCACATGGTCTGTCACCTTCATCATAGCCAGATAACACTGGGATATACCTGTCATAAGATAAGTCCAGCCTGCTATTCGCAGGTAATCACAGCCCAACTGAACCAGCAATTCATCGTTGGTGAAAATGTGCATGAGAAACTCCGGAGCACAGACACAGGCTCCTGCAAATACCAATGCCACAACCACATTCCATCTAATTGCTATGGCAAATATATCTTCTAAGGTATCTGTATCACCTTTGCCGAAGTACTGGGCACCTAATATTTCAACAGTAGCAACATTGGCACTTATCATCAGATTCTGTATAAACTGCACCTGTGTCGCCAGTGAAACAGCTGACATGGCATTCTGCTCCAAACTTCCCAGCATAAATGCATCTGCTGCAGCAACAGCTGCAAGCATCAAGGTCTGAAAAGCTATAGGCACTGTCAGCCTGATTAATTTATTATAGAAATCTCTTTTTGTCATTATATAATCCAGCTATATCTATAGGATATCAGCCAGTTCAAGTATAAGTCTCTCACTCTTTTCCCAACCAAGACATGGATCAGTAATAGATTTACCATATATACCATCACCTATTGATTGGCATCCATCCTCTATATAACTCTCAATCATGAGACCTTTCACAATATTATTAATGTCCTTGGACATATGCATACTATGAATTACATCCTCAGCAATTCTAATCTGCTCCATGTACATTTTACCAGAATTAGAATGGTTGCAATCCACAATAACTGCAGGATTTACAAGGTTTGTCTCCTCGTAAGCGTCAATAAGTCCCTGCAAATCCTCATAGTGATAATTGGCATGACTTCTGCCATATTTATCCACATATCCGCGCAAAATAGCATGACTAAGTGGGTTTCCTTTGGTTGCAACTTCCCAGCCTCTATATACGAATTTCTGCTTATGCTGAGCTGCAACAATTGAATTCATCATTACAGACACATCTCCACCTGTAGGATTCTTCATTCCAACCGGAATTCCAACTCCACTGGCTACAATTCTATGCTGCTGATCCTCCACAGATCTGGCACCGATAGCCACATAAGATAACAAATCTGATAAATATCTATGATTCTCTGGATATAGCATCTCCTCTGCACAGGTAAATCCAGTCTCCTCAGCCACATGAGTATGCATCTGACGAATGGCAATAATGCCTTCAAGCAAGTCCTCATCACCTTCAGGATCCGGCTGATGAAGCATGCCCTTATAGCCTGTGCCCTTGGTTCTAGGCTTATTAGTATACACGCGAGGTATGATAAATATCTTGTCCTTCACCTTCTCCTGAACCTTGGCAAGTCTGGTCATATAATCCAAAACTGCAGGTTCATTATCTGCAGAACAAGGTCCTATAATAAGTAGAAATCTGTCATCCTTGCCTGTAAATATATCTCTGATTATCTCATCTCTCTCATTTTTGATAACTGCAATCTCAGGCTTCAGAGGAAACTGTTCCTTGATCTCCTGAGGTGTAGGTAACTGTCTAATGAAATTCATCTCCATATCCATGTCTTCAATCCTCCTATATGTTCAAAGCTTCGCATAATCTCTTGTAATGCAGAAAGCCCTCTGTATTATATAACTTGGTAATCTCATCAAAGGAAGCCAGTCGCACATCTATTGCTTCATCCTTCTGAAGAGTTACATCATCAAGTGTATAGTCTAATTTCAATCTATATATATCTACGAAATAATTATCGCCCCGCTCTAAGTCTTCATTAAAATATGAATATATCATATTAGCTTCACAGCCTGACACATCAAGTCCTGTCTCCTCTCGAACTTCTCTGCATACTGCATCGAAGCTCTCCTCTCCTGACACTGAGCCACCGCCTGGAATCTCCCATTCCCCGGCAGCCCATTTCTTGTCCAGAGCTCTCTTGGTTATAAGAAATCGGCCTTCGTAATCCTCCACCAAAGCCAGCACATACATCATATACTGTCCCTTTTTCAAGGGTTCTTTTCTGGGAAGAACCAATCCGGTCTTTTCTTTATTCTCATTATAGACATCTATCATTTCACCCATAATCATTCTCCACTCACATTATATACAGCCTGCCACAAGGCCATGCTCTTCATTTCTGTTAAATATTTTCATAAAAAATACGCTTATCAAAGTATACCTTTGATAAACGCATTTTTCAACCCTTTAATACTTTAAATCAACAAATTGGCTCTTTAATCAGTTTTTTACTCTAATATCTGTCAAAGCAACCTGATCTCCTGTAAGGGATACATATACATGATCAGTCTCCGCTTTGATATGAGTTATATTCTTGATGGATATACCATTATTTTCTGTAATAGTAGTTATCTTATTTCCTTTTCTTCTAAATGTAACTACTGTATCAAAGCCCTTTTTACCAAAATTCTTCCATTCATCCCAGCCTTTGAAACCTGACTCCTTCTTCATATACAGCTTGTTGGTTGAGTGCTCTCCCTCTTCCCATGCTTCACCATCAAATCGGATAAGGGCATATTCCTTGTAGCCCTCTCCCATTGGTATCATATCATCAGAATAGTAAATATTGATAAATGGGCAATGCCATACCAGTCTGGCTGTTGGAAGACTCATAGCATGGAAATATATCTCCATTCCATCTACAATCTCCACGCCCTTGGTTGCATCTGTACGATAACCATCTATCTGAATATTTGGCACATCACCCTGCATACGGTTAATATAACTTACCTCATCAGCAATTCTTGGTATTGTATTCTCATCAACCTCTGTTTCACTATGCTCTATGCGTACATTATCGATATAACAATGCTCTCCTGTGAAGGCCACATAAGCAAATCTGGAATTGTCTGGCAAAGCTACAATAACTTCCATTGTTTCATACTCACATAGCAACCTAAGCATCACATGATCTTTATATTTACATGCCTGAAGTTCAAATTCAATAGCTTCGCCTCTATCAAATACATCCTTTTCCGATTCTTTATCTTCAATTTCATTTACAATACTCTTGAGATTTCTGGCTCCGGAACAAATAGCATGTCCGTCGAACCACATCTCCGCATATTCGAAATAATTGAGATTATCAATTTCTCTAACTGTAGTATGCACTCTTCCATCCAGGGAATCAAATAATACCAAAGCCGGCATTGTAATATCTTCCGGACGTTTTTTCTTCGGAGTACATCTAAATTTAATACTAACAGGATTGCTTGTAATAACTGTTCCCTCAGAAATTGTATCTCTGTAATCTCCACAGTCAATCTCAGTCTTCTCGTTGAATTCTGTAACTTCAACCTTTTCCTGCATCTCATATTCACTGTCCAAATCAATCATGTGAACCATGAGCTTGGTATATTCAGGATCGAACTGTGTTCCCATTCCTTTCACAAATTCCTCTCGAACCTTCTGCTGAGGAATTGGATCTCTGTAGCTTCGCTGAGAAGTCATAGTATCATATGCATCTGCAACAGCAATTATACGAGCCAGTTCAGGGATCTCTTCTCCTGCCAAACCTTCCGGATAGCCTGTGCCATCATATCTCTCATGATGATACATAGCTCCCTCTGCCAGAAAAGGAAATTCTGTAATGCTGGATAATATATCTCTACCAATTGTAGGATACTGTTTCAAAACAGCATATTCCTCATCTGTCAGTGACTTATCCTTACTTAAAATACTATCAGGAATTGCAATCTTGCCTATCTCATGAAGCAATGCTGCATAATAAATGTTTCTACATTCCTCCTTTGACTTTCCTGCCATTTCTGCCAGAGTCTTGGCATATTTACCCACACGCACTGAATGCCCCTTGGTATATTTATCCTTGGCATCAATAGCACTTACAAATGCTGTAGCTGTCTGTTCAAACAATCTGTATAAACTTTCCTGATCCTCTTTCAAATGTCCAATCTTGATCTTATTGGCTCTCTCAATGGCATCGTTGGCATCCATCAATGCAAAAACATAGATAATGATAACAACTATAGCAAGAGAAATATTAGTCAATGAAAGTCCATAAGTAAACACCTGAACAATACTTGCAGTAAGCGGAAGTACTACAAATGCAAAGAGAGAAATTCTAAGGTTTCTATGTATTTCCTTGGTATACTTGGCATCTGCAGTAAGCAGTATTAGAAAGATAACAGTAGGTACAATATAGCAAATTACAAAACCAGGACCTCTCTGATATCTGTTATTCTCATCAAATGTGTAATACCAGCCTGTAAATTGAGAGAAAATCAGCAGCAATATACCAAGAGCAGACAGATATCTATTGAATACAAGTCTCTTGGGAGCAGATGTGAAGCCTCCCTCATGAGTAATAAGATCAATCAGATACTCATTAAATAAATACTGCACCCCAATAGATAATGCAAATACTGAGAAATTCGACACTCTCACCCACAAATATGCTACATTGGAAACCTCTCCTCTAAACATATAAGCAGCACGATCAAACTCCAACAGGATAGCAACTGCCAAAGCCATTGCAATCATAAGAATCTTGCGCTTTTTACTCAGGTTATTGCTAATACCTATAGATATCGCAATAATAGTGCATATTGCCACCAGACACATCATTATATTTAATTGATGTTCTCCTATAAAACCAAACATATTGCACACTCCCACTACTTATTCTTTATAAAAAAGTTTTCAAGCTCCAATAACAATTTATTTCTCTCTATACTTTTCAGGAAATACCCTTGAGGATTCAGAGACATTACGCCCATCACGCTCTCCTTATCTCCTTTTCCCGTCAGAAACATTACAGGAATAGCAGCAGTTTCCGCATCACTTCTAAGCATTTCCAGCACCTGTGGTCCAGATGTTACAGGCATCTCATAGTCCAGCAGTATTAAATCCGCCTTATTTCTTCCCAGCCATTTAATTGCCTGAAGTCCAGAATTTGCCATGGCCACTTTGTAATCACCCTTTAACCAGCCTCTCACCAGATTCAGATAAGATGGGTCATCATCCACAACCAAAATCGTCTTCTTCATTGCACCTGACTTAACCAGTGAAATCAGTTCGCCAACTGTAGATACATACTCATCATTGTCCATAGGTCTGGTAAATGACTTATGAATCAGGTCTCCCGGCACATGGTCAAATATATATTGGTTTTCCTCTCTGCTTCCAATAGTTATCATCTTCTTGTCCTCGTCAGCCATTTTGTCTACAAGAAAATGTACTATACCGTCTGGAATCTGTTCTCCTTCATCCATATAAAGAGTTACCATATCAGTGCCGGCCCAGTGGGACGATATATCATTAACATCCCAGGTTACAAATTCAGAATCATATCCAGCGCTCTCTAACTTCTTTTCCATAGCGCGAATCAGAAAAGATTCCTTGGTTCCCAAAATCATTACCTTACTATTATTCATGTCTAACCTCTTAACTCCTTCACAATTTCTTCCATCTTGTCCCAATCAAATTGCTTTAACAGTTTTGACAATTCAGCAACCTGCTTCTCATCCTTATCAGGTAATTTATATTCGCTAATCTGTTCCAATATCATTTCAACAGAATCATAATCCATCATTGGAATAACTTCGCTCAAGGCCTCATAAGCATCCTTCAATTCCTCTTCAGGAATCAATTTCTTATCAGAGTTATTATTTTGATTATACTCTGTGATTGGCTTCAACAGCTCTTTATATCTGAAATATTTCTCAAACATCTCCGGCGTATGCTCTTGAATAAATGCTATATTTTCCTTGTTACCTGCGTCTTCCAGTTCCTCGCACAGTTTAGAAAGTTTTAGATCTCCAATAATACGAGCAGATGACTTCAAGGCATGTACCTTTACAGTATATAGAGTTATATCACCTTCATCATAAGCCTTTTTAATAACATTCGCATTACCATCAATAGTTTCAAAGAACAACTGCAATGAGAAGATATATGAATCTACTCCTCCAGAGTTTTTAATCCCCTCATCAACTGATATAGTTTCAATATCGTATATCCAGTTTAGTGATTCTGGTATTTCTGTAAGTTCTTCTACAAAATCTGCCGGATCAGCCTTCATCATTATCTCTTCTGGAATATGACGCATAATGGTCTTCTCCAAGGTTCTACTGTCAATTGGTTTTGCAAGATATCCATTAAATCCATTTGATACATAGAAATCTTCTCCTGCAGTTGCATTGGCTGTCAATGCATAAACCGGTAAATCCGGATAATTCTCACGAATTCGCCTGCAGGTCTCCACTCCATCCATTCCTGGCATCATATGATCCAAAAGTACTATATTAAATGATCCATATCTTAATTTTTCCAGGCACTCCTCACCGCTGTTAGCCGTTGTAATAAACATCTTGGTTGACTTCAACAACGATTTAATAACCGACAGGTTCATTGGATTATCATCAACAATCAAAACTTCTGCGTCCGGTGCCACAAACTGTGGTACATAAGGGCCAATAGCCTCATTTACTCTATCATCAAACTCACCAATTGGAGTCTTATCTACGGCCTTCTGATTAACTGTCAATATAAAGTCTGAACCCTGACCATATTCACTTTCGCAGGTTAATTTACCTGATAATATTTCTGCAAATTGAGCTGAAATATTTAATCCAAGTCCAGTACCCTGAATAGCACTGTTCTTCTTCTCGTCCATTCTCTCATAGGCAGTAAATAATTTATCAATATCCTCTTCCTTCACTCCCATTCCAGTGTCTTTTACACTGAATTTCAAATGATATACATCACCATCAATTTCCTCTACTGAAGCAGAAAGAGTAACTTTGCCTGCAGTTGTATATTTCACAGCATTGGTCAGTAAGTTCAGAACTATCTGCTTGATTTTGCCAACATCACCATAAAATCTCATTGGCATAATCTCATCAACCTTCACTTCAAAAATCAGGTCCTTCTGAGCAGCCCTACCACGAATCATAGAGCATATACCTCTGAGCATATCTTCCATATCATATTCCTGCTCTACCAGATGCATCTTACCTGACTCAATTTTAGACATGTCCAAAACATCATTTATCATTCCAAGCAATGATTCTGTAGCATTTTTGATATCTGCAGCATAATTTATTACTGACAGGAAATATCCTTTTGGAACATCAGTTGCATCCTCTCTTAGAATCATTTCATTCATTCCCATAATCGTATTAATTGGTGTACGAATTTCATGGGACATATTGGCCAGGAATCTGGTCTTGGCAGTATTTGCCCTCTCAGCCTCCTCCTTAGCTTCTCTAATTTCCTGATATTGTCTACTTACAATGGTGCCATTCATAATACGCCATACAAGGAAACCGGTTCCCAAAGCGATTATTGCAACCAACATAGCACGCACAGCCATAAGCTCGAAAAACTTCGGTTTTTTAACAACTGTAAATTCTACATCCTGACTTACTTCCTCTGTTGCCGGATTCAATACCTGTATATGCAATGTGTAATTACCATGCTTTAATTCTGTAAATTCCATTGCATCCAAATCCCGCTGCTGAGATACAACGCCACCATCATCATATCCCTCGAAAAACATTTTGACAGTTGGATTAGACATAGAGAAATCCAAAACCGCAGGATAGAAATATATACGCTTAGCATCAGAAGGAATAATATATTCTCCATTTTCATCAGGGTATACTATATCACCATCACAATAGATATATTTTAAATCAACTTTTATTTCATTATCCTGATCAAAATAATTATTAATATTTACTTTGTTAACCCCTTCGCGACTGGATACATAGAGATTTCCGGATTCATCCAAATAACTATATGCATTTCCTGTTGGCACACTTGTCATACCATTTGATGTATTATACAGCCTGTAATCAAATTCCTCTCCAGACAGCATCTTATTGGCATTGACACAGAATATTCCATAGGATGACAAAACCCACAGATTGTCATCATCATCATAGTAAATATCGAAATTATTATTATACGGGAAATTATCTACAGTATATAAACTTCCATCCTTCATATACTGTATTGAATTGGATGTAACTATCCAGTATACTCCTCTGTCTTCATCCTTTTTCACTCGCAATATGACATCACTAGTTAGCCCATCATCTCTGGTAATTTTCTCCACATTATTTTGTGAAATCAAATACAGACCATCTCCATCAGTTCCAACCAATGTACTGCCATTATCCCCCTCTTCAAGTGTAAGTATAACAGTGTTATCCAGCCCGTCTTTCTCACCATAGTTCTTAATAATCTGATGGTCTTTTATTACTGTCAATCCACCATTTGTACCAACAAGAATACTTCCATCAGATGTCTCATTTATACATCTGGTCTGATTGTTGATCAAACCGTTTTCCTCAGTATATTTTACAATCTGCCCATCACTTGTGAGACATACCAGTCCCATATCATTAGTGTAGGTACTCACCCACATGTCCCCTGCTTTATCAAGCAATATACATCTCACGCGGGTCTCACCAATATAATCTGTAAGTTCATTCGGAACTAAATTTCTCTGTTCATCAATAGCATATAGGCCTTTATCTGTTCCCACATATAATAAGCCATCTCTCATACAGGTTGCATTTACCACATCATTGATTCCAGACTTAGCTGTCACATTTTCAAAATTATTGGTAGCAATTTTCATTACGCCCTGCCTGGTTGAAGCAAGCCATAAATTACCCTGATAATCAGCAGTCAACATCTCAATAGAACTATCCATAGGCAGATTTTCAAGAGCTACATATTTTCCATCTTCATTTAAATAACCTACAACAGAATCACTGGTAATCCAAACTCTGCCACATTCCTGTGTTATCCATGCAATACCACTTGCCGGAGCTACAGATATAGCTTTTAATTTATCTATTGTAGCTCCAAATTTACCATAATAGACAATGTCTGTATCTGTTCCCAAATACATCATTCCAGTATTTTCCTCATCCGGATAAATCGCAGTAACACTGCTCATGCCCAGGTCAGCGGCTTTGTAATACTCTGATATCCTGCAATCTACTATAGAAAATACATCACCGTCTCTGGTATTGCCATATACAACTCCATTCTCATCAGCTCTTAACTGAATAATGTATTGATTCCTAATTCTATAATCATCAATAGTGTACACACTGCCGTTTACATCCATGTATGCTACGCCACCTGTTGTACCTATAAATACATTGCCCTTATTATCCTCTGCAAATGTGCGAATTGTAGATGACGGCAAGCCATCCTTGTATGTGATATGTACCTGCTCATCATTACTATCAATATAGACCACACCATTATCATTGGTTCCATACCACATTCTGTTCTTCTTATCCTGATAAATGGTTTTACCGCTTGTTATACCTGTGGAAGAATCCAGTCTGTCAAATGTAACTCCATCATAGACCATTACACCAGCATATCCACCAATCCATATATATCCATTTTTGGACGCATATATATAATTGGCATCAGATGTAGGTAAACCTGATTCTGCATTATATAAAGTAGCTGAATATCCTACATTATCAAGTTGCCCTGTCACAGCATATCCACCACCGGATGTCAGTTCTTCTGCATCCGTATCAACATCATCATTTCCATGTATTCCAGCATATGATATGCTGCAGGTCATGGTAAGAGTTAAAAGCATAACAGATGCTGCTATTTTAAGTTTTATCTTTCTCCCCGTTTTTATCATTTTCATTTCCTCCAGCCTACATGCCTTGATACTTTATTAGAACCTGTCTAACCTCTGGCAACGCAGCCATAAATGCATTTATACATTTTGGATCAAACTGTGTTCCCGAACCTTCTTCTAATATCTGCAAAGCCTTCTCCAATGGAAATGCCGGCTTATACACTCTAGGCGAAGTAAGAGCATCAAACACATCTGCAACTGCCATAATACGGGCAGAAAGCGGAATAACCTCTCCATGTAATCCTTCGGGATATCCCTTGCCATCCCATCTCTCATGATGATATGCAGCCATATTTCTGGCCTCTTTCAGATAGTTCTCACCCTTTACAGTCACAATAGCCTTTTCCATTATTTCCTTGCCGTAGACTGTATGCAGTTTCATAATCTCATATTCTTCATCTGTTAATTTCCCAGGTTTATTTAAAATAGTATCCGATATATTAATCTTGCCTACATCGTGCAGAGGTGCAGACATTACCAAATCCGACATGTATTTTGGAGTTAGCTTCTCCAGATAATAACCATTTCGTTTCAAGCTTTCTGATATTATCTTCACATACTCTGCAGTCTTTTGGACATGGGCTCCTGTATCAGAGTCTCTGTTTTCCACCATATCCGCCATGGTAATAATCAGACCATTTTGCATCTTGGCAGTAGAATCAGCAAAATAATTAATATCACGCACCTGATTGGCAGTCTCTACAGCCATCTTACTAATTGATTTATACAGTACTTCAATCTCATCCCCTGTCTTAATCTCATAAGTACGCAATTCTTTAACAGCATTGTCTAACTCATCCTGCTCGTCTTTTCCTTTCATAAAACCATCAGTCCAATTAACAATAGTATTAATTGGATATACCAAATTGTTCTTGGCATAGGATGTACTAAATACAATTATCAAAATCAAAAAGCCTGAGAAAATAAGCAGGATTTTGATTATATACTGAGCAGCAAAAATTGAAAGAAATGACACTGACGCATCAGCCCCAACATAACATACTGTCTTACCTGACTCATCATGAACAGGCGCATATGCAGTAACAATCCATCCAGATATGTCATTGGACTCTATTGGTTCAATTGCCTCTCCATTCCATAAATCCTCAAGATACTTACCGAAAGCTTCCTCAAACTCTATACGCTCTCCAAATTCATATGCCGGTTCATCAGGACTTTCCAAATCCATAACAGCATAACAGGCATCTCTTCCAATCTTAATTACATATAAATATTTAATATCACTCTCAGCATCTCTCAAACCATACATAAATTCCTTGGCTTCAATATATCCATCAGCATTAACACCATATTGCACAAATTCATTGATATCATACTTTTCCAATGTCTTGGCTGCAAAATCCGCAGTTCTTTGGGCACTATCTATATAAGACTGCTTCTCCACGCCAAAATATTGCATCATACCAGTAGTAGATATAATCAATGTAATTGCAATAGCACTTAGAATAACAAGGGATGTTGTCTTGTTCTCAATAGACTTCAAGCCCGCATCATCGCCACGATTAAAGGAATCTAATTCTTCCTTCGTCAGTGGTTTCTGCTTCCAGGCAGTATTATTTAGAGCTTTTTGTGTCTCTATTGGCACAAATCGCATAAACCCTCTGACAGCAAGAACCGAAAATCCCTTATCAACTACATTCAAACCGGTATTCGCTATTATTCCACCGATTATAACTGGAATTCCTGTGGATAAATTGATGATTTCTGCTGCATCCTTGATATCTTTAAATTGGAAATCTCCCAATAGAATCACCTGAAAAATAACACCCAGTATACCAGTTAATACAGAAATAGAAGCTATATATACAAGTAATGCAGCCCGGCTTTTCTTACAGATTTTCTCTCTGACATACACATCAGTAATACATGCTATCAATACATTGATAATCATATAATATAATGCAGAAGAATGATTTATAACTGCACACAGTGAATTGGTAATAACTGCAACAGTAACACCCGGCAACAAACCACATATGCTTGTGGCTGCAATTGTGCCTACGCAATCTAAATACAAAGGTATATCCAGTCTGTTTAAAATAGTTGTTAATCCCACATTTAACAAGATGCAGACTACTATCACTGCCGTATTAACATTCTTACAATACTTTTGATTTTTTATTTTATCTTTGTCTAATGCTAATATTTTCAAATCACAACTCCTCCAAAAGCAAAAAAATACCAAAAGTGACCCTATAATCTAATCAATCACTTTTGGTATTAATAAATCTCATAATACTGCGTCTCATAACTCATTCCCCCTGATATATAAATATCATAATTAATACTCATTAAGTACTTCTATTCTATCATATTTATAATATCTAACAACAAAAAAAGCCAAAAAACGCTGACTATGTCCACAAAAATACTGCGAAAAATCCCACTTTGGATGGCAATTATCTTCTGCCAAGTTTCAATGCATTGTCCTTATTCCACAGCTCATCATACTTGAAACCTGTAACCTTCTCACATACTTCAATCTCCTCCGGAGTAATCACACTGTCATCCTCACCCTTTCTTCTGGCTACTTCACGACGTACAATGTCGAACTCCCTCTTGCCCATAGGGAATTTAGCGGTAAAGAAAATTGTGATAATCATAAGTACAACCGGCACAAATATATAGATGTAAGCCACCCCAGTCTGTGTTGATAATGCCTGTCTGGCTCCTGCTGTTGCCAGGTTCTCATCATATCCCACTGCAGATAAGAGTAAGCCTATAGAACTTATTGATAATCCGGCAGTGATTTTTCTAACAAAAGTCGCCATACCCGAACATGTACCAGGGCGATTAATAGATGTAATCAGTTCATCAACATCCGGCATATCTGTCAATATGGCATAAATTGTAACAGATGAACTTGCCATTCCCAGACCAATTATAAATGTAAGGAATAATATAATTCCAAAGTTGGCCCCCTCATGTGAGAAGAATATCATTATAAGAGTTGCAACCATTCTAATAGGGAATCCAATAAGAATAGGCATTTTCTTATTAGTCTTGGCCATAATAGGATTGAAAATAAGCATACCCATAAACTGTGAAAGCAGAATCACTCCCATCATATACATAAATCCGCCATAACGATTTAATACATCATCCACATAATATACTGCCAGACCAGTTACAAAATCATTAGTCACCTGACCAAATACAAATATTGCCAAAAACATTTTGAAACTGCGGCTCTTATATACGGTAAATGATTGAGCCAGACTCTCCTTCAAACCTATTTTAATAACAGGCTTCTCCTTCTCCCATGTTCCAAAGAAAGTAAGCAAAATCGCAATACAAAATACTGCACCAAATATAAGCGCAACCAGCATATACTTACCTGCATCTGTATTGTCATTAATAAGCAATGTAGAACCAAGTCCTGCAACAATATTTCCAAATGCAGAGAAGGCCATTCTCACTCCGGTATATCGGCCTCGTACAGTATAATCATCTACCATATCAGGCAAAAGTGCATTGTATGGAACCATGACAATAGTAAAGCCAGTAGAGAACAGGATGTACATAAGCATATAGAATATGTACTTAAGTCCTACAGTTGAACCTTCTATTGGAATCCAAAGCAAAATAAATGTAATAGCTGAAATAAAGCTTCCTATTAACATATAGAATCTTTTGGATCCAAAACGGGATTTGGTACGGTCTGTAATATTTCCCATAACAGGATCAGTAATTGCGTCCCACACCTTTCCAATAAGTGGAATTGTACCTGCCAATGCAGGCGGCATTCCCAATGCCTTGGTTAGAAATACAGTGAAAAAAGTTGTAATTATTACAAAAGCTCCTCCACCGTAGATGTCTGCGACACCATAAGCGCATCGCGATAGAAAAGTATTTTCCCTCTTTTTATTCATGTTGTTTCTCCCCCCAACACTTTTATATTTGAATAAGCAATTATCCAACTACTATTATACGCGTTTACTCTCTATTTTTTAAATGCTTTAATTAATAGTATTTAATTACGATTTTTGTGCATAATTACATCTTGTATTTTTTATATTATTTTTTCTGACCGCTATTAACGCTATTTTACATCTATCTTGTATGCAATAAAATCCAATTTTTTCTTGACTTGGTGGCAACCACCGGGTTTATATTTGCCAAGTTGTAAATGTTTTTTAATAAAAAAGGAGTATAACATGAAATCAAAAAAGATTTTTTCACTTAAGAAAAACAGTGTAAAAACAAAACTTATTATTATCATGCTTTTGATTGCTGCTGTTCCACTGTTCGTATCAGTTGGAATCAGTTACTTCTCATCAACAAGCAAGGCTAAAGCTGATGCACAGAAGTCTCTTGCAACTGAAACAAATATGCTTCAATCAGAATTCAATGAGACAATTCTTAATACTGAAACTGCATTGAGGTCTTTCGCTGCATCACCAAGTACAATTAACTATATTAAGACTGGCGATCCAGCAGCAGCTGCTGAATTAAAGCAGGTTATGGCTCGTGTCAACAAATGTTTCACAGATGAAAATATAATCGTTCTATCAAATGCTCAGGGAATGATGATATTAAGAAGCGATGACAGCAAGTTCATCGACATTTCAGATCGTGAATATTTCCAAAAGGCATTAAAAGGCGAGGTCAACGTGTCTAACATCGTTGTAAGTGCATCTACCGGTGACAGAAATTTATGTGTTGCTGTACCAGTATTTGACACAGATGACAAAACTGTTATTGGTGTAGTTCATAGAAGTTACAATTTAAACAACTTCCATAACTTCCTTTCAGAAAATGCTGAAGAAGCATTCCTTATTGATAACAAAGGTATTCTTGCTGCACATTCTGATTATGAAATAACAGCAGAAGATGATCCAACTGATTTCAGCAAGTCGCCTTATATGACTTCAGGAAAAGACCATGATGTATATGTAAGTAATGCAACAGGTAAGTCATCTTATGTTGCTTACTACAAGGATCCTCTTTCAAATTATACTATCTGCAACGCTGTTGCTGTATCTGAAGTTACTGCTCAAGCAAGAAAAAGCGCATATGCAGTTGTTATTGTAGGAATAATTATGCTTGTAGCTGTAATGGTTATCTCCGTTGGAATGGCTAACAGTTTCACAAAGCCAATCTTAGAAGTTGATAATACACTCTCCGCTTTGGCAGAAGGTCGTTTCATCAATATTACAAAGTTC
>JAEEGF011094208.1_pt1 | contig 43775 bp, 38 predicted proteins | sample 9134171 | NCBI WGS metagenome assembly JAEEGF01 (sample SAMN16246542, study PRJNA631951) | gut metagenome | biome: gut microbiome; feature: rumen; material: AP-attached | host: Bos | place: Iran: Karaj | collected 2018-10 | reverse complement strand
AGGTCGTCCGGGTCGTTCCTGTCGATGGCGTCGATCACTTCCCAGCACTCCTCCAGCAGGCTCTTTTTAAGGCTCTCATGCGTCTGCTCGGCGTCCCAGGGACAGCCGCCCGGCGCGCGCAGGCGCCGCATCATCTGCATAAGCCCCTCGACGGAGTGGCGGGGGAGGTCGATATCCTTCTTCGGCGGTACGAGCAAAACCGACGCCGCGTCATAATTTGCCATGCGGTCGATCTCGTAAAGCGGGCGCGTCTTTATCTCGTAGCCGCTTCCGTCCGGCGCGGGCAGCGCGAAGAAGACCTCATACTCGTCGGGATAATACTCCGAAAGTATGAGCTTTACCTCGCCCGCGGTGAGCGCGGAATCTATCTCCGTTATTGCGTAAAGCGCCTCGGTATCGGGTATCGCCTTGAGGCGGTTCGCGGGCAGCTCCGAAATGAACTCCTGCCCCGCAAGAAGCCCGTATGAGAGCGCGGCGGCGTACGCGGACTCCGCAAAGCTCACAAAAGGCAGCACTTCAAGATTGACCTTGCCGGGGTCGGCAATATCGCGGATGGCGGAAAGAAGGTCCGGATTGACCCTGCCGAGGGTCAGATATGCGACGCTCCTTCGCCCGCCCGGGGCGATCTTCTCGCCGTATTCCGCGGAGGAGATGAACTCCGCCTCCTCAACGAGCCGCCCCGCAATGCAGCGGTTCAATTCATCGTAATCAGAGCAGGACTCGTAAAGATCGTCCATAGAGGTGTATTTGCCTTCAAGCTCCAGCTTTTTTATAAAGGGATGCTCCGTCGTCTGCACGAAGCGCGCTTCCGCGCTGTCGAACAAGGCGCGCCTGAAGGCGGCGCTCTCCGCGCCGATCTGAATTATAAAAAGATCAGTCATATCATTACCCCGTCCGTTATTCGGTCAGTTCGCCCGCGATATCGGTGTCCATTATCATGCGGACGGACTCGATATCGTGCGCTCTGCCAAGCACCCACATGAGCTTCGTTATCGCCGCCTCGGTAGTCATATCGTGGGCGGAGAGAATGCCGGCGTCCTTCAGGGCGCGGCTGACCTCGTAAACGTCGGGCGTGGACTGCTCGTACAGGCATTGGCTCGTCAGCACGACGGGTATCCCCGCCTCCATCAGCTTTTTGATGGATTCGGTGTGGTCCCTGCGGAAATTGTGCATTCCGCCTAAGCCGAAGCCCTCCACCACGACGCCCTTCATGCCGATATCCTTAAGGCTGTCCAAAAGCTCCGGGCTCATGCCGGGGTAGATCTTGACGAGCGCCACCCGCGGCTCTATCGAGGCGGAGAAGCTGAACCCGTATGAGAGCTTGGGCTTGTGGAGAAGCACGCATTTGCCGTCGGTTATAGTGGCGATATAGGGGTAATTGATGGATTCAAAGGCGTTCAGGCTCGTCGTCCTCGTTTTAACGGAGCGGCAGCCGAGCATTACGGAGCCGCCGAAGCAGATGTACACGCCGCCGGGGAGCGAGGATGCGGCGGTCACCGCGTCCATAAGATTCCGCCTGCCGTCCGAATTGGGGTAGACGGCGGGGTACTGCGCGCCGGTCAGCACCACGGGCACGGGCACGCCGCGCAGCATGAACGAGAGCATGGAGGCGGTGTACGCCATCGTATCGGTGCCGTGGGTCAGCACGATGCCGTCGCAGGAGGAAGCCTTGTCGCGTATGGCTTCGGCGATTATGCACCATTCCTCCGGCTGTATGTTGGAGGAATCCATACTGAAAAGATCGGTGCAGCTGATCTGCACCTCGTCCGATTCGCACCCGACGAGCTTAACGAGCTCCGCCGCGGTAAGCTCCGGAAAAAGCCCGTTCTCCGTGGGCACGCAGGCGATCGTGCCGCCCGTCGCTATCAAACAAATGCGCTTCATATCTTAAAAAGCCCTTCCGTTTGTTTTTACATATATTATAAATGCTTTTACTCCCGATATCAAGATTTTTTATACCCGCGGGGATTTGGAAGTTGCGGCGAAAAAACTTTGCTGATATAATGGAACCCGGAAGACCTCCCGTGCGTTATATTATCGAAAGCAATTATCCGAAAGGAGACACAGGATATGAAAAGGATGCTTGCATGTATGCTGCTTCTGGTATTCGCCGCAGCCGCGCTGACGGGCTGTACAGCCGCGAATGCCGACCCCAAGCCCACAAAGGCGCCGTTCTCCGGGCATATCGATCCGAAGACGCTCGCTCCCGAGAAGCCCAACGAGGGGCTTGCCCTCGGCGCGGTTCTCTTCTGGGAGACGTTCAGATACGGCGGCGATGCCGGTGAGAAGTTCAGCTATAAGATCTATTCCGACAGTAAGGAGTTCATGAAGGACTTCGGAGACAGGGGCGAGGAATTCAGCACCCGGTATTCGGAGAACGCCTTTAACGATTATTTCATTGCCGCGGTCTGCATCACCGTGCCGACCGGCGGGTACAGCTACTCGGTCAACTCCGGCGCCGTGAAGGGCAATTCGATAAAGCTCGATATCCTCCAGACTTCGCCCGAGCCCGGCTCCATGACCACCCAGGCGTTCGAGAGGCACTGCATTCTCGCCGCATTCCCCGCCGAGCTTTATACCGAGGGGATGACGCTTACTGCCGTCGTCAACGGCAAGGTCATGCAGAACGTCGGCGACGCCATGTGATCTGCCTCACTTGTTCACAGCTTTTACAATATCTTTACACTTGCGGGGTTGCCAAACACATCAGGATGTGATATAATATATCCACAATGAAGAAAGGTCCTGCCTTTATTCTTGAAAACGTGCCTTTCGGCACAAAGGAAAGGAGCAATAAGTCATGCGTATTTCCATCACAGGTAAGAACATTGAAGTGTCAGAGTATTTGAAGGAGCTTACACTGAAGAAAATGTCGAAGCTCGACCGTTATTTCCCGGCAGATACGGTAGCACAGGTGACCATGGCGCTTGAAAAAAACCGCCATATCGTAGAGGTCACCATTCCTTACAGCGGGGGCATCATCCGCGGAGAGGAAGTCACCGGGGATATGTACGCCAGCATCGATAACGTTATCGCAAAGCTCGAGCGTCAGATCATCAGGCACAGGACAAAGCTGGAGAAGAACCTTAAGGCGGAGGCTTTCAACGAGCCCATGCCCGATTATACCGAGGATGAGGACGAGGGTCCCAGGGTAGTCAAGGTCAAGCGTTTCTCGATCAAGCCCATGAGCGAGGAGGAAGCCATCCTCCAGATGGAGCTTCTGGGGCATTCGTTCTTCGTGTTCACCAACGCCGAGACGGAGGATATCAACGTTCTCTACAAGAGGAAGGACGGCAACCTCGGTCTTATCGAACCCGAATAATCAAAGGTAATGGATCGGCTGATCCGGGCGTTCAAGCCGGGATCCTGATGAATGAATAACTTAAAGCCGGAGGTGCAAACGCATCTCCGGCTTTTTGCAGCTTGCAGGGAAACAAGCCTTATTACAGCTTCACCGCTTCGTCAACCGAAAGCAGATACACGTATTTTTCCTTTACAGGAAGCCCGGTCAGCTTTTCGAGCGCGTCGGCATACAGCTCAAGCTGGCGGGCATAGCGCCGCGCGACGGTGTTTGCGGTATGCGTTTTGTCTATATGAGTCGTCTTATGATCGACGAGCACCCAAGCGCCATCCTCGATAAAGCAGCAGTCTATAACGCCCTGAAGCATTATGGGCGCTTTCGAGCCGGTATCGGTCAGCTTGTCGGCGTCCATGTAAACGTCGAACTCCTTTTCCCTCTCGATGCGCGGCGAGGCGAGGAGCCGCCTGCCCAATTCGGAGGAGAAGAAGCGCACCACGTGCTCCGTGTTTATCGCGTCCGCCTCCCTTTCGGTAAACTGACCGCGCGCGGTGAAGAGCTCGAGCTCCTCCCTGACGGAGGCTTCGGTTTGCGGCTTGAGTGAAACGAGCTGCAGCAGCCTGTGGGCGAGAGTGCCCGCCTCCGCAGCGGAGAACTCCCTCTCATCCTCCATAAAGCGGGGCAGGAGCGCCACCTGCGCCCGGGCCTTGGTAAGCCCCGTTACGGAGAGCTTGGAGGGAAGCCGGGTCTCGGTCAGCGCGGGATACTGTTCGGAGAACCGCTTGTCAAGCGCGGAGGTATCGAGGAACGACGCCTCCTGCAGCCATTCGCCGAACGCATCCGCCGTCATGGAGCCGCGATCGCCGGCATTTGAAACGGGGGGTATGATATCGAGCTTCATTCCTCCGCCGTGGGGGAACGCGAGCTCGCTCCCGGGTCCCTGTGGGAAATAGGCGCCGAGCATCCAATTCGCATAAAACTCCGCGTTCATGATCCGAACGTCGTCAAGGCGGGCGGAGTATTTCGCGGCGAATTTTTCCGCGTCCTTCTTTACGCCGAGCATGATCAGCTTTTCCTTTGCGCGGGTCTGGGCGACGTATAAAAGCCGCATCTCCTCCGCGTTCAGGCGCCGCGCTTCACGGGCGGCGATCGCGCGCTGGAGCATGGATTTCAGCTCCCTGTCCCCTGCGACGGAGCATAAGCCTATGCCGAGCTCCGCGTCGAATATGCCGACGTCCGATCTGTAGCCGCGGAAGAATTTCTTGGTAATGTTTGCAAGTATTACGACGGGGAATTCAAGTCCTTTGGAGGAATGAACGGTCATGAGCCTTACGGCGTCTGCGCTTGAGGGGACTTGTCCCGGCTCCTTTGCGGAGCCCGACGCCTCGTCGAGGAAGCGGATAAAGTCGGAAAGCGTGCCGCCGCTGCTGCTCAAACGCTGTGCAAGCGAGAGCAGCGTCTCAAGATTCCTCTCACGCGCTTCGCCCCCGTAGAGTGCGGAAACGTACACCTCGAACCGCGTCTCGTCGAGCACCTCGGTAACGAGCGTGCCGAGCTCGGTGAGCTTCGCCCGCGCGCGCCAGCGGTCGATCTTTGCAAGCATGCCGGCGCATTTGATGCTCCACGACGGCGCGGCGGGATCCTTGGCGGCGTTCAGCACGCAGTCGAGGAACTCCTCCCCGTCATAATCCGCGCGGATATGGATGAGCTCCTCCTCGGTAAACCCGAATATCGGCGAGCGCATAACGGCAAGCAGGGGGATATCCTGGCGGCGGTTGTCTATCACGCGGAGCAGATCCGTAAAAATACGCACCTCGATCGCCGCGTAAAACCCCTCGCCTCGATCGGAGACGCAGGGGATGCCGGCGTTCGAGAAAGTCTCCATCCAATCGGAGACCTCTCCCTTTGCGGAACGCATCAGCACCGCGAAATCGCTCCAGCGGTATCTTCGCGGGCCATCCTTATCGCTGACCGTGCCGTGTTCCATAAGGTCGAGTATGCGCCCGGCGGAATATGCCGCCATGAGCCCCGCGTTCGTGCGTTCGGCGGATTCGCTGTCGTCGTCATCGGGCGTCAGGTCGGCGTCATCCAAACCGAGAGCCGGATCGATCAGCACCATCTCCACGCTGCCGTGATCCTCTCCCGGGACGGGATCCCTGCCCGAAACGAGCCGGGCATTGTCGCTGTAATCGATCTCGCCCACGTTTTCGCCCTTCATCAGCTGCGAAAAGAGCAGGTTCGCCGCGTCGAGCACGGCGGTGCGGCTGCGGAAATTGGCGTTCAGGTCCACCCTCGACCTGCCTTCGCCTTCCTTGTAAGTCCTGTATTTTTCAAGGAATATCGCGGGCTCAGCCTGACGGAAGCGGTAGATGCTCTGCTTCACGTCGCCGACCATGAACCGGTTGCCCTTCGATATCCTCTCAAGTATCGCCTCCTGCGCGGGGTTGATATCCTGGTATTCGTCAACGAAAATATAGAGGAATTTCTCCCTGTATTCCGCCGCGACGGCGGGATTGGACAGCACCTTCAGCGTAAGCTGCTCCATATCTGAGAAATCGATAACGCCCTCGTCTTCCTTGAGCTCAGCAAACCTTTTCGTAAAATCACCGACGAGCTCCCTCAAAAGCTTTATGGGCGGAGCGAGAAGCTTTGCGTAGGCGCTTTCCTCGTCCAGAGTATGCGCGAAGCGTTTTTTAAGCGTCGCTATGAATGCTTTGAACGCTTCACGATAGTTCTTCGCCTCCTGCTTTTCGGCGTCGTCCGTGCCGTTTTTGAAGCGCAGCACGTCGAGCTTGCCTATGCCGTTCACGGCGGATACCCAGTGATCGTAATCGGGCTGAAGCAAAAGCCCCATCATTACGTCGCGATCCGAGCCGAGCGCCGCGGCGGCGGTCGGCTGAGTCGCGGAAAGATCTCCGATAAGGCGCTTCGCCTCGGCGAAAAAGAACTCCGTATCGGCGCGAGACCGGGCTATAAGCCCATCTGCTATGCGCGCCGCGGCGGACGGAAAATCGTCGGTGTACATCGAGACCGCCATGTCGAGCCACGCGTCGGGGTCGGGTCTTGCGATAGCGAAGGCGTAAAGGCTGCGTATCAGTCCGGCGAGCTTTTCGTCGGTCTTGACGGCGGAAACGAGCGCCTTGAGCGCGGGATCCTCCGTCTTTTCGTTTGCGGCAAACCGCTCTTCAAGCACATCGTCGACCGCTTTCGCGGCTAAAAGCTCCGCGTCGAGAGTCTCCGCCACGCCGAATGCGGGATCGAGCCCCGCCTCGTGGTAATTGCGGCGAAGCACGCTCATGCAGAAGCTGTGCAGCGTGGAAATGTTGGCTCGCGCACAGGAAGCGGAGGCGGACTTCAATTTGGCGGCGCGCTCGTCAAGACCCGCAGCCGCGGCATTGTCGGCAAGCTTAATAAGCCGCGTCTCTATGCGCTGCTTCATCTCCGCAGCGGCGGCGTTGGTAAACGTCACCACGAGCAGGCGTTCAACGTCCGCGCCTTTTGCAATGAGCCGCGCGATGCGCTCCGTCAAAACGGAGGTCTTGCCCGCGCCGGCGGCGGCGGAAACGATCAGATCGCCTTCTTTTTCTATCGCTTCAAGCTGTTCGGTTGTCCAATTATCGTTCATAAAGCATGCGTCAGCCCCGTCAAAAGTATTCACGGTATTATTTTATCATGAAGGGGACTTGCAAGCAATATGCCCGCCGTGATAAAATAAGCGCAGCAGAAGCGAAAGGCGGAATAAAGATGCTGTTTGTACTTTTGGCGATAGTCCTGTTTGCCGTTGGCGCGGATCAGCTGACAAAGATACTTTTTTACGGGGACCGATCCGTTTGCGGACCGGACGCCGATTTCATAAAGGGTTTTGTAAGGTTCCATTCGGTCGAAAACAAGGGCGTCGCATGGGGCTTCCTCAGTAATAACGAGGGCAGCGCGCTGATCATTATCACTGTTTTCACCGTGATAGTCACAGCTCTGATGATCTATATAGTAATAAAATACCGCAAGAGCATGACGCCGCTCCTTCAGATAGCGTCGGCAATGGTCGTAGGCGGGGCGATAGGCAACCTTATCGACCGTATCTGGCTCGGTTACGTAAGGGACTTTATCTGCACCGAGTTCATTGATTTCCCGGTGTTCAACGTCGCGGACTGTTTCGTTACCTGCGGCGGGATACTGCTCGGCGTGATACTCCTCTTTACAAAGAGCGGGCACAGATTCATGAACACGCTGTTCCCGGATAAAAAATCCGTAAAAACTAACGAACCCCCGGAGGCGGAATAATTGGAACAGGAGCTCCTTTCCATCGAACTGACCGTACCGCCCGAGAAGGCGGGGCAGAGGCTCGACGCGTTCATCGCCGGCGAGACCTCTTTTTCGCGCAGCGCGGTGCAGAGGATGATCGACAGCGGCGACGTGCTCCTTAATATGAAGGAGGCGCCCTCGAAGGCGAAGGTAAAGGCGGGGGACGAGGTGTCGGTCACGCCGCCCATGCCGGAGATAACGGACATACTCCCGCAGGATATCCCCCTCGATATAGTCTATCAGGACGCCGATATCGCCGTCATAAACAAACCGAAGGGCATGGTCGTGCATCCCGCCGCCGGCAATCCGGACGGGACGCTCGTCAACGCCATAATGTACCATATAAAGGATCTCTCGGGCATTGGCGGGGAGGTTCGTCCCGGCATCGTCCACCGGATCGACAGGATGACGAGCGGTCTCCTCGTTATCGCAAAGAACGATAACGCGCACGTCTTCCTTTCCGATCAGCTGAAGACACACGCCGTGTCGCGCGTTTATTACGCCCTGTGCGAGGGGAATTTCAGGGAGGACTCCGGCACGGTCGACGCGCCGATAGCCCGCCACCGCACCGACAGGAAGAAGATGGCGGTCGATCCGAACGGCAGGAGCGCCGTAACGCATTGGCGCGTTCTGGAACGCTTCGGCGATATGACGCTGCTTCGGGTAGAGCTCGAGACCGGGCGTACCCATCAGATAAGGGTGCATATGGCGTACATAAAGCACCCGATCGTCGGGGACGAGGTTTACGGTCATGCGAAGAACTCCCTCGGGATCGTCGGTCAGGCGCTCCACGCGGGCGAGCTGAGATTGACGCACCCCGCGACGGGGGAGGAGATGGTATTCACAGCCCCCCTGCCGGAGGAATTCGTGAACGCGCTCGAAAAGCTCCGCAAAAGGAACCCGGGGCGCTGATCCGTTAACGGGCGGTTTTTCACCGTCCTTTTTTTATGCCCCGGAGGCTGTGTCGAAAAGCTGTTCTATATGTCGTCAAGTACCGAAAACGCCACTTTATCCACAGTTTCCACAGGGTTTTCCACAGAAAAACTGCTTGAAATGCATGGTTTTAACGGAGTTTTCCACAATCGCCGTGCCGTATGGAAGCGGAAAACCGGTGCGGCGGTCATACCTTTGTTAACAGATTCGACAAAAGAAAAATCACTTTCGCAGTTGATAAGTGTGATAAAGTTTGGTATAATAACTATATCTGTGCAGAGCTTGGGAGAGCCTCTTTCTGCCGGAATTATCATAAAGGAAATCCTGCCATGAAAAGGTTTTTGATATATGCGCTCGCCGTTTCGATAACGGCTTGTGCGGCGCTTCTCTGCGGCTGCGGCGGGGGATCGCAGTCAGTCGATATCTTCACCCCCGATCCCGGTTCGTCCGTGATACGTCCCGTGCCCACTCCGGTGCCGGATTTCACGCCGGATCCCGGCGGCGCCGTCACCCCCGCGCCCACGGATCGGACTACCGAGCCGCCCGACGATCCCGCCTCCGCGGATCAGAGCGTATTCGATGACGCGGCGTTCATCGGCAACTCCGTTTTCGAGGGGTTCTATCGCTTCGGCGTTATCACTCACGGCAAATTCTTCACCAAGGTCGGTCTGAACGTCAACAGCGTCTATACCGATCATACCGATACCGGCACCGTCCCCATCATCGACGAGGTCGGTCAGGGCAGCTACGGCAAGGTCATCATACAGCTCGGGCAGAATGAGCTTGCATGGCCCAATACCACCGCGTTTATCCAAAAGTATTCCGATCTGATCGACGATATAATGCTTCGCCAGCCCGGCGCAAGGGTGTTCATCGTCGCGCTTCCGCCCGTAACGAAGGCGTATAACGACGCGGATCAGACCGGCGTAAATAATGAGAACATCACGAGAATGAACGGTCTTTTGAAAGAGCTTGCCATCAGGCGCGGAGTGGTGTTCATAGAAGTCCCGGAGGAGCTTTACGATGAAGCGGGCGCTCTGCCGGAGGACGCCTCGAGCGATGGTCTCCACCTGAACCTCAAGTATGACAGGATATGGGCGGATCACATCTGTCTAAGCGTAATGAAAGCAAGCTGACAAATCGAATCAACGGAGGAAAAAACAAATGAAGAAGCTCAGGAACATCGTTTCCATCATGCTTGTATTCGCTCTCACAGCGGCGTTTGCCGCCTGCGCGGGCAAGGACAAGGCAAAGGAATACAACGTGGACGAGATAGCGGACGCTATCGCAAAGGGTGTTTCCTTTGAGGACCAGTACATCGCAAAGATCGAGCAGCGCGATTTCGCACTCAATCTCTACGGTATCGAGCCGTCCCTTGTCGCCGAAAAGGAAGGCGTAAAGGAAGCCGCCGTTTATATCTCCGGCTCCTCGCCCGAGATGGTCGTATGCATCAAGGCGGTGGATGCGGAATCCGCTTCCCTCGTGCTCGAATCTGTGGAAAGGCTGATCAGCACGTACATCACCAACTACACCAACTACGGTCCCGAGCAGGTCGAAAAGCTCGAGACAGCCGTTAAGCTCATCAAGGGGCAGTACGTTTTCGTAACGGTCTCCAACGATAACACCGCAGCCGCTTCCTACATCAACGACCTGCTGAATAAATAAATTGGAAAAGTCAGTCAAAAAAGCAAAAACCCCGCAGATCATCACCGTCGTATCGTTCGTAACGGCAATAGCCGTGCTGTTCGTGCTGTTTGTCGTGCTCCCCAAAAAGGCGGGGCAGATGAGCGATCTTGAGTTCAGAACGCTCGAGGATCATCCGATCATCGGCAAATCGTTCTCAACGATCGTCAGCGATACCGTAAAGGGCGATCTGTCCAAGAACGTCGATTCCTTCCTTGAGGATCATTTCCCCGCAAGGAACCTCTTTATCGCGCTCAACGCCTATTACCTCCGCCTGACGGGCAGGAACGCCGATCAGGGCGTAGTTTTGGGCAAGAACGGCCGCTTGTTCGACGCAGCGATCCATCCCGATATGGAGCAGCTCGATAAAAACATCGACGGAGTGCTCCGCTTTGCGGAGGATAACGGGCTCGCTCTCATTTACGTCGACGTGCCCACGTCTGCCGCCGTCGTTACGGAGGATCTTCCGGATCTCCATCTTGAGTATCACGACGCCGAAGTCATCGCGCATATCCGTGAAAGGGTCTCGCAGAAGGGTCAGTCGGTGCCCGATCTCATATCGCTTTACGGCGACGACGCAGGCGAATACTTCTACCGTACCGACCATCATTGGACTATGAAGGGCGCGTACCTTTGCTATGCCGCCATTGCGAACGATCTGGGCATAACCCCCGTAAAGGAGTCGCAGTTCGTCGTGACCGGGCATGAGTTCTACGGCAGCTTTTACCGCAAGGCGGGGCTGTGGCTTACCGAGCCGGACGCGCTGGAGGTCTGGCGCTGCGACGAGACGGAGGCAATGAAGGTCACGATAGGCAGCGGCGATAAGTCCGTGGAGCATACCGGGCTCTATGACGATGAACAGCTCAGTACGGACAACGTAAACAAATACGCCGCCTATATCTATGATAACAACGGTCTCACCGTGATCGAGAACGAAGCCGGCAACGGTGAAACGCTGCTCGTTGTAAAGGACAGCTTCGGCAACTCGATCGTCCCCCTTCTCGCGATGAATTATTCCCGCGTCGTTATGATCGACACGCGCGAGTACAGGGACGCCTCGCTGCCCGCTCCCTCCGAGCTCGTAAACCTGTACGGGATCACCCAAATGGTCGTGGTGCTCGGCACCGATTCCTCAACGAGCAACATCACGATAGGCTTCTTAAGGTAAATACGGTCAAGACAGGAAGCATGTGCTTCCTGTCTTTTTTTATGTCTTTTTCGTTAACGCTATTTACAAATTTCGCGCATGGTGGTAGAATATACACAATGGATTTTTAATTCGGCACAGTGATGCCGGCAAGATCGGTCATAAGTCCGCCCGCGCCCGAGAAGGCGTTTATGCGGTATGTCTCCCTGCCGGCAGCGGCAGGCTTTTTTTGAGGCGAAAAATGATTTTTAAGTCCGAAATAATGACCGAGGCGGAGGTCACGCGGTCGCTCGCGAGGATCACGCATGAGATCATAGAGAGGGATCACGGCACGCGGGGGATAGTCCTGCTCGGCATACGCCGCCGCGGGCTTCCCCTCGCCAAACATATTGCCGCCAACATCGAAAGGTTCGAGGGCGCTTCGGTCCCCGTCGGCTATATCGACGTTACGCTGTACAGGGACGATCTCTCCGAAATGACCGATCTGCCCGACGCGGGGGAGACGCATATTCCCGTCGACCTGAACGGCAAATGCTGCATACTCGTGGACGACGTCATATTCACCGGCAGGACGGCGCGCGCTGCGATCGAGGCGGTCTTCAAGCACGGGCGTCCCGCGCTGATACAGCTTGCCGTGCTTATCGACAGGGGGCACAGGGAGCTGCCCATCCGCCCCGATTTCGTGGGAAAGAACATCCCCACGGCAAGGGACGAGCTGATCGCCGTCACCGTGCCCGAAACGGACGGCGAGCCGTACGGCGTCAAGCTCTACGAAAGATGAAAAAAACGGCAGGTCGACTCTGCCGTAAATAAACAGGAGGAAACCCAATGAATCTGATCTACAACGTTAAGGACAGGCCCAAATTCGGTCAGCTGATCGTATTCGCCTTCCAGCAGCTCCTTGCGATCATGGCGGCGACCATCGCCGTGCCCGCGATCGTCGGACACGGTATGACCGCTTCCGCCGCGCTCTTCGGCGCGGGCATAGGCACCATAGTCTACCAGCTCTTCACCAAATTCAGGAGCCCCGTATTCCTCGGTTCCTCCTTTGCGTTCCTCGGCGCAATGGCGGCGGCTTTCGCGGGCGGCGTATCGATGAGCCTCGGCTTCTTCGGCCTCATACTCGGCGCATGCTTCGCCGGCCTCGTCTATGTTGTCATCGCGATCATCGTCAAGTTCGCGGGCGTCAAGTGGATAGGTAAGCTCATGCCCGCCGTCGTCATAGGACCGACCGTCGCGATCATCGGTCTCTCCCTTGCCGGCAACGCCGTCGGCGACATGATGAAGGGCGATTACGGCCCCGTCGTTGACAACGTGCTGCAGCCCACCGCATCCCCCTACATCGCGCTCATCTGCGCGCTCGTGACTCTGTTCACCGTTATACTCTGCTCCACCTACGGCAAGAAGCAGCTCCGTCTGATCCCCTTCATCATCGGCATCATCGCGGGCTACATCGTAGCGCTGGTCTTCACCCTGATCGGCAGGGCGGTCGGCAACCCCGCTCTCCGCATCATCGACTTCGCGCCCATCAAGGCCCTTGTTAAGGACGGCGTCACGATCAATACGTTCATATCCCTCCCCAAATTCACTTTCATAGAGGCTGTTAAGGGCGTAAAGGACATCAATGCCGCTTACATCGGCACCATCGCCGTGGCGTATATCCCCGTTGCGTTCGTCGTTTTCGCCGAGCATATCGCCGATCATAAGAACCTTTCCACCATCATCGGCAAGGATCTGCTTACCGATCCCGGTCTCTCCCGCACGCTCCTTGGCGACGGTATCGGCTCCTTCGCGGGCGCGATATTCGGCGGCTGCCCCAACACCACTTACGGCGAGTCCATCGGCTGCGTAGCCATCACCGGTAACGCCTCCGTCATATCCATCACCGGCGCGGCGGTCCTCGCGATACTCTTCGCGTTCATCTCCCCGTTCGTCGCATTCCTCGATTCCATACCCGCCTGCGTTATGGGCGGCGTCTGCATGACGCTTTACGGCTTCATCGCCGTATCCGGTCTCAAGATGCTCCAGCCCGTCGATCTTAACGAGAACCGCAACCTCTTCGTCGCTTCCGTTATACTCATCGCCGGCGTCGGCGGTCTCGCGCTTGAGTTCGCGCTCAAGAACGGTCAGTCCATCAAGCTCACCACCGTTGCCTGCGCGCTGATCCTCGGCATCATCACCAACCTCATGCTCTCCGGCAAGAAGGAACAGCCCGGCAAAGAGGAGCCCCAGCAGGTGATCAAATAATCGATCGCATAACAAAAAAGGCATTGTCAAAGACAATGCCTTTTTAATGTGCTTTTATCCCACGACCTTGCCCACCACGCGCAGCTCGTAGGCGTATTTTACGCTTATCGGATTATAGCGCGGGTTCAGCGAAATGAGCTTTAACCCGTTCGAGCGGTCGAGCTTTTTGCAGTAGGAATCGCCGTTGTAGATGAATATGCCTATATCGCCGTCCTCAAGCTCGGTGCAGCTGCGGACGTAAACGATCTGCCCGTCGACAAAGTCGGGCGCCATCGAGTCGCCGCTTATGCGTACGGCGAAATTCGCCTCCGGCGGGATATCCGAAGCCTCGTATGACTCGAAATTGTCGCTGTCGAGGAATATTCCCGTGCCGGCGGAAACGGGCAGGTCGTAGAGCGGAACGACGCGCGCCGCCTCGACGCGCTTTTCGCGGATCGGCGAGGTCTCGGCATATGCGTCGGAGAGGCGCAGCAGCGATATGAATTCGCCAGCCATACGCACGCCCTCGCTGTTAAGACCGGAAAACGGGCTCCCCGTGCCGATGTCAAGGAACTCCGAAACCACGTCCGTAACGCCGTATATCTCACAGAGCCAGATAAACTGCGCCGCGTCCGGCAGCGAAGCGCCGGTCTCCCACTTGCTTACCGCACGGTTGGTGATGGGACCCGTGTGGAGCGAAACGAGCCGCGCGACCTCCTGCTGGGAAAATCCCGCGGTCTTCCTCAATTCCGTGAGCTTTTTGCCGATATCCATTGTAAACGCCTTCCTTTTCATATTCAAAGGTTTGAGCATATTATAGCATCTTCCGCAAGCGCAAACAAGGGGTTTGAGCAAAAAAATCGCTCAAAAAGAGAATATTACGCAATTATTCTCTTTTAAGCAGATAAAAAGGGTCGCGGGCATATCATCCGCGCGTAAGGCGCGATCCGGTCGCGGCGTCCTCGATTGAGAATATTTGCAAGAAAAACACGATAGTATTTGAAATCGGAGTATTCTTTGTGTTATAATAAAAAATTGGAGGTATACGGTCATGCTTTACGAGCTGCTTGGCGGCATAAAAACGCTTTCCGTTATAGGCATGTGCAAGAACGCCGGCAAGACGACCGTGCTTAATTCCCTTATCTCGGAATGCGAAAACGCGGGGGAGAGGCTGGGACTCACCTCCATCGGCAGGGACGGCGAGAGGAGCGACCTCGTCACCAACACCAAGAAGCCGGAGATATTCATTCGGGAGGGAGCGCTCGTCGCCACGGCGGAGCAGCTTCTTAAGGAGGGCGATATCTCCATGGAGATACTCGATTCGACCGGCATCCCCACCCCCATGGGAGCGATAGTCGTCGTCCGCGCCCGCTCGGCGGGGTACGTGCAGCTCGGCGGCGCCTCCATAACGGAGCATCAGAAGTCCGTCAGGGACAGGCTTTTCGCCTTCGGCGCGGACAGGGTGCTGATAGACGGCGCGATCAGCCGCAAATCCCTCGGCAACCCCTCGCTGGCGGACGGAGTGATACTCAGCTCCGGCGCCTCGTACGACGCGGATATCAGAAAGACCGCGGACGATACCGCCTATTACGCCTGCCTCTTCAGCCTTCCGGCATATGAAGGGGAGGCTCCCGATCTCGGCAGATTCACCGCTCTCACGCCGAAGGGCGCCGTCGGCGGCGAAAGCCTTTCGGATATCGCGCGGGACTTGAAGGAGGGCGTCCAAACGCTAATAATCCGCGGCGCGTTCACGGACAGCACCGCGAAGGAGCTTACGGAATACGCAAAGCCGCTCACCGGCGTCACACTCGCCGCGCAGGACGCCTCAAGGCTCCTCTTAAAGCGCGAGAATTATTTGAAGCTCTGCCGCTTCATCGGAGAAATGAGGCTTATAAAAAGCACAAGGCTCATCGCGGTAACGGTCAATCCGTTCTCCGCGTACGGTATGCATTACGATAAAAACGAATTCAGGGAAAGGGTGGAGGCAAAGCTCCGTGAAAGCGGAGTCTCCGCGCCCGTTACGGACGTTAAGGATGTTTGATAAGGAACAGCTCAATTCGATAGGCTTCCGTTTTGCAGCGGACAGGACCGAGCTCGTCACCCCTTACGGGGAGGAGCTTTCGAGGCATCCGCATTTTTACAAACGCGGGGAGCTCGATCTGCTTAAGACGGAGCAGCATAACGTCTCCGTGCTGATGGACGCCGTGCGCGATGATATCGCGGGGGTAAATTCGCTCCTTCGACTCATGATGCCCATTAAGGACATCCGCCGTTCCATCGCCGCGCTCGAGGCGCGCCCGCTTTCCGAGGTGGAGCTCTTTGAGGTAAAGCGCTTCCTGCTCCAGCTCGAGCTGATCGCGCCGGAGGTCAAGAAGCTCGGCAGGGATCTCAAGGAGCTTGATATCACCGCCATGCCGCGCGCGCTCGATCTCATCGATCCCGACGGGACAAGGTCGCCCTCGTTCTACGTTTCCGACAGGCTTTCGGAAAAGCTCGCCTCGATCCGCAGGGAGCGGCGCCGCGTAGACGAGGCGATGCGCAGGGGCGACGATTCGGATGAAACGCGCCTTGAAAGGACACGCCTTGCCGCAATGGAGGAGGAGGAGAACGCCCGCGTCCGCGGGCAGCTCTGTGAAAGGCTCATGCCCTACCGTGAGGAGCTCCTCGATAACGCCGCGGCGATAGGCAGGCTCGATCTTGCCCTCGGCAAGGCAAAGCTCGCGGTCGCGTATAACGCGGTCATCCCGACCGTCGGCTCGGACCGTTTCGTCATGAAGGGCATGGTAAACCCGAAATTCGGCGAGGCGCTCGCCGAAAAAGGGCGCGAGTTCGTGCCCGTCTCGATGACGCTTGAAAAGGGCTCCGTCGTGATAACCGGCGCGAACATGGGCGGCAAATCCATCGCGATAAAGACGCTCGCGCTCAATACCATGCTCGCTATGTGCGGCTATGCGGTGTTTGCCGAAAGCGCCGAGCTCCCCATGATAGACGATCTCTATCTTTTGAGCGAGGACAGGGAGGACGCCATGAGCGGTCTCTCGAGCTTCGGCGGAGAGATGAAGGCGTTCGACGCCATGCTTGCGGAGTCCGGGGACAAGGAGTGCGTGCTCGCGCTGCTCGACGAATTCGCCCGCGGCACCAACCCGCACGAGGGCGCCGCTCTCGTAAAGGCGGCGGCAAGGCTCTTCAATTCACGGAGCAACACCTACGCGGTGCTTGCCACGCATTTTGACGGAGTGGCAAAGCTCGCCCGACTCCATTACCAGGTCGCGGGGTTAAGGAACGCGCCGCCGGAAAAGCTCGATCTCATCATGCGCTCCGGCTCGGTCGAGTCCCTGGCGAAGCTCATGGATTACGGTCTCTATCCCGTTGCGCCGGACGAGGATCCCCCGCGCGACGCGGTAAAGATAATCAAAGCGCTCGGCGTAAGCGAAGAGTTTACCCGGCTTATCGAAATAGATTGATACAGGAGGTTCTTAATATGCAGACGATTCGCCTTTACAATACGCTGACCCGCAGCGTGGAGCCGATAGTGCCGCACGAAGCGGGCAGGATCACCATGTACACCTGCGGGCCGACCGTTTACCATTACGCGCATATCGGCAATATCCGCACCTATATCATGGAGGACGTGCTTGAAAAACTGCTCGTCTATGCGGGCTATGAGGTCAAGCGCGGCATGAACATTACAGACGTCGGTCATCTTACGAGCGACGCCGACACCGGCGAGGACAAGATGCTCGAGGGCGCCAAGCGCGAGGGCAAATCCGCAATGGAGATCGCCCGCTTCTACACCGACGCCTTCTTCGGCGACTGCGAAAAGGTCAACGTCAAAAAGCCCGAGATAGTCGTCCCCGCGACGAGCTGCATCGACGATTTCATAAAGCTCATTCAGATCCTCTTCGACAAGGGCTATGCCTACATGGCGGGCGGCAACGTGTATTTCGACACATCCAAGGTCGATGATTATTACAGGCTCACCGGGCATTCCGCGGACGACCTCATGGTCGGCGTGCGCGACGACGTAACGGAGGATACGAATAAGAGGAACAAGACCGATTTCGTGCTTTGGTTCACCACGTCGAAATTCGGCGAGCAGGAGTTAAGGTGGGATTCCCCGTGGGGCTACGGCTACCCCGGCTGGCATATAGAGTGCTCCGCTATCAGCCTTAAATACCTCGGCGAATACCTCGATATCCACGCGGGCGGAGTCGACAACATTTTCCCGCATCACACCAACGAGATCGTCCAGTCCGAGGCGGCGATAGGGCATCCCTGGTGCTCCCATTGGTTCCACCCCAGGCACCTTAACGACAAATCCGGCAAGATGAGCAAGTCGAAGGGCGGCATACTCACCGTTTCCGCGATAGAGGAGAACGGCTATAAGCCCCTCGCATACAGGTTCTTCTGCCTCCAGAGCCATTACATGAAGCAGCTCGTGTTCTCGTACGAGGCGCTTGCGAACGCCCAGTCCGCTTACGACAAGCTCCTTTCAAGGGTCGCCGCAGTAAAGGCGGAGGCGGAAAAGTCCGGCGAAGCCCCCGACGAAAACGCCGTCCTGGAATACAGGCAGCGCTTTATCGAGACCGTCGGCAGCGATCTTAACACCTCCCTCGGTCTGACGCTGCTTTACGACGTGATCAAGGCGGAGCTTTCCCCCGCGACGAAGCTCGCCGTGATAGAGGATTTCGACCGCGTGCTCTCGCTCGATCTTACCAAAGCCGCACCCGAAGAAAGCGCGGGCGAGGATCTCTCCCATCTTGAGGAGCTCCTTATAAAGCGCGCCGAGGCGAAGAAGGCGAAGGATTGGGCGACGGCGGACGCCATCCGCGACGAGGTAAAGGCCGCCGGTTACATGATAGTCGATACGCCCGAGGGCGCAAAACTCAAGAAGATATAAACAATAATCCCGTAAAGGAGATACAATATGAAGACCCTTAAAAAGATCGCTCTTTTCCTGCTGATAGCAATGCTGGCGCTCTCAGTCTGCGGCGCCGTCTTCGCAGAGGGCTCCGTCGACGCGTCTGAGGAACCCGCCGAAACCGCGGCCGAAACCGCGACCGAAGCCGCTTCGTCGGAGGAACCCGCCGCGACGGAGGCGGTAAAGCATACCCTTACGCTTCGCACGTACGATGAGAACGGCAAAGAGGTAAGGGATATGAGCGGCATGAGCTGTTTAAGCGCAATGCCCAACCTTTATATCAAGCATGCCTACAAGGTGGTCTTCGGCTATTCCGAGGGCAGCTCCATGGAGGAAACGGACGATGAGATCATTCTCGACGTCGTCTCGGAAAACGAAGGCGTGACCCGCGAGCATAACACGGTATTTTTCCCCGCATCCGATAAGCCCTATAAGGCGACCATAAAGATCGCCGATCCCGCTCAGCCCGAAAACAAGATAGAAGTTCCCGTATCGGTTAAGCGTTTCAATCTGGGCCTTACCGATATCATCGTCGCGTTCATTGCGGTATACGTGCTCATCAACGTCTTTTCCGGCAAGGGCGCGCTCTTCAACGATGAGTTCATAAAGGAAGACAAGAAGCCGCTGTTCAAAAAGCTCACCCGCATCCTCGCCTGCGTGACCGGCGTCATGTTCCTGCTCGCGGCGGTGCTCGCGATCTGCTTCAGCTATCTTGATTGGGTAAGGATCGCAAGGTACGTCCTCTTCGGCATAGGTCTCGCCGCGCTGATCGCCGCAATGATACTCAACACCGTCTTCACCGATAAGGAGAAGAAGCAGAAGGCGCAGGCGACCGCGCTTACCGGCGGCAATACGTCAAGCGCCGCGGCGTTCGAATTCGACGAGAACGAGCCCACCGTGGACGAGGTCCTTGCCGAGATCGAAAAGAAGAAGAACGAGCCCAAATCCGAAAACTGACCTTAAACGGTGATCGAAATGGATAACGCAAAAGCAAAGACTTCATGGGTCAAGCGCTATGCCCAGAGGTATTTCGTTGACGCTCTCGGCTCCATGGCAAAGGGACTTTTCGCGACGCTGCTCGTGGGCACTATCATTTGGGCGGTGTCAACGCTCGTTGGGATGGCGCTCCCCGCAGCGGGGACGGAGCTTAACACCTGGCAGAAGATACTTTCCGCGGTCAACGGCTTCCTGAAGACGATATCGGGCGTTGCGATGAACAATTACGTGGTCGGCGCGGCGATAGGCATAGCCATAGCGCACGGCATGAAGGTCGCGCCGCTCGCCGTATTCTCCGCCGCCGTCACCGGCGCGATCGGCTACTGCTCCGGCATAGTCGGTCCCGAGCCGAACGCATTGAAGGCGGCGATCGGCTTCGTCAATTCCGACGTCAATATCATCGCCGGCCCCATCGGCGCGTATTTCGCCGCCGTCATCGGCGCGGAGCTCGGCAATCTCGTTGCCGGGAAGACCAAGGTCGATATCCTCGTCGTACCCCTCGTTTCGATACTGACGGGCGGACTTATCGGCTACCTCCTCGGCGCGCCGCTCGCGTTCTTCATTAAATGGCTCTCCCGCGTGATCGGGCTCTCCACCGCGCTCGCGCCCATCCCCATGGGCATCATCGTCGCGGTGCTCGTCGGCTGGATACTCACCGCGCCCATCTCAAGCGCGGCTATCTGCGCGATGCTCTTCTCGCAGAGCGTGCTCGATTCGCAGGACGAAGTTGTCCGCCGTGGTCTCATGCTCGCCGCCGGCGCGGCAACGGTCGGCTGCTGCTGCCAGATGGTCGGCTTCGCCGTCGCCTCGTTCCGTGAGAACAAATGGGGCGGTCTCGTTTCGCAGGGACTCGGCACGTCCATGCTTCAGGTGCCGAACATAGTCCGTCACCCCGCGATAATCGTTCCGCCCACGCTTGCCGCCGCCATACTCGGCCCGATAGCGACCACGCTCCTTCCCATGCAGAATACGGGCATCAACGCCGGCATGGGCACCTGCGGGCTCGTCGGGCAGATCGGCACGTATATCGCGATGCTCGGTCTCGGCGAAAGCTGGTGGCTCATCACGATCAAGGTGCTGCTCCTCCATATCATACTCCCCGCGGCGATCGCATTCGGCGCGTCGGAGCTGATGAGGAAGCTCGGCTGGATCAAGAAGGGCGATATGCTGCTGGAATGATCGTATTGATCGAACGGCGAAGCAAAAAAGCTTCGCCGATTTTTTATAATTACCCCTTTACAATCGCTCGCGCCTCTGCTAAAATTGCGCCGTACAGGGAGGAAGCGTCAACATGGATTTCACGATAAAAACCGCAAGGTTCATAACGAGCGCCGGGATCGGCTCGGAGCTCCCCGAAAGGCTCCCGTGCGAGATAGCCATTGTCGGCAAATCGAACGTGGGAAAGAGCTCGCTCATAAACGCGCTCTGCGGCAGGAACAAGCTCGCGAAGACCTCCGCCACGCCCGGCAAGACGAGACTCATCAACTTCTTTTTGCTTAACGAGGAGTTCTATCTCGTCGATCTGCCCGGCTACGGTTACGCCGCCGCTCCCAAGGCGGAGCAGGAAAAATGGGGCAAGCTCATGGAGGATTATCTTTCCTCCGGCAGGGTCTCGCATATCTATATGCTCATCGACATAAGGCATGAGCCCACCGCGCTCGACAAGCAGATGTTCGGCTACATCATCTATTACGGCATACCCTATACACTTATCGCGACAAAGGCGGATAAGCTTGCCAAAACAAAGCGCCGCTCCGCCGCGAACGCCGCCGCAAAGCTCCTCGGCGCGCCGCCCTACGCCGTGGCATGGTCTTCCGAAACGGGCGACGGCAGGGAGGAGCTGCTTGAAAGGATCGACGCAGTCGTCCATCCCACCGCGGGGGAAGAATAAAATATTTTCAAATCCTATTGACATATAGGATGGATGAACGCATAATAAGTAAAAATAAGCTGCGGGGCGCCGCAGCCAATGTAACTTGATCGGAGGGAAGCAATATGGGACTCAAGAAATGCCCGAGATGCGAACTTAATTATATAAAGGATGATGAAAAGCTCTGCAACGTCTGCAAACGTGCCTCCAAGCACGAGGAGGAGCCCGAAGACGAGCTCATATGCATCGAGTGCGGCGAGCATCCCGCCATGAAGGGCAAGGAGATCTGCGCCGAGTGCTATAAGGAGAGCCTCCGTCAGCAGCATCTCCAGAACCAGCGCAAGGCTATCTCGAATATGGATTTCGAGGACGTGGAGGTCGTTTCCGGCGTGGATCTGCCCGATGAGGAGATCCCAACCGGCAGCCTGCCCGACGAGCTTGCGGACGAGTTTGAGGAAGAGCTGAAGGACAACACTCCCGAAGAGGGAGAGATCGAATTCACGAAGGGGCTTTCTCTCGAAGCAATGAGCGAGGAAGAGAGCGAAGAACCCGACGATGACGACGAGATCGACGAGGGCTTCACCCCCGCCAAGAGGAAACACCGCTGATTTTTATGAAGCTTTTTGCCATAGCCGATCTGCATTTGGACGGCGGCGCGGGCAAGCCCATGGACGTATTCGGTCCCAACTGGGCGGGGCATCGCGACCGCATATTCGGCTCATGGCGTGAAACCGTCGGGGAAGAGGACGCGGTCCTCGTGCCCGGCGACATATCGTGGGCGATGCATTTTCGCGACGCGTTGCCCGATCTTACCGATCTATCCGAGCTCCCCGGTAAAAAGGTGCTGCTTCGCGGCAACCACGATTACTGGTGGGGCTCGCTTACTCAGATGCGCTCCGTTCTTCCCGAAAGCGTAAAGCTCGTCCAGAACGACGCCTGCGATATAGGCGCCGCCGTCATCGCGGGCTCAAGGGGCTGGATACTCCCCTCGGACAGCGATTTCAAAACGGCGGACAAGAAGATCTACGAAAGGGAACTCATCCGGCTGGAGCTGTCGCTCTCCGCGGCAAAGCGCCTCGCCGGGCAGGATAAGCCCATCGTCGCCATGCTCCATTATCCGCCCCTGATGCGTGACGGCGCGCCAACGGGCTTCACCGCCCTTCTCGAAAAATACGGCGTCTCCCGCTGCGTTTACGGGCATCTGCACGGCTCCCCCGCATGGGAGGTCGGCTTCAAGGGCGAATCGAACGGCGTCGTGTACGACCTCGTTTCCGCCGACGCGCTGGGCTTCGCGCCTTTGTGCATCGAGGAATTCCGCGAAGGGGATGAGGAAGAGTGAGCAAAATCGAAAAGCTCCTGCTCGATAAGGACTTTCAATATCTTCCCCCTTTCTTTTTAAGGCATGAGCTGTCGCTGCGGTGCGGGCTTTCACTCGGAACTAAGCGTTCCGCGCTCCGCCGCTCGCGGGAGATATTCAAACTGCTCTTTGACGGCGCTCCCGACGCGATCGCCTTCAACTATTGGCTGACCGACTTTTCCGAGAGCGGCGGTCCCGCTTGTGAGGCGTTCGACCGTCCCGGCGAAGCCGAAAGCATCCATTCCGGTTATCTTAACGACGTTAAGAGGATCACGGAGTTCCTTCTCGACAATCAGCTTAAATACCGGCACACAGTCGTCCGCGGCACTCCTTCCGTATTGAATGAGGAGGACGGACTCGTTCTCAACAACCGCGTGATCTGCTATTCCGACGGGAAAGCCTTTGATAACGAAAAGCTGATAAAACTATGCGTTGACGACCGATTCGATCCCTGCATCGTCTTCGTCTCGTTCGAAAACGAATGCCTGCTGCTCATTTATGACGACCGCGGCTGCGATATCGTTTTTGCGGACGAAGGGAAATTCCTTGAGTTCTATCCGAAGCTAGAACCCTTTTTTCTGGATCATGACCGCGAGATGATGGGGGAGAGATACAAAAGGCTGAAGGCAGAATAACGGAATAGTAAAACAAGCTGAGGAAAAATCCTCAGCTTGCTGTTTTTTATTCTCCCTTTATCACGCGCCGACGTCCATCATCGTCCCGATGAAGAACGGCAGGTTGGTTTCGCAGTCGATCAGCATATAGACGAACGGGCGGTCGAGATACACCCTGTTCTCGAAGAACGGAGCGGATTCGTCGCACACCATGACCGCGGTCGCCGCGCCGGCGCGGGTGCCCCTCTCGTCCACGGAAATGAACGTCTTATGGAACACGCGGCTGATGTAGAGGTTTCCCTCGGTGGAGCTGCCCAGCGCGGAAAGGTCCGATACGCTGCTGTTGAAGGCGGATGGCATGCCCATATTGCCGAGCACGTCCGAAAGCTCGCAGGAGAAATCAGTCTCGAACTTGGGGATAGCGGTCATCACCGGCTCGTCCTTCGCGCCGTTCAATATGCCCATCAGCTTCTCGCCGTCGAGCGAGGCGACGAGCTCGCTGACGCTCACGCCCTCGTTCGGAAGGAGCGCGCAGAACGCGTACCTGCCGCCCGAGTAATATTTGATGAAGCCTTCGGCGTTGTCCGCCTTGAGGTATGTGTTCTCCTTGCCGTACATGAACTCGGCGCTGCGCGTGTCGCCGTTCTCGAGCGTAAAGGCGGCTTTCCCGACCTCGCTCTCCTTATAGATGCGGTCCCATTCTGCGTCGAACGCGAGCGCGTTGATAAGGAACATAACGGCGTCTCCCATGTTGACGTCCTTGCTCAGTATCTCGGGGATCATGCCGTCGGTCTTTTCCTTCACCCAGTTGTTGATATCCGCGCGGGTCTTTTCGTCGAAGGGCGCTTTATAAGCGTCCGCGCCGTAATAATCGGCGTTCTTCTGGAGGAAGGCGTCGTTCACGGTGAACCTTTCGTCCGACGTGAACCAGATGGAATTCGCAAGCTCCAGCTTGGCTTTCTCGCTGTTTAACAGCTGCGCCGCATAGTTGTAATAGAACTCGTTCAGCTCGTCCGTGCTCATGCCCAGCACCTTTTCCATCTCGGCAAGGGTGTCCCCCTTGGCGCCGTTCGCCGTCATGGAGAGCGCCGCGAGCACCGAGAGCGGGGAAATGAGGGTGTTGCCCTCGCCCGCGCCGGCCTTGAACAGCCTTATTGCGAAATCCGCCGCCTTGACGGCGCTTTCGTTCGCCGGGACGACCGGCTTCGCGGTGTTCTTCGAGGTGAAGCTCGCCATAAGATCCATCGTGTTTGCTGTGATGACGGAGCCGCCCTGCTGTATCGGGGAGGCGGTCTTACAGCCGACGGCCGAAACGAGTATCGCTCCCGCCGCCAAAAGGCACAGCGCCTTTTTGATAATGCTGTTTATTCTCTTCATAAATAACTCCTTTCGTTATTCGGAAAAAAGGCTCAAAAACCTTTCGTACTTTTCCTGAGGGATCGCGTAAACCACGCCGGTCTCCTCATCCTTGAGCGAGCTCCCGGTAAGCTCGAACGAGCTTTCGTGCCCGTTCCCGTCGATCAGCGTGATGCGCCGGCACAGGTCCTGAGATTCGGGCAAGTTGCTGAAATCCTCAGCCACAGCGCCGTCGCGCAGTATGCCGTCGATCAGCGCCTTGAGCTCATAAGCCGCATCGCCCGTTATCTGAAGAAAGCTCTCGTCCTCGCTTTCCTCAAGCGCCGCGACAGTCACGGTCAGCGGCGAGCCGTCGGGTGACGCCTGTTCGATATTATCCGACACCGGAGGACAGTCCGTATCCTCCGGAGCCGTGTCCGGCGCGGGCAGGAAGCGCGGCAGCAGGAACGCAGTAAGCGTAAAGAGCAGCGCGAGCGGCGCCGAAAGCGCGGCTATCCTGCCCGCCGTACGCCTGCGGGCGCGCTTTTTTTTCTCTACGCGGCGGCGCACCTCCATGGTGTATTCGTTAAGTTCCTTCATAACAGTTCCTTGCCCTCCTCTCCCAAAATGGAGCGGAGCTCCTTTTTTGCACGGTAAAGCAGGTTGTCTATCTGCTTGGGCTTTTTGCCCATCACGCGGGAGGCGTCGGCATACGAAAGCTCCTCGAAATAGATCAGATACACCGCCTCGCGCATTTCCTCGGGCAGCTTTTCGATCGCGCCGTGCACGGCGCGCTTCCGCTCGTCCGAAACGAGCCGGTCTTCAAGGTCGAAAAGCTCGTCCCCGTACGAAGCGGCGTCCTCGTAGCTGAATACGGGGAGCGCCTTTCTGTGCCTTATAAGATCGAGCGCCCTGCTCTTGCCGCGCATAAAGACGTAGGTTTTCAATGAAACCTTGAAATTATACCTGTGCTTGTTCAGGAACAGATCGCTCATCACGTCCATAGCGATATCCTCCGCGGCGGGCATATCGTGTACGTAATGCTCGACAAAGCAAACGAGGCTGAAAAACAGCTCCCGCATGATATCGTCGACAGCGCTCTCGTCGCCGTTAAGGTAGCGGCGGTAGCAGACTGCTCCATTGTCCGAAAGATCCTTCAATTTCTATCCACCTGTCGAAGCGCCGCGTCCGGCGCTTTCACATATTATACGTATGAGTAAGGGAAATTCCTTACGGATATTTTATAACTAACCCGAAAAATCGTCAACAGGCATAACAAAAGCCCCCGTATCGCCGGGGGCTTCGTTTTGGCTTGGATTATTTCTTTGCGGTCTGAGCGGCAACTTCCTCAGCGAAGTTTTCCTCACGCTTCTGGAGACCCTCGCCCATCTCGTAACGGACGAACTTCTTTACGGTGAAGCGGCCGTTGATCATCTGACGGACGGACTCATCGGGGTTCTTAACGAAGGGCTGCTCAAGCAGGCAGACTTCCTTGTAGTACTTCTCGATGCGGCCTTCGACCATCTTCTCGATGATGGCGGCGGGCTTGGGCTTCGGCTCGTTCATAGCCTGGGCGCGGAGGACCTCACGCTCGTGATCGAGCTCGGCCTGATCGCAGTCGTCCTTGTCGATGCAGGTGGGCTTGGCAGCCGCGATCTGCATAGCGACGTCGTGAACGGCGGCGGCGTCTTCCTTGCAGCAGACCTGAAGCAGAACGCCGATCTTGCCGCCCATGTGGACGTAAGAATCACAAACGCCCTCGATGCGCTCGAAGCGGCGGATGGTGATCTTCTCGCCGATCTTGGCGACGGCGGTGTTGATGAGGTTCTCGATGGTCATGGACTCGTCGAGAGCGTAGGTCTGAGCCATGAGCTCTTCAACGGAAGCGGGGTTCATCTTGGCGATGTGCTTCGCGATGTTGTGAACGAGCTCCTTGAAAGCGTCGGTCTTGGCAACGAAGTCGGTCTCGCAGTTTACCTCGACGATAACGCCGACTTTGCACTCGTCGCAGACGAAGCAGTCAACGATACCCTCGGCGGCAATGCGAAGCGCCTTCTTGGCGGAAGCGGCAAGGCTCTTCTCACGAAGATAGTCGAGCGCCTTCTCCATATCGCCGTCGCACTCCTTGAGCGCCTTCTTGCAGTCCATCATGCCGGCGCCGGAACGCTCACGCAGATTCATAACGTCTTTAGCGGTGAATTCCATGTTTTTTTCCTCCCGTAAGGTATTGGTCTGGTTGGGATCAGAAGTTGTCTTCTTCGTCCTGCTCTGCCTTCTCAATGGAAGAGTCGACAGCGTGATCGGTCATCTGCTCGCCCTGCTTGCCCTCGATAACGGCGTCGGCGATCTTGGCGGCGATCAGCTTGACGGCGCGGATAGCGTCGTCGTTGCCGGGGATAACGTAATCAACGTCATCGGGATCGCAGTTGGTGTCGACGATAGCAACGATGGGGATATTCAGGCAGCGGGCTTCCTGAACGGCAATGTGCTCCTTCCTGGGGTCGACGACGAACATGCAGCTGGGGAGCTTCTTCATCTCCTTGATGCCGCCGAGGTTCTTCTCGAGCTTATCCTGGATGTACTTGAGCTTAACGACTTCCTTCTTGGGAAGGAGATCGAAGCTGCCGTCCTCCTCCATGCGCTCGATCTCGCGAAGCTTCGCGATACGGCTCTGGATGGTCTTGAAGTTGGTGAGAAGGCCGCCCAGCCAACGCTGGTTGACGTAGAACATTTCGCAGCGCTTTGCTTCCTGCTCGATGCTCTCCTGAGCCTGCTTCTTGGTGCCGACGAAAAGAACGGTGCCGTTATCCATGGCAACGTCGCGAACAAAGGCGTAAGCCTCGTCTATCTTTTTGACGGTCTTCTGAAGGTCGATGATGTAGATGCCGTTACGCTCGGTGAAGATGTACTCGCGCATCTTGGGGTTCCAGCGACGGGTCTGGTGACCGAAATGGACGCCCGCCTCGAGGAGCTGCTTCATAGAAATGACTGACATAAAAATAACCTCCCGTTAATTTATTCCTCCCCGCGCATCATCTCCCACGGAACCGCTTTTATGCGGACGGGCCGTAAGATCCACACGGGTGAGTTTTATGCCAAATGGCATTATATCATAATAAAATGCCCCGCGCAACAGGATTTTTGCACGGGGAACAGATATATTTTCACTATTTTATCCTGTTCAGGAGCGCATCCTGCGTCAGGATATCCGAAACGCCGCTCAGCCGCACCTTTATGCGGGGCGCGCCCGCATCGAACGAGAACGCCTCATACTCGCGGTAAACGAGGAATATCCCGCCGTAGGCGAAAAGGAACTGCGCCGAATCGTCGAATCGCGGACCCGTGCCGATCGCGGTGTACCCGTTTTCCTCCATGCTCGCGGAAACTATCTCGCCGAGCCTGGGGGCGTAATCCACGCCCGCGCCGAAGCAATCGGAAAGGCAGACCGGCTCGCCGGTATCGCAGTTGAAGTTGGCGGTGCGGGATTCTGTATCCGACCCGTCAGCGGACTTGAAATTCAAAGTGAAGGAAAGAAGCCCGTAATTGTTGAACTCGCACACGAAATCGACCGTGCCCGCGGCTTCGCCGCAGTCGGAGGCGAACTCCATCAGGGTGGAATGGAGCGAGATATTGAGCAGATCCATCCCGCTGTCGCAGACGTAGGGGTATTTCACCCGGCATTCCCCGCGCATGAGCGTTTTGGGGATTATCGAGAGAGGACGCCTCAAAATGCTCTGCGAAAGCTCGCCCGAATTGATCATCTGCCCGTGCGGAGGGCGAGTGCCGCCCGTGTCGGTCGAGCCGCTCAAAAGACAGCCGCATGCGGATACTGCGATCAGCAGCAGCGTTAAAACGTATGCGGTTGTCCTTAAAACGGACTTCATTTGATAAGCATTATCTCCGTATCGGCTATCGCCTTTTCGATCATTTCGCTGAAATCGACCCTGGCTTCGCTTGCGCGCAGCTCGTCGAGCTTGGGCTTTGTAACGGGGTGCTTCGGCACGAACACGGTGCAGCAGTCCTCGTAGGGCAGTATGCTCGTTTCATAGGTGCCAATGCGCCTTGCGATATCCATTATCTCGTCCTTGTCAAAGCCTATGAGCGGACGGAAAACGGGCATCGAAACGGCGTCGTTCGTGACGCAGAGCGCCTCGAGCGTCTGGCTCGCCACCTGCCCCAGGCTCTCTCCCGTGATGAGCGCCATCGCGCCCTCGCCCCTTGCGATGCGCTCGGCTATCTTCATCATAAGACGGCGCATAAGGACGGTGGTCTCCTTCTCTGGGCATTTCTCGTAGATCGTCATCTGGATATCGGTGAAGGGCACGAGGAAGAGCTTTATCTCGCCCGCGTATCTCGAAACGAGCTTCGTAAGCTCCACCACCTTGTCGCGCGCGCGCTCCGAGGTATAGGGGTAGGAGTAGAAGTGCACCGCGGAGAGCGTAAGCCCGCGCTTTGCCATCATGTATCCCGCGACGGGGCTGTCTATGCCGCCGGAAATAAGCAGGCTCGCCGCGCCGGCGGTGCCGGTGGGCATACCCTTCGCGCCGGGGATCTCTTCACAATAGATATAAGCCTTCTCGCGTATCTCGACGGAGAGCTTGATTTCGGGCTTGTGCACGTCGACGTGCAGCTCGGGGAAGCGCTCGAGCACCCTGCCGCCGAGCTCCTTGTTGATCGTGTCGCTGTTCATGAAATAGCGCTTGTCCGATCTTCTCGCAAAGACCTTGAAGCTCGTGCCCGCGTCGGGGGAGGAGAGCCGCTTTTCCATCAGCTTGAGCGCCGCCTGAACGACGGTCTCCCAATCCTTGTCGACCGCTTCGGCGGGGGATATGGAGTGTATGCCGAAAACCCTCGTAAGGCGGTCGAGCGCCTCGTCAAAACGCTCCTCGCTTATGCCGCGGACGTATATCCTGCCCTGCTCGCGCTCGATCTTGGGATCGAGCCCGTGAAGCGCGCGCTTCATGTTGCTGATGAGCGCACGCTCGAAATAGGGGCGGTTAAGCCCCTTCAAATGTATCTCCGTATAACGTACGAGAAGTACCTTTTCCATTTTTCCCTTTAGCCCCTGCTGTGCAAAGGCGTCCTTTCTTTTGATATTCGGCGGTCAGGCGCTGTACGTTTTGATTCAGCGCCTTCTGAATCTCCTGAGCAGGCTTACCTGCTCCTCTATCATCTGCGCCGCGGTATCGGCTTCGTCAACAGTGTTGAAGTGCGAGAAGCTGAACCTTATCGCTCCGTCCTGCCGCTCGCCGAGTATGCCCATGGCGTTAAGCACGCGGTTCCTGCCGCGCTTGTGCGCCGCGCAGGCGGAGCCGGTCGAAACGCAGAGCCCCTTTTCGGAAAGCGCGTTCAGCAGCACCTCTCCGCGCACTCCGAGGAAGCTCACGTTGAGTATATGCGCCGCGCCCTCGCCCATCGGGGGAGAGTTGAGCGTCACGTCCTTGATGCGCTTCAGGTTCCCGTAAAGGCGCTCCTTGACCGAGAGGATCCTCTCGCGGTATGCCGCGCGGTTGAGGGCGTAGTCCTCCACGGCGGCGTTAAAAGCCATTATGCCCGGCATATTCGACGTGCCGGAGCGCATGCCGGATTCCTGCCCGCCGCCCATCAGATAGGGCTTTACGCGCACGCCGCGCCTTATGTACAGCGCGCCGACGCCCTTGGGGGCGTGGAGCTTATGCCCGCTCGCCGAGTACATATCACAGCTGACGGGCGCCTCCTTCATAAACGCCTGAACGCCGTCGGAATGGAGAAGGCATTCGGGCGCGAGCCGCTTCATCATGGAGTATATCCCGTCGATATCGTTTATCGCGCCGGTCTCGTTGTTGACGTGCATTATGCTTATCAGCCCCGTGGAGGGGGTCATGAGCGCCGCAAGACCGTCGAGCTTAACGCGCCCGGTCACGTCCACGGGGGCGAAGACGACGTCGTAACCCTGCTCCTTAAGCTCCATCGCAGGCTCGTAGACCGAGGGGTGCTCAACGGGGGAGATGATCACGCGCGTCTTGCCGCGCATGGCTTTGAGCGAACCGAATATCGCGGTGTTGTTCGATTCCGTCCCGCAGGAGGTGAATATCAGCTCGCCGGGGTCGGCGCCGATTTTCGACGCGATATTCGCTCTCGCCGCGTTAAGATCCCTTTCCGTTTTCACCGCGGCGGAATAAGCGGCGGCGGGATTAAAGGGCTTTTCGAGCATGTATTCTTTTGCGGCGGCCGCCGCCTTGTCAAGGCATACGGTGGTCGCGCTGTTATCGAAATAGATCATATCGTTCATCAACTCCGTTCGGAAAATAGGGGCGTACCCCTATACCCAAAGTATGACTCCTGGCAGAAAAAGTGTGCCTGCTTCGTCACGGCTCGGGCGATTCGGTCGGCTTCGTCGGATCGACGGAGATTGGCGGAGGATAGATCGACTTCAGATAATCGTAATTGGTCTTGAGCGATTCCGTCGCGGTCTTTATCCGTTCGGGATCCTGGGACTGTATAGCCGCACGCAGGTTCTCGATGAGATTGATCAGCGTCGTCCTGTCCGGATCGGGCAGCGTCTGCACCTCGTTCAAATACGTGTTGACCTGGGATATCAGCGTCTGTGCGCGGCTGATAAGCACCTCAAGGCTGTCCGAGGAGGGCGGAGTGCCCGCGCCGTGCACGTGGCAGACCGCGCCCGTCGAGAGACACCACGAATGATAGCTCGAGGCGGTCATGTTCGTTACGACTCCGTTGGGGAATATCTTGCGGAAGAGCTCCTTGCCGTTGACGCCATGCTCCTCGTCCACGAATTCCTTGAGCAGCGCGAAAACGGAGTCGGTCGGGAATATCAATATGCACTTGCTGTAACGCGACGTCGAGGGACAGTAGGGACCCGCCACCTCGCCGGAGGCGGAGCAGCCCTCAATAAGCGCGTGCATCGGGCAGTATTCGGTAGGCATATTGTCCACCGCACACCAGTCGGTGACGGGGGGATTGATCGAATCGTGCATGCAGGCGTCCGTTGCGAGCTTGCCCGAAACGGAGCAGATGGTCACCTGAGTGAGCCCGAGATCCGAGGGCGAAACGTCCATAATGGGCTTATCGGAAAGCCCCTGGTGGATCTTCTCCATATATGCCTGCCAGAGGGGCGCTGCGGCCTTTCCGCCGGTGGAGCCGGAGGCGAGTTTCTCGGAATAGAGATCGTGCCCTATCCACAGCGCACAGGTGTAATAGCCGGTGAAGCCGGCAAAGTAAACGCTGGTGTAGTCGTCGTTCGTACCGGTCTTGCCGGCGACGGTGATGCCGTCGATCGCCGCGCGCGTACCGGTGCCCGTCTTAACGACGTCCTCGAGCATATCGATGAGCATGTAGCAGGTGCTTTCCTCATATACCCGGTAGCTCTTCTGAACGGCTTTCGCGTCGAGCACGACGTTCATATCCTTGTCAAGCACGACGGTGAACGAGATGGGTTCCATATACATGCCGCCGTTCGCGATGCAGGCGTAGCTCGCCGCCATCTCGATGGGCGTGATGCCCGTCGTGCCGAGGGCGAGACCGGGACCGTCCTCGTTTATCCTGGAGGGCTTGACGCCGAGCTTCGCAAGGTATTCGGCGCCGGTCCTGGGAGTGACGTAATCGAACAGCGTCCTTGCGGCGACTATGTTGAGCGATTTTTCGATACCCTTTCTGATGGATATCATGCCGACGTACTTGGTGGAGCCGATGGCGGGGTAGCCCTTATCGCCGCCGTAGCCCTCGATGGGGAATTCGGCGTTGAGTATCGGCGTCCCGCAGGAGAGCCCCAGATCGAGTGCGGGACCGTAAACGGAGAGCGGTTTGATCGCGGAGCCGACGGGCATGGAGCTCTGATAAGCGCGGTTAAGGGCTTTCTTTATAGTTGGCTCCGTCCTTCCGCCGATAACGGCGATGACCTCTCCCGTGTGCTGATCCATAACGACGGTCGCCGCCTGGGGCTGTATTATCTCGTATGTGGTGCCGTCCGAGCCGGTGGTGATCTGAATGCCGGCGGAGGGGTTCTGAAGCTCGGGATAATTCGCCCAGGAGGTGATGGTCTCCTGCACGGTGTTCTGTATCTTGGGGTCGACCGTAAGGTAGATATGATAGCCGCCGGTACGCAGCTCATTCTCGATCGCGGTGCGGTTCGCCTTGGTATCGTCGAGCCCGCGCTGGGCAAGCATATGCGTTATCACGTCGTAGACCGCGTATTCCACGAAATACGGCATATCGTAAAGCTGCTTCTTCTCGCTCTTTTCGACAATATGCACCGTCTCGTGAAGGGCGGTCTCATACTGCTCGTGCGAGATCTTGCCCGCCTTATACATCGCTTTGAGCACAAGGTCGGTGCGCTTGTCTGTAACGTCCATCTTGTTGCGCCCGTCCTCGTAGAAGCGGGAATACGTGTTTGCCCTGGGGTTGGTGTAATAGGGCTTCTGGACCATACCGGCAAGCATGGCGCACTCCCTTATGGTAAGCTCGTTCAGATCCTTGCCGAAATAGTCCTTCGCCGCGGAGGCGAAGCCGTAATTCGATTCGCCGAGGAACACGTCGTTCATATACGCCTCGAGGATCTTGTCCTTGGTCATGATATGCTCGAGCTCGTATGAAAGATAAGCCTCCTGTATCTTGCGCTTATAGCTCTTTTCGTTGGAGAGTATCTTGTTCTTGATGAGCTGCTGCGTCAGCGTCGATCCGCCGTGAGTGTTCTCGTTGCGGAAGGTGTTGACTATCGCGGAGAAGAGGCGCTTGAAGTCGACGCCGCCGTGCTTATAGAAGCGCACGTCCTCGATCGAGGTGAGCGCGTTCTTGAGCATGTCGGGGATATCCTCTATATCGACCCACTCGCGGTATTCCATTCCCGCGAAGCTCGTTATCATATTGCCGTTTCGGTCGTAGATATAGCTGGTGCGTTCCGTCCTCGCAAGACCGGATACGTCAAGCGAGGGGGTGGTGTCCATATACGCCTTCGCGACGCCCATAACAAGACCGAATCCGCCTATACCGCCGAGCACCAGAGCTATCGCGAGCATCGCGATGGTATCGAAGAACAGGCTCAGCACGAACGGACGGGCGCCCTTCCTTTTGCGGAAGACCTTGCCCTCGTTCTCGCCGGAGCCCTCCGGAAGCGCGCCGACCGAAGCCCGACGCTCCTTCAGATCACGTTTTTTTGATTTATTAACAGCCATTTCAATAACCTTTCATGCGTTTTTTATGGTAACACGGGGAAGGATATACCTCTCCATATTATAATCCATCATGATTATAACACACTTCTTCGGCAAACGCAAACAAACGGTGCTTTTTTCATATAAATATTATTTTGGGGGTACAAATTTATCGGATTGTATGGTATTATTATGTGGGGAAGACCCGGGCCGGGCATTACTATGCCCATTTTGAACGGAAAGGGAAGTGAGAGATTTGCCGTTAGCCGATATTCTGGCCGCTATCCGGACAGGCTTTTCACAATTCAGAATACAGGATCTGCTGGATATCCTGATCATATCGTATCTGATATTCAAGCTTATCCAGTTCACGACGAACACAAGGGCGTCCCAGGTCGTAAAGGGCGTCGTCGTGCTCTTGTTCCTGTTCATTATAAGCAACCTGCTCGATCTTATCACCGTGCGGTACCTTTTGAATTCCTTCCTGGTATCCGGTATCGTCGTGGTCGTCGTGCTCTTCCAGCCTGAAATACGAAGGGCGCTCGAAAGGATCGGACGCTTCCGTTTCAATATCACCCAAAGGGAGACCCCGTCGTTCGAAATCGTAAACCAGATACTTCTCGCAGTCGAGAATATGTCAAGGCGCAAGGTCGGCGCCCTCATAGTTCTCGAGAGGAACACCAAGCTCGGCGACTATGTGCAGACCGGCACCGTGATCGATGCGGAGATCTCGGACGCCCTTATCGAAAACATATTCGAGCCGAAGACCCCCCTGCACGACGGCGCGATGATAGTCCGCGAGGACAGGATCTACGCCGCGGCGTGCGTGCTCCCGCTGTTCGACGATCCGAATATCGCAAGGGAGCTCGGAACAAGGCACAGGGCGGCGCTCGGCATATCGACCGTGAGCGACTCCATAACGATCGTCGTATCGGAGGAGACGGGCACGATCTCCTACGCGCACGACGGAAGGCTGACGCGGCACGTCGATCATGATTCCCTGGAGGAGCTTTTGAATTCGCATTTCAATCCTCCCCAGGACAAGACGTTCAAGCTGAACGGCAAAAAACAGGAAGACGGCAGCACCGAAGGAAAGGAGGAGCGCAAACTCAATGGAAAACGGCACGGAAAAAAGCACAGCAAAAACAGGTAATTTCCTCTCCGGCATACGCAGGCTGATCGCCGCCGGCGCGAATTCCGGCACGAAGGGCGAAAAAAAGCCCTGGTTCAAGCTCCCGCTCGCAAAGCGCATATTCTTCCTCGTCCTGTCGGTACTGCTCGCAATGTTCCTTTGGGGCTACGCGCTCATGGCGAAGAACCCCGACAGGAAGAAGACCTTCGCGAATATCACCCCCACGATCGAGGCGAGCGCCATGGAGACGCTGAACACCACGCGTTTCATCGCCCTTTACGGGGATATTAACGAGCTTTTGAAGCCGGTCTCCGTAACCGTCTCCGCCCCGATAACCGACGTGTCGAAGATAAAGGCGAGCGATATCACCGCATCGGTCGATCTTAAAAAGGTGACGCATACCGGCGCCTACGATCTTGAAGTCAAAGCGACGTGCGCCGTCGGCACCGTCGTCAGCGTCGAGCCGAGCACGATAAGGCTCGAATTCGATACCCTCAAGAGGAATGACAGCATACCCGTCACCTGCGTGTTCACGGGCGAGCTGCCGGAGGGGTATTGGCACGGCGAACCGAAGCTCAATACCGATAAGGTTGACCTTTCCGGAGCGCAGAGGACGATCGACAGCATAAAGCGCGCGGTATGCTATATCGATCTCGACGGGCTGACTTCCGGCATCAACGACGCCCTGCAGCTCACGATAATCGATAAAGAGGACAACGAGATGAGCAACGCCTCGTTCCGCGAGGTCATTCCGTCCGTCACGGTCGAGATGGAGGTGCTGCCGCACAAGGTGGTGCCGATAGAGTATGAGATATCGGATGCGGACCTGCTGCCGAATTATCTCCAACTGGAGGAGCCGCGCCTTTCCGTCACGGAGGTCGATATCGCCGCGCCGGCGGGCGTGCTCGACACGATCGACAAGCTCGTCAGCGAGCCTCTGCATATCAGCACCATAACGGAGCCGCAGCAGTACACCGAAACGCTTACGTTCGCTCTGCTGCCCGAGGGAGCAAAGCCCATCGACGGCACCAACCTTCAGGGCGTGCTGCTCGCGCTGAATATCACCGAAAAGATCGAGAAGCAGGTGTTTGATCACTTCGCCATCAGATTCGAGGGCGAATCTCCGGATCTTATCTACGAGTACGCGTTTACCGATGTGGATATCACCATAACGGGTCCCTCAAGGCTCGTCAAGGAGTTCCTGACCACCGACCTGACCGTTGTGGTCAACGTGGGCGACAGGGGTCCGAACGTTTACGATCTCTCGATAGAGACCTCGGTCGATAAGGACCGCTTCGGCGAGATCGAGATAATACTCGCAAAGAGCGTCGTGCGCGTTACGATAAGACAAAGATCAACACAGTAAAAGCCGCGCGGCGGCAGCCCGAAAGGCGGAAATACGAATGAAACTTCTGGCAACCAATCTCAATATGCCCTTCAACGCCGACGAGTCGACCATACGCCTGCTCATCGGCGCCGACACTCGTCTCCCCGCGGAATGCATAAGGAACATCCGCGTCGTCCGCAGGTCGCTCGACGCAAGGGACAAGAACGATATCCGCTTTATCTACTCCGCCGAATTCGAGGTGGACGATAAGGATCATAACCGCTATTCCGGGCGTTACGCCAAAACGGTGAGCAAGGCGCCCGAAAAGCCCGTCATCGCAGAGATCACGGGCGCCGTACCGCAGCCCGCTCCCGTCGTGGTCGTCGGCGCGGGTCCCGCGGGGCTGTTCGCGGCGCATACCCTCGCCGTGCGCGGCTATAAGGTCGTTCTGATAGAGCGCGGTCGTCCCATCGAAGAAAGACGGGCGAGCGTCGATACCTTCTGGGCGTCGGCGAAGCTCGATCCCGAAAGCAACGTCATGTTCGGCGAGGGCGGCGCGGGCGCTTTCTCGGACGGCAAGCTCACCACAAGGATAAAGGATCCGCGCGCGGAGACCGTCGTGGAAATGCTCGTCAAATTCGGCGCGCCCGAAAGGGTCGCCGTCGACGCGAAGCCCCACGTCGGCACGGACGTGCTCCGAACCGTAGTGCACAATATCCGCACGGATATCGAGGCGCACGGCGGCGAGGTCAGGTTCTCCTCGAAGCTCACCGACATAGTGTCTGAGGACGGCGCAGTCACCGCCGTCGTCGTCAACGGGGAGGAGAAGCTCCCCTGCTGCGCGGTTGTGCTCGCGCTCGGTCAGGCGGCAAGGGATACCTGCCGCATGCTCTTCGACAGGGGCGTGGAGATCACCGCCAAGCCCTTCGCCGTCGGCGTCAGGATAGAGCATCCGCAGTCCTTCATCAATAAGTCGCAGTTCGGCAAATTTGCCGGTCATCCGCGTCTCGGCGCGGCGGAGTACAGGCTGACCGCCAAAACGGGCAGCCGCGGCGTCTACACGTTCTGCATGTGTCCCGGCGGCTTCGTCGTGGCGTCCTCGTCGAACGAGGGCGAGGTAGTCACCAACGGCATGAGCTATTCCGCCCGTGATGCGGAAAACGCCAATTCGGGCATAATAGTACAGGTGAACCCCTCCGACCTGGGCGGCGCGGCTTTCGCCGGGGTCGAATTCCAGGAAAAGCTCGAGCGTGCGGCGTTCAGGCTCGGCGGCGGGGATTATTCCGCCCCCGCGGAGCGAGTCGCGGACTTCCTTGCCGATTCCGATCCTCAGCCCTTCGGCGCAGTGACGCCCACATACCGCCCGCAGGCGGTCCCCAGGAATCTGAAGAAATGCCTTCCCGGCACGGTCTACCGCGGCATAAAGGACGGCATCACCGCCTTCGGCAGGCAGCTCAAGGGCTTTGATATGGGCGACGCGGTATTGACCGCCGTCGAATCGAGGACGAGCTCGCCCGTACGCATCAACCGCCTTGAAAACGGCGAGGCGACAAGGCTCAGGGGGCTCTACCCCGTGGGCGAGGGCGCGGGCTACGCCGGCGGCATAGTCTCCGCCGCGGTGGACGGCATACGCGCCGCCGAAAGGATAATCGCTCTTTACAGGGCGGAATAAAAAAGGACGAACCGAAATGAAGCGTTATTACGTTATAATAGGCAACTTCGGCTCCGGCAAGACGGAGCTTGCGCTCAACATGGCGTTCGAGGGCGCCGCGAAGGGCGAAAAGGTCACGCTCGTCGATATCGACGTCATCAACCCCTACTTCCGCTCGACCGAAAGGAAGACCGAGCTCGAGGCGGCGGGCATAAGGCTCATCTCCCCGAACTTCACTTCCTCCGGCGTGGAGGTCCCCTCCATCCCGGCGGAGATATTCTCCGTTTTCTCCGATAATTCCGATCTCGTCATATTCGACGTCGGCGGGGATCCGGTCGGCTCCATCGCGATGGGTCAGTATTACGGCTATTTCAAGGAGCTGGAGAATTTCGAGGTCTGGTACGTCATCAACGCGCGCAGACCGCTTTCCTCCGGTCCGGACGAAAATATCGAGATGCTCGCGAAGATACAGGGCGTCAGCCGCCTGAAGGTCACGGGGATACTCAACAACACCAACCTCGCGCATGAGACTTCGGCAGCCGACCTTAAATACGGGCTCGAGGTCACAAGGGAAGTCTCCCTCCGCACGGGCTATCCCGTCATCGGCACCATCGGCACGCCCGAGGTGCTCGGCGAATTCCTCAAAGAAGCCGAGGCAAAAGCCTATGATAATCGCTTCATAGGCAAGGCGTTCCCGATCGAGCGCTATATGCACAGGGACTGGGTACGCTATACCGAAGAGGGACTGTAATGATCCTCGTCCCGAAAGAGGAATACCGTCTCGACACTTCGCTCTCCGTGTGCTTTACGGGGCACAGGGCGGATAAGCTCCCCTGGGGCTATAACGAGGCGGATAAGCGCTGCCTGCTGCTCAGGGAGCGTCTTGAAAAAGAGATACTCCGCGCTTATGAGAACGGGAAAAGGTATTTCCTCTCCGGCATGGCGGACGGGTTCGATCTCTACGCCGCCGAAGCGGTGCTTCGCCTTGAAAGGAAATGCCCCGGAATGGAGCTTGCCGCGATATTCCCCTACGGCACGGGCGATACCCCGCGCAAAAAACGCATAGCAAGGCTCTCGTATGCGGTCGTGTCCCTGCACGAAAGCTATTCGAGCCGCTGCTTCATGGAAAGGAACTGCTTTCTGACGGAGCATTCCGCCGCCGTCATCGCCTGTTTCTCCGGCGACGAGTCGAGCGGCACCGCCGCCACGCTCCGCATGGCGAAGCGCAGGGGGCTTGAAATAACTATACTCTGCCCTTGAAAGGGCTTTTACGGAAGGTTTACCATGCCTGTACTGGCTGTTAATAATCTAAAAAAATCCTTTGTCACACGCGTGCTTTTCGAGGGGTTGAGCTTTGAGGTGGAGGCGAACGATCATGTCGGCTTTATCGGCGTGAACGGCACCGGCAAGACCACCCTGTTCTCCATCATCGAAGGACGCGAGCCGTATGACGAAGGTATGGTGGCGCTCGGAAAGGGCGTAACGATCGGCTCCATGGCGCAGACCGCTGGGGAGAGCGCCGATTCGCTTTACGATTACGTGCTTTCCGTTTTTTCGGAGCTCATAAATACCGAGTCGGAGCTCGATCGGGTGAACGACGCGCTCCTTTACTCCGGCGCGGACGAAAAGCTGATCGAAAAGCAGCACCGCCTGCGCGAGGCGGTCGAGGACGGCGGCGGTCTGACTTACAGGGCGCGCACAAGGTCCACGCTCCTCGGCCTCGGCTTTGAGGAGTCGGAGCTCAATAAGCCCTTCGCCGTGTTCAGCGGCGGGCAGCGCAACAAGGCGCAGCTTGCGCGCGTGCTGCTCTCCGGGGCGAATCTCCTGCTCCTTGACGAGCCGACCAACCATCTCGACATAAAGTCCATCGAATGGCTGGAGGATTATCTTTCCTCCTACCGCGGCGCGTTCATCGTCATCTCGCACGACAGGTATTTTCTGGACCGCGTCACCAACAAGACGATGGAGCTCAAAAATCAAAGGCTCTACGTTTCAAAAGGGAATTACTCCCGCCATATGGAGCTTCGCTCCACCGCGCGTGAGCTCGAAATGCGAAAGTACCTTCGTACCGTGAAGGAGATCAAGCGCATAGAGGGCATGGTCGAGCAGCAGAAAAGATGGGGGCAGGAGCATAATTTCGTCACCGCTGCGCATAAGCAGAAGGCGGCGGACCGGCTGAAGGAGACCCTTGTCGAGCCGGAACGCGATCCCGCCTCGATCCATTTCCGCCTCCCCGCCCGGGACGGCGGCGGAAACGACGTCGTCATCGCAAAGGGGCTTGCCAAAAGCTTCGGCGATAAAAATGTGTTCTCCGGGCTCGATCTGCTCGTTAAAAAGGGCGAAAAGGTGTTCATTCTCGGCGACAACGGCTGCGGCAAGACCACGCTTTTGAACATAATCGCCGGCCGCATGAGACCCAGCGCGGGCGTCTGCACGCTCGGCGCGCATATCGAGGCGGCGTATTACGAGCAGACCATGACCGGACTCGATCCCGAAAACACCGTACTTGAAGAGGTCTGGGACAAATACTACAATACGATACCCCGCAGGGATATCATGAACATGCTCGGCGCGTTCCTCTTCCGCGGCGAGGAAGTCGAAAAGAAGATAGGCATGCTGTCGGGCGGCGAAATGGCGCGCGTGCAGCTTTTGAAGCTGATGCTCACAAGGGCGAACCTCCTTCTCCTTGACGAGCCGACCAACCATCTTGACATCCCCTCGAGGGAGGCGCTCGAAAACGCGCTTGACGAGTATAACGGCACCGTAATGATCGTCACGCACGACAGGTATCTCGTCAACCGCCTCGCCGACAGGATATTCCATATGACCGAGAACGGGCTTACCGAGTACGTCGGCGGCTATGACGATTATCTCGAGGCGCTCCGGGAGCAGGAGGAGAACGCGCCCGCGCAGGCGGAGAAGCCCCTTTCGCAAAACGCCATCGATTATAAGGAAAAGAAGGCGCTCAAGAGCGAGCTCGGCCGCGCAAGGAACGCCGCCGCAAGGGCGGAAAAGGCCGTCGCCGAAAAAGAGGCGGAGCTTGAGAGCCTGAACCGCGAGCTCGAAAGCCCGGCGGTCTCGTCCGATTACAAGAAAGCGGGCGAGATTTCAAAGAAAGCGGACGCCGTAAGGCAAACGATCGAAAAGCTCTACTCCGAATGGGAGAGGGCGGAGGAAAGGCTCAAAGAGCTTTCGGACGATCAAATCACAGAATAATGAGGAAAGTATAAATTGACAAAGAAAAAAACAACCAAAACAAGACCCAAGCTCAAAATAATCCCCCTTGGCGGTCTCGGCGAGATCGGCAAGAACATGACCGTCATTGAATACGAGAACGATATCATAGTCGTCGACTGCGGTCTTTCATTCCCGGATGAGGATATGCTGGGCGTCGATCTGGTCATACCGGATATGACGTATCTTGAGGATAATTTCGACCGCATACGCGGCTTCGTCATAACCCACGGGCACGAGGACCATATCGGCGCCGTGCCCTACGCGATGCAGAAATTCGACGTGCCCTTCTACGGCTCAAGATTCACGCTCGCGCTGATAGAGCACAAGATGGAGGAGCATAAGATAAAGCGCGCCGACTTAAGGACGGTCGTCGCGGGGGACGTGGTGCAGCTCGGCTGCTTCAAGGTGGAATTCATAAAGGTCAGCCACTCGATCGCGGGCGCGCTCGCCGTCGCGGTGACTACGCCCGTCGGCGTGGTGATCCACACGGGCGACTTCAAGGTGGACTACACCCCCGTGGATAACGAGCCCATCGACATCGCGCGCTTCGCGTATTACGGCTCGAAGGGCGTGCTCGCCCTTATGATGGATTCGACCAACGCCGAATTCCCCGGCTCCACCCCGTCCGAGCTCGCGCTCGGCGGCACCTTCGAGAAGGTGTTCGACACCGCGGAGGGCAGGGTGATCGTCGCCTCGTTCGCCTCCAACGTGTACCGCATACAGCAGGTGGCGGACGTCGCGATTCGGCATAACAGGGTGCTCTGCTTCCAGGGCAGGTCCATGGTAATGATCGCGAGGATCGCCATGGAGCTCGGGTATCTGAGCATACCGGAGGAGAGCATCGTCGAGGTGGAGAAGCTCAAGAACTACTCCGACAGCCAGGTATGCGTTTTCACCACCGGCTCGCAGGGCGAATCGATGAGCGGGCTTTTCCGCATGGCGAACGCGAACCATAAGCTCAATATCGGCAAGGGCGATATCGTCGTCATCTCCGCCTCCGCCATACCCGGAAACGAAAAGGCGGTCGGCAAGGTCATCAATCAGCTGTTCATGCGCGGGGCAAACGTGGTCTATGACCGCCTTGCCGACGTGCACGTGTCCGGTCACGCCAGGCGTGAGGAGCTTAAGCTCATGATGCGCCTCATAAAGCCTAAGTTCTTTATCCCCGTCCACGGCGAAGCGAGGCATCTGCACCATCACGCGCTGCTTGCCGCCTCCCTCGGGATAAAGGAATCGAACGTTTTCGTAATGGATACCGGCGCCGTGCTCGAGCTCTCCGGCAGGAGCGGCAAGCTCGTCGGCTCCGTGCCCTCCGGCAGCGTGCTGGTGGACGGCGCGGGCGTGGGCGACATCGGCTCCGCGGTGCTCCGCGAAAGGCGCCTGCTCTCGCACGACGGCATGTTCGTAATGGTCATCGCGATAAAGCGGTCCACGGGCGAACTCGCGGCGGAGCCCGAGATCATCTCAAAGGGCTTCGTCTATTCCAAGGACGCGGACGAGCTCATGGAAGAGGTAAAGACGATCGCGCGCGAGCAGTCGCTCGCTTTCGCTTACGCCGACCGCACCGAGTGGGGCAACATCAAAAACGCCGTCAAATCCGGCGTAAAGAGCTGTCTCGTTAAGAGGACGGGACGCACGCCCCTCATACAGCCCATTTTCATGGAGGTGGAATGATGGTTTACGATAAGGCGAACGAACTCGCTCGGGAAATAAAGGAAAGCGCCGAATACAAGCGCTACGCCGCCGCCAAGGAGAACGTGGCGGAGGGCAGCGCGACGAAGGCGCTCCTTGCCGAATACAAGAAGCTCCAGCTTCGCGCGCAGGCGGCATACGTCGCGGGCGAGCAGGATGAGGAAACGCTCGACAAGCTCCGCCGAATGGGCGAGCTCCTGCAGATGGATAAGGACGCCTCGGAATACCTGATCGCGGAATTCACTCTGAGCCGTATGCTCGGGGATATCTACAAGATACTTGCCGACGCCGCCGGGATGGATCTCGGCGCGTTGGGCGAATGATCCCACGAAAGGATAAACAATGAGCCTTTTCAAAAAGCAATTCATGCGCCCCGACGACGGGGACGATATCGAGATCGCGGCGGACGGGATAGTGATAGAGCCCCCCGCGGATGCGGCAGAACCCGCGCCCGAGGATGCGGCAGAGCCCGCGCCAGAGGAGGCGGAGGAGCCCGCGCCCGAGGAGGCGGAGGAGCCCGCGCCCGAAGAGGCGGAGGAGCCCGTCGCCGATGAGGATGAGATCGTTACCGAAGAGGAAGCGATCGACATTTCGCCGGAGGTCGCGAAGACGGCGGTATTTCCCGTCGTCGACAAGCCCCCGCAGATCAATATGAACACGCAGGAGATCGAGATAACGCGTGAGATCGTGCTGGACGACAGCATGATCAAGGACGCGAAAAAAGGCAAAAAGCGCAGGAAGATGGATCCCGCAAAGAAGGAAATGCTCCTTAAAACTTGGAGCAAGATAAGCCCCGCCGCGGCGTTTATCTGCGCGCTCCTTATAACGTTTATCGTTGTAAGGGTCGGCGTAAAGGTCGTTTACAACAAGCTCGCGCAGCCTGTCGACCCATCCGATCCCACGCC